>Ga0256839_1004802_pt1 | contig 12925 bp, 13 predicted proteins | sample 354166metaG_FD_185968 | JGI IMG/M metagenome (GOLD analysis project Ga0256839, IMG submission 185968) | Hydrothermal vent microbial communities from Mid Atlantic Ridge, Atlantic Ocean - 354-166 | ecosystem: Environmental > Aquatic > Marine > Hydrothermal vents | place: Atlantic Ocean: Mid... | reverse complement strand
GGGGGTTGGTAGGGGGTGAGTAAAGTACTTGTAACAGGAGGTGCTGGATTCATAGGTTCAAATCTCGTAAAAACACTTATACGCCGTGGATATGAGGTAATCGCATATGACAACCTCATAACCGGTAAAATGGATAATATTGTGGAGTTGTATGGAAGGGATATGTTTCGTTTCGTTAAAGGAGATATTCTTGACTATCATAAGCTCGTAAGTGAGATGTCCGGTGTTAGATATGTTCTGCATCAGGCAGCTCTTCCGAGCGTTGCAAGAAGTGTCTCAGATCCTGTTGTTGCAAATAGAATAAACGTTGAGGGAACAATTAACGTGCTCCTTGCAGCACATAGGTGCTCTGTAGAAAAGGTGGTTATTGCCAGCTCTTCATCAGTTTATGGAGACACTCCAGAACTTCCTAAACGGGAGGACATGCCATACAGCCCATTATCTCCATACGCTGTAACAAAAGTGGCTACGGAGCTGTATGCTGAGGTTTTCAGAGACCTCTACGACATGCCTACCGTCTGTCTCAGATATTTCAACGTTTATGGTCCTAAACAGGACCCAAAAAGCGAATATGCGGCGGTTATACCAAAGTTTATAAGCGCGGCTATTAGAGGCGAACCGCTGATAATATATGGCGATGGTATGCAAACAAGAGACTTTACATTTGTTGAAGATGTCGTTAATGCAAACATACTCGCAATGGAAAGGAGTACGGTCGGAAATTATAACATCGCTCGTGGTGAACGCATATCTATCCGCGAGCTTGCAGATGTTATTTTAGATCTGACCTCATCAAGCTCAGAAATAATCCATGTTAAGCCAAGACCAGGAGACATTCGCCACAGTTTAGCGGATATAACCAAGGCAAAAACCGAACTTGGATTCCATCCAAAATATGACCTGAAAAGTGGCCTTATAAAGACTATTGAATGGGTTAAAACTGTAATGTATGGGTTATAGTCACCAATACAAATTAGTTTATTTTTGACTTAAGCTTTTTTATTTTAGTTTTGATTATTTTTCTGTTGTGATCATAATATTTAACATCTCGTGTAAATTCACTGTCTTGCTGGAATATTTCTGTTAACACGCGCCCGTCCATGTATCTTGGCACTGGCAAGCCAAACATGTGAAGAATTGTTGGTGCAATATCAACAATCCTAGCCTCTATCTGCGCATGACTAATACCCGGTCCAGAGCAGATTATGATGCCATAGGGACTGTGGTTGCCAGAACGCCCATATTTAACGGTGGAAAAGGTTGTTCCTTGTATGTAAGTGGATGGTGTGTAGCCATTTTTAAGTACAAAAACTAAATCTGGAGCATCTGACAGATAAGGTCCAGAATACAGCTCCTCTTTTCTGTATATTTTTTCTACTATTGGAGTGCCATTTTCTGGATCATGCACGTTTTTTAATTCATTTTTTATCAGTTCTACGATGGTATCATACTCTTCAGCAGTAACTATGCCATAAGGCTGACGATCTTTAAGATTTATAAATATTCCACCACCAAATCCAAACGAAAAAGCTTTTGTCCCGCTCCAATCACAATTAGAAATTCTATTAAGTTTACTTGGCAATCTCCTTTTTACTGTATCTTTTAACTTCTGAGGTAATCTATTTTTTATATTTTCTAAGCCGAGACGAAGTATTAAATCTCTTATACCCTCTCTACTAATAAATGCAGTTTTCACATTTTTTGACTTTTTCAATTTTAGCATGCCGATCTGAATTAAAAAATCATTAACGTTAAATGTTTTATAGTTGCCTGTCTGGCCATGATCAGACATTATTATGGTTATGGTATCTTCACCTGCTGTTTTGACTATATCACCTATGTATTTATCCAGAGTCTTATAATAGTCTTTTATAAAATTGCCGTATCGCTCATTTTCTTCATATGCAGGATGGTTTCTGTCCATATATTTCCAGAAAAAATGCTGAATTCTATCAGATTCTGTAAATACCGTCATAAAAAAGTCCCAATCGTATTTAATCATAAGATATTTTGTAGTTCTCCACCGTTTATCGGTTATTTCAAGTACCTCTCTTATAAACATGTCTTTGTTTTCTGCATCGTTATAGACTGCATCACTTAAATTTATAGAATAGTTGAAGCGACTTAAGAGTTCTTTTTTAAGTTCCTTTGGATACGTAAATTCAACATGTTCTCCAGGTGTAAGAAAACCACTAACAATGAAACCATTTACCCTTTCCACTGGATATGTTTGGGGGACATTGATTACTCCGACCTTCTTGCCATGCTCGGATAATATTCGCCATAGCGTTTTCTTTTTTCTGTCAGCTGTAGTTACAACCTCTATTCCGTCAACATTTCTGCTGTCCTGTCGGAACCTGTAAAAGTCGTATATTCCGTGCTTTCCTGGATTTACCCCTGTCATGAAAGATGTCCAGGCGGGACCCGAATGTGGTGGGATGGTGGAGCGCAGTCTGCCATAAGAGCCGCTGCCCATGAGTTTTTTAATATTCGGAAGGCATCCTTCTTCAGCCCATTTGAATACCAGATCTGGCGGTGCTCCATCTATTCCAATTACCAGCACTCGCATGGCTATTCCTCTTTTATAATTATCATCGCATAGCTAATTCTACCTACTTTAAGGAAATGAGCTATAAAGGAGTATATATATCGCATTATTTTTATTTTAGAATATCTCCCGAAATAATATACCTCTTTGATGATAAGTGTTTTTAATGGACTAAAAGTCTCCAGGTGTTCGGCAGATAGTAACTTTTTTATTGAGCTTGCCGGGTATGGTTTTACATGACTGAAGGTATTCCATATTTTGGGAGTTGCCATCTGTGTCCTGAGAACTATACACCCCCCTTTCTTCAAGATACGCTGAAATTCAATAAACATTTCGTATGCGGAGTTCACATCTAAATGTTCTATAACATCGTGGGAATATATACTGTCTATACTTTCAGACTTAAACGGTATGTGAGTTACGGATGCCAGAACAACATTTTTGTTTTTTGTTTTTGCTTTTTTTAAATGTTCAATATTGATGTCTATTCCTATAGAGTTAGGAAATTTCGCCAAGAAGTCACCTTCTCCACATCCTGCATCCAATATTCTGCCCTTTAAATTTTTAAGCCACGGCTTTTTTCCTTTAAGAATATCAATTATGTAGCCCAGCTCTATCACCTCTGCTGTTTAATAAGATAAGTAACAACGTTTAAGAGATACTCTGGCTGTGCGTCAGATATGCAGATTTAATGAAATAAAAATTGCATAATCTTAACTTTTATCCTGTTATATATGATTCTTCCAAGTTTTTTATCGTATTCGTCAATTTTAAATATTTCTTTCCACGATACACGCGTATCTGGTGCAGTACTCACTAAGAACCTATACTGCAGCACTGCGACAAATATTGTATCCATTACTCTTCCAAATGTCGAGCCTATCAAGCCAAACATGTATGTTAAAATATAAAATGTCCAAAAATATACGATAAATGAGCATACCAATGTAAAAAACAGATATTTTTGTCCACGAATGGCATACAGATAAGGTGTGATAACATTAAAAATTGGTGTGAAAAAAAGCATTATAAGGAGAACTCTAACTAAATTCACAGCTTCTAAATATTCTTTAAACGTAAATTTAAATATTAATGGCATAGATATGAAAGATGTGATGAAAATCATAAAAGATAAAATTCCGGTATATTTAATCCCTCTAATTACAATAACCTGCATTTTATTATTATATACTGCTGAGATCTCTGAAAATATCGGAAAAAGTACTTTACTCAGTGGCATTAGTAGCCCCGTGAGAAATGATGCAACTTTTGATGCTACTGAAAAGGTGGCAACTGCCTCAACACCTAGGAGATGTTGAATTATCCATACTGGCATCTCTGCACGCGCTCTTTTAAGAGGTACGTTCGCTACTACAAATTTACCGTGTCCTTTGAATATTCTTAATACGATACCCTTCATCTCGTGGCTTTTGGGAAGTGAATGTATTATACGCATGAAGTATGGTGAAAATGCAATCACAGTTATAAGCATGGAAACAGGATATATTGCTATAGCAGTGAGTACATCCCCTCCTATACACAACACTAAAAAAGCGAGAGCACATTTTGTAGCACCATTGAATATCTCTCTCCCCTGATGGAGTTTAAACTTTGTGAAACCATAAAATGTCACCGAAAATATATTATCTATAGCCTTTATGGATACCATAAATGAAACAACCCATAGTAAATTCGTAACTTCCTTGCTGTAATTGTTTTTAATCAAAAAGCTGACGATAAAGAGCACAAATGATATTGTCATTCCTAATAAAATTTGCAAAATCGCGAATTCTTTTATAATAGATTTAGCAATTTCGGGATTTTTCTTCCTGTATCTAGCAATTTCTGATGGTATCAACACCAAACAGCCTAAATCTAGAAAAATAGTTATAATAGCAAAAGCAGATAGAGCAAGTGTTAATAGTCCATATTCAAATTTTTCAAGTGCTTTTATAAGAAAAAGTGCAGTTAGAAATCCAAGAAAATTATTCATAAAATTTCCAATGGTATATATCACTGTGCCTTCCGCAATTTTACGAGTTAAAGACATAATCCCACCGGTTAATTTGAAATTGCAACAATTGCATCATTTTTTGCTATGTTGTGTTTTTATAACTTTTAGCTCAAAAATAATCTCTTGAAATCCACCAAGCCAATAACACCAGAAGTTCTCAAATATTTTAGGACTTTTATTTGCAAGTATGTTAGAAATCCTATGAAATAGTTTCATTACCGGATTTTTACGCTTAATTCTAAATTTATTCAATTTTCTGTCGATAATAATAAAATTAAATCCAAAATCATAACTTTTATGATGCCCTGGTTTGAAATAATCAAAAAAATCATACGAAAAGAACCTTTCAGTAGTAATATCATGTGTTGGGTCCGCCCAAAAAGAATGACTAGAATAATGTGGAACCTTTATTATAACTGTAGCATCATTTTTACATACTCTCCAAATCTCTCTTAGTGCACCAATTATATCTCTGATATGCTCAAGAGAATGATTCGCTATAACATAGTCAAACACATCATTTTTGAATGGCAACCCTCTCTCAAAATCGGCAACAACGTCAACGCCGTCTAACTGTAGCTTATCTAATCCAATTGATCCTGGAACTTTTCTATTACCACAGCCCAGGTCTAAAATTCTCTTTTTCATATTTTTCGCCCTACAATTCCTATATTTACATGCAACCAATACGGGAGAATTCTGTCAGCTATATTGAACAGAAACCTTTTTATTTTTAATATATACGAGGCATTTACTCTTGTTTTGTGCATATACATGATTTTATTATCGTATTTTTTAGTTACACGTTTTCTATTTAAGTACTCCATTAAAATTTTAAAATTTCTAATAAGCACAATACCATCCCCAAACATCGTCTCGATTTCAGCCATTTTATGCAGCAATTGCTTAAGCTCTTTCGGATAAAAGCTGAGCTGAAGGTATTCTGGCTTTTTTAGATATTTATATAAATCCCAGCCATCCGGTCTCAGTCTGTTTGGCACGGTGATAATAACATAGCCACCAGTCTTTGTAACTCTCACTATCTCACTTATTGCGTCTTCATAATTTTTCACATGCTCTATTACACTATCAGCAAAAACTACAGAAAATGACCCATCCTTAAAAGGTAGCTTTTTTATGTCGCATCTTACTAAGTTGCACTTTGTCTCAATTGACGATGATAAATCTCTGGAAATTTCTATAGACTTCACTGACATATCTACCCCAAATGCAAATATCTTATTCCTCTTAGCCAAACAGTTTATTAATCTTCCGGTACCACAGCCAACTTCAAGTATATAATCTCCATTTTTAATATACCGTTCTATAATTTTTATTATTTTTAAATTTGGGATATATGAATCAATTGCAGAAATTAATCTAGCTTTTAATCTATCATCGGAGTATTTTTTATCCCAGCTCATTATCTTCAACCGTTACTATTTTTTCTCGATTCTTTTCATACCATTCTATCGTCTTCTTCAGTCCTTCTCTGAAGTCTGTTTTGGCTTTGAATCCGAATTCGCGTTCGGCTCTGCTCACATCCAAGCACCGCCTGGGCTGTCCATCTGGCTTGCTTGTGTCCCAGATTATCTTGCCCTCATATTCTGTGAGCTCGGCGATTAGGCTAACGAGGTCGCGGATGGTTATCTCCATGCCGGAGCCAAGGTTAACGGGATCGGATTTGTTGTACTTTTCGGTGGCGAGCAGTATCCCCTCGGCGGCGTCTTCAACGTAAAGAAACTCTCGGGAGGGTTTGCCGGTGCCCCACACCACAATCTCATCTCTGCCTTCAATGCGTGCGTCCACCATCTTTCTTATCAAAGCTGGAATAACATGCGAATGCTCTAAGTGGAAGTTATCCCTGGGACCGTAGAGGTTTACCGGGAGCAAAAAGATGGCATTAAAGCCGTACTGCTGGCGATATGCCTGTGCTTGAACTAGTTGAATCTTTTTTGCTATGCCGTAAGGGGCGTTCGTCTCCTCCGGGTAGCCATTCCAGAGGTCCTCCTCTTTAAAGGGCACGGGCGTAAACTTCGGGTAAGCGCAGACGGTGCCTATGGCAACGTACTTCTCAACCTCAGCGAGGCGAGCAGCCTCCATGAGCTGTATTCCCATGATGGCATTGTCGTAGAAGAGCGTCGCCGGATACTTGCGGTTGAAGCCGATGCCACCTACGCGGGCGGCGAGGTGGATCACCACATCCACACCTTCAACTGCCTTAATGCAGTTCTCCCACTTTCTCAAATCCAGCTCTCTGCTGCGAGGCACGCGGATATTTTCCTCGGGCACGCCCCTTTCAATGAGCTTCTCCACCACGAAGGATCCCAGGAAGCCGGCACCACCTGTAACGAGGACTTTCTTATCATCCCAGAAGGACATCAATCCACCTCCCAAATATTTTTATCACCGAGCAGAACATCGGGTTTGACAACCTTCACAACATCTTTAGCTCTCTCAGCCATCTCACCGTCCAGCGTTATGAGGGTGGTGCCGTTCTCCCTAGCGGTTTGAAGTATAATCGCATCCATCCCCCTCACCCCTGTAAGCACTGCAATCTCTGCCGCCTCTGTGGCTCTGCTTTTTGTAAGCTCCAGAAAGTAGATGGTGTCTATTGCCTCAAGAGCTCGTCTTATTCTTTCTGCCAGCTTCGAGGAGCCAGTCCTTCTCTTTATGGCTGCAACAACCTCTACAAGCACTATATATGGTTCAATAGCCACAAAATCACCATTTTTTATCATCTCCATTATTCTACGACAGACTTCATGTTGGGTTTCGTTTTTTCTTAAGCTGGCAACTATAACGGAGCTGTCAATGGTTATCTGCGTTACCACTTTTTCTCCCTCTGACATTTTATCTCCTTGACTGCTGAGGGCCCCTTCCAGAGCCTGGTCACTTCATCTGAAGCGTCAAGAAGACACTTCCAGGCTTTCTCCCTCTTATTTTTATCACCAATATCCATCTGAATTAAAATCTTCATCATATCACTTATTTCCTGACTCATGCGTTCTAAACGTGCCATTATAGCTTTTATATCCTCCATTTTATCCACCCCATATCTTAGGTATACCACCACCTAACAATTGATACAAATTCTGGTCTGCGTTCTTAGTCTGCCTTCCACCACCGCTCCGGAAACTTCTTCGCGAGTATCTCGTCACCCTCACCCGGTGGTTCAAGACCAATGGCTCGCATATCTGCATCTACCATAATCTTGACCAGCTCCTTAAATGTTATCCTTGGCTTCCACCCCAGCTTCTTCTTCGCCTTGGAGGCATCTGCTATCAGGTTTTCTACCTCCGTAGGGCGGAAGTATCTCGGGTCTATGCGCACGTACTCCTGCCAGTCCAAGCCCACATAGTTAAAAGCTTCTTCAACAAATTCGCGCACTGAGTGGCTCTCACCCGTGCCAATGACATAATCTTCAGCCGTATCCTGCTGAAGCATGAGGTACATTGCTTCCACATACTCCGGTGCGTAGCCCCAGTCGCGCCTTGCGTCGAGGTTGCCCAGGTAAAGGTAGCGCTGCTTTTTTGCGAGTATATTCGCGATGGCGCGGGTAACCTTGCGGGTAAGAAAGGTTTCGCCTCTACGTGGCGACTCGTGGTTGAATAGTATACCGTTGCATGCAAATATGCCGTAAGCCTCGCGATAGTTTACAGTAATCCAGTATGCGTAAACTTTGGCAACGGCGTAGGGACTTCTCGGGTGGAAGGGTGTCCTTTCGTTCTGCGGCGGCGGAGAAGCGCCGAACATCTCAGAGCTGGAAGCCTGGTAAAACTTAACGTTGTTGCCGCTCCTGCGTATAGCTTCAAGAATGCGCGTAGTGCCGAGAGCAGTGACATTGCCCGTGTACTCAGGAATATCAAAGCTAACACGCACATGACTCTGAGCCCCAAGATGGTAAACCTCGTCAGGAGCAATGTTGTATATGATGTTGCTTACCTGTCCGGAGTCACTTAAGTCCCCGTAGTGCAGGAAGAGCCTCGCCTTTGGTTCGTGTGGGTCAACGTAGATGTGGTCAATTCTGCGCGTGTTGAAGGTACTGGCTCTTCTTATGATACCGTGCACCTCGTAGCCCTTGCTAAGAAGAAGCTCTGCAAGGTAGCTTCCATCTTGCCCGGTTATGCCTGTAATTAATGCTTTTTTAGTCATTTTCAATCCTCCAAATATATTCTGCTAAGTTTCTCTCCGATTACTCTATCAGAAAGATACTTTTCTGCGAATTTTCGTGCATTTTTTCCTTGTTTTATTAACTCTTCTGGTTGTTTTTTATAAAGTGAAAAATAATCCAGTATAGATTTAGCCAGTGATTCCGCATCCCCCGGTTGTATTACTGTTCCACACATGGCTTTTTCTATTATCATTCTTACATCATTGACATCTGTTGCAATTACTGGTCTTCCTGCAGCAAGATACGCGGAGAGCTTCTGTGGATACTGTAAATTTGCAACGGACTCCCCTATTCTTGCAGAGATTAGTACGTCACAATTTGTAATCTCTGTAAAATATCTCAAATCATCAACTTTTCCAATAAATTTAACATTTTTTTTATCTGGATATTTATTCTTTGGCACACCAATAATATTAAACTGAATATCTTCATATTTTTCTAATAATTCTGCAGCTTTTAGAATGATGTCGAACCCCTGCCAAAAAGAGTCGTTTCCACCATAACCAACAATGAATTTTTCTTTTATTTTTGGGTTTTTATATGGTATAATATCAAGATTTATAGGACCCCACATAACATGAACTTTGTCACGGACGGCCCCATAATGTGATACTACAAATTCTTTCATTGGATAGGACATTACAATAATTTCGTCTGAGAATTTACATCCTATTTTATCTAGTAAAGTATAAAATAACCTTCGTATAAATTTGGAATTATGTAGCTCAAATTCAGATATTCCATGCATTTCAAAAACTATTTTTGCTTTTTTATTAAGAATGAATTTGTAAATTAATGCAGGTAAAACGGCAGTTGTGGTAAAGCAATGTATTGCGATTGGTTGTTTTTTTTGTGAAAACAAAGTCTTAATTATGGATATCCATAAGAATAACGTCTTAAATGGCAGATATTTTGGCATATATATGTTTAAATTGACGTTATTTTTGTCAAATTCCCCAGCTGACAATACTAAAACCTCAAATCTCTCAGATATCCTTTTAATTATTGTTTTTGCTCTATATGGGGTTCCTCTTTTCCAGTTAAGGTCAAATGGACAAATGAATACAATTTTATATTTCATCTTTTCACGCTCTCAAAAATCAATACCAAACTTTTTACAAAATTTTCAATGCTATGATTTTCAACGACAATTTTACGAAGTTTTTTCCTAAGTTCTTTTTCATCATTTTCCATAAAGTATTCTATTTTTTTTACAAGTTCTTCTTTGTTTCCAGGAGCAAAAAAACACTTTTCTCTAAGCTCATCATCAAAAACATCATTGTAATATGCTATATTTGACGTTAATACAGGTTTTTCGCAAGCCATCGCTTCAAGGACTGTTTTTTCAAGGCTGCTGGCATAACTCGGATTTACAAAAAGATCACAATTTTGATAATACTCGTGAAGTCTTTTATATGGTATCTGTCCTTCAAACGTCACATAATTTTCAATAGAGTATTTTAATATTTTGTCATTAAGAAAATAAAAGTAGCTTCTATCATAAATTGGACCTATAATTGTCAAATGTATCTTGTTTATGCCACTAACGTTGACTAACTGATTTATAGCATCTATAAGGATGTCATAGCCTTTTATTCTATCCACCCTGCCAACATTCAGTATTCTGAAAACGTTATTTCTTACATTATTGCAGGGTTTAAATCTTTTTGTATCGATCCCCTGACCTATCACTACTTTTTTTGGGGTATTTATATTAAAACCACGTTCAGATGAAGTTACTACCTTATCAACCAGCTTTGCGGCTAATTTTTTCTTAAAGTCCACATGCCCATGAGCATTAAACATAACAAGCGGCTTTCCAAATGCCCTTGCGTAGGGTGCAGCCACTATTGGAAGCCAGGGGTACATGTGGGTAAACACCACATCAGCCTTAGGTGTGAGGGTGAGGAGGAACCTGTTCAGTCTGAAGAATTTAACTGGCTGGTATTTAGAGTAGGCAGAGTAGAGGGTTACATTTTCCCCGAGCTCTGTTTTACCGACCCTGAAGGTTATCACATCAAGGTGCTCCACCCGTCTGGATAGCTCGTCCACCCAGCTATGGATGAACCCGAAGATGTCGTGCTCCATGTCCACACGTGGGGTAATCATCAGCACCCTCATAGACCCTTCCTCTTGATTATCCTCCTTATTCTCTCACGCTCTCCACACCTACTTGCACGTATGCAGGGCAGTATTTTACCATCCATGTCCTCAGGTGGACAAATGCCGAAGAGAGAGAGCACTGTTGGAGCCAGGTCAAGGATAGACACCTCCTTCATCTCACCTGGGCTAACATCCGGTCCGCATGCTGCAAAAATGCCGTAGCGCATGTTTTCCGCGCGCCAGCCGGAGGCAGACTCAAAGATGCTCTTGCCGCCCACGCTTCCTCTGATGTGCGTGCCTGGGGACTGCTCTATTATCACGTCCGGAGCTTCGCGGAGGTACTCTCCAGAGTACACCTCCTCCTTGGTGTAAACCCGTGCTGCCACCCTCTTACCCGTGGCAGGGTTTCTCAGGCTGGCTAACTTTCTAACCAGCTCTCTTATGAGCACCTCCCTCCTGTCATCCCCGGCGGTAATGTACACCGGCCCCTGACCGCTGGCAATTGCCAGAGTGCTGCACCAGTCCACCAGCATTTCCTTGCCCTCCCTCTCCAAGGTTCCCGAGTCTGTGGGCAGCCTTCTGCGGAGCCGCTCAGGGACCACCCTCTTTGCCACCTGGAGCATGCGAAGACTCTGCGCCAGCTTCCACAGGTTCTGTCTCGTGAGCCCGAAGCGATACAGCAGCTCCGTGGATAATCTCTTTCTCAGCTTAAGGTAACCTTCATTTTCCAGCCACGAATTTATATAGAAGACCTGCTCAATCTCGTTTGTGCCGTGATCAGACATGAGAAACACATTGGTATCGTTTTCAAGAAACCTGCCAATGTTTTTATCTATTATCTGCCATCCCTTCACCACACACTCATCATTCCAGAAGTAGTGGTGCAGGGTGTTTATGTAAAAAACTGTCAGATGCAGGAAATCAGGCTGGTATTCCTCAACGAGCATCTCTGCGGCGTCAAATCTGCTCTGGATTAGCTGATATATCTCCTCAACCGCTCTTTCTCCATCCTCTTTAATGTGACTCAGCCATCTCGCATTCACCCTGTAATTGAGCTCTCTCCTGAGCTTTGACTCCAACCCCCTCGGGTATGTGTAGTTCCTCTCTCCCGCATCCGGACCGCCGGAGACCATAAACCCGCGGACCTTCTTTGGGGGGTATGTGAGGGGCATGTTTATTACCCCCACGGTATAGCCACCCTCACCGAGATAGTCCCAGATCTCTCTGTGTTTATATATCCTCTCCCTGGGGAAGTACACCCTCCTCCTCTTCAAATCTATATTCTCCCACCAGAAGATTCCAAGCTTTCCGGGATTTTTGCCTGTGGAGTAGCACTTCCAGTTGGGGGAGGTCACAGGCGGCAGGCAGCTCTCCATGTCCGAGTGCACACCTCTGCGCAGCACCCTCTCAATATTCGGGAGCTTCCCTGCCTCTACGAGGGGTTTAAGGAGGTTGAAGCTCGCTCCATCAAGCCCGAAGACTACGGTGCGCATGCGGTACACCTTAAAGTTTTCCAAGCAACCTGTATCTGAGCACGTGAATGTTTGAAATCACGTATCTGTTAAAAAAATCATAACGTCTGAAGCTGTACCACGGATGCACCTTCAGGGCGTTGCGTGGCAGGTTCAGGAAGTAGGGCTGGTATTTCTTCTTCTCCCACAATTTACCCGCCTCGCTGACAGTAAGCGTTTTGTACTCATACCTGGACAAACACCTCATAAAGTGTTCCCTTCTCTTAGCTTCCCACTCTCTGGGCTTTCCATCTGATGTGAGTGGCTTCCAGGAGTGGGTGGTGAAGTACACAATTACAGGTTCTTCAATTTTCTGAGACACAGCCGCCAGAGCTTCAATCCCCTTCTCAATCAGCCCGTCCTCATGTTTGCTCTCCACATGAATCCCTATTCCGAGCCTCACGTCAGTCACAGGGATGACGAGCACCTTAGCGTTGCCTATGCTTGCGACATCATCATAACTCGGATGATAGGGTGAATCTGGAATATCGTAAAACTTTTTATTACCTACTGCAATTCCCTTGAGCGGAGAAGCATCATACTTTATCCCGAGCTCCTCAAGCACCCTCACTGTT
>Ga0256839_1004801_pt1 | contig 12925 bp, 9 predicted proteins | sample 354166metaG_FD_185968 | JGI IMG/M metagenome (GOLD analysis project Ga0256839, IMG submission 185968) | Hydrothermal vent microbial communities from Mid Atlantic Ridge, Atlantic Ocean - 354-166 | ecosystem: Environmental > Aquatic > Marine > Hydrothermal vents | place: Atlantic Ocean: Mid... | reverse complement strand
CACTGCAATGGCTGAAGTTCAATTTGCCGACCCGGATGCAAGTGGCATAGGATATGAGTGGACAGTACGACTTAGTTCTCCAGAAAAAGCAGAAATCATAGGAAGCACAGGCGGCAAAGGCTCATATGAGCCCTCTTTCGAAGCTCCTAATATGGGCTGGACACACACAACCGACTGGGTTGCACTAGAGCTTAAAGACGATGCTATTTTAGAAATAAAATTAGCACGCCAAGAAGGTGTTTATGAAATGCAAGTTGATAACAATACCGGCGAAAAGTCATTTACAACCTCAGGAGCCATGCTATACCCTGCCATGTCTATTTATGAAGGTTGGGATAGTACCACCGAAACCGAAAAAGGAAGCTTTAACTCAACCGGCAATTTCTGGTCAACCATTCAATTTAAAGCTGTCGTTGCGTCATTAACTGGCGAAACAAGCATTATTTACCGCGCCCAGCTACCTGCCGGTAAATATTCAGTCAACATCGGCGGTGTAAATGCTTTTTACTGTGCGGAAACGGATGCATGTTATAAAGGCGTTCATGGCTATCACGCAATCTTTACCGCCTCTCCTGTACCCAAAATGTTGCCAAATTTCTAATACTCACTTTATAGATATAGCAAAACGTCACCAACTCAATAATACCCGAAGCGATTATTTACTGATTCGGGTATTATAAATACCTTAATTGCTATTTCAGCCCCCCCCTCAAAAAGGAACGAAACATGCGATCTCCTCACATAATAAAGCATCAGCTTATTTTAGGCATCTTCTCTTTTGTGGGCTTTAACATCGTTGCCGCAAAACCGGCATCACTATCTGACACCCTAACGCTAGATGTTCCTATTATTCAATATCAAGGCCAATACCTATGGGCAAAGTTTAACTATATAGCCAACACAAAAGGCGACTTTAGTTTAAGTGGCTATGGCACCTTATCCCCTGCATCAATCCCACCGCAATTTTTCAATTTAACAACAGTTACCGATGGCGCAGCACCGAGAATAGTCGATATTAAAACAACGGAAGCACGACTTACTTTTACATCCAAAATCCCTCTGGCCTGTTCAGTCATTTATGGCGCATCACCCACATTTGGTGCCGTTGCCACTGATCCGAACATGAACGGAGGAGCCATTATTGAGCATAACCCTATTTTATCTAATTTAACCGCAAATACACGCTATTACTACCGAGTACAAGGCGTTGATGCACAAGGAAATGCCTATTGGGCACCGACAGCCAGCTTTACAACCGCCACAGCCACATTAGATAACAACCTACTTGCGCTCGCCAATGGCGCAAAAATCGTCGCCGTTAGCAGTAACTTTGCCGGAGTAGAAAATAATCAGCCTTGGGGGGCTAATAGTGCAATAGACGATTCCGTTCAATCTGCATGGTCTTCAGCAGGTGATGGCGATAATGCTTTTATTGAGATTGCATTGGCTCAAAGCAAACATATTGACACACTCAAAGTTTGGTCGCGTTCTATGAGCGACGGCAGCGCCAAAATTTTCAGTTTTACCATCACAATTGATAATGGTGAAGTTTTAGGCCCTTTTGAACTACCTAATACACAAGAAGCACATACCTTTACTTTAAATCGTAACACCTCTTCAATTCGCTTAGATGTCCTGTCTAGTAGTGGCGGCAATACAGGCTTAATACAAATTGCAGCCTATTAAATATAAGCAAATGCAACTCGACATTCTCAAACAAACTGCCATGAAAAAAATACTCCCTTTATTAGTTCTCCTTGCTCCGTTTTCTCTTCCTTGCCACGCCGATGCTAATTTTTCATTAGAAAACAACACACTCAGTATCCCCTACGCTTATTATCAAGATAATTTTTATGCATTGGAACTCTCTTTTTTACCCCCCGATAAATTAGCATTGAGCAGCGTGGCACCACAAACCGAACAATTTACCAGTAATGCCATCGTCCCTGTTTATGATGACTTAAGCCTACACTTATCCAGCCTTCGTTTTTTAGATCAGCAATATGCCGCCAACCTAACTTTTTTGGGCAATAACATATTCCAAATTCACAATATAACAGAAGTACTAGATGCCCCACCCGGCCGAAAAATTTTTCGAACCCAGCACTTTAGTGGCTCCGGCGTTTGCAACCAGTGCCATACCGATTTGCAAGACGCTCAAGGGCACGATGTTTCCATCGTGCCTGCTTGGAATGCAAGTATGATGGCAAATGCTAGCCGTGACCCATTTTGGCAAGCGCAATTAAAAAATGAGATTAACAGTACCCCGGAACAAAAAGAACTTATCCAAGACAAATGCACCCGCTGCCATGCTCCTATGGCAAATGAAGAATCCAAAAAACAGGGGCACGGTATTCAAGCCGTATTTGGCGAAGGTATGCTTAACCCCAAAAATCGTTACTATGACCTTGCTAAAGAAGGCGTTAGTTGTAGCTTATGCCACCAAATATCACCTGATGCTCCCTTTGGTACCGAGGCCGGTTTCTCTGGAAAATTTACGATTAAAACCTTTCCGACCAGCACTGAACGACTCATTTACGGCCCGTATAAAGATATCCTTACGCGCCCTATGCAAAATTTTGCCAACTTTACGCCTGTGTATAGTGAACATATCCAATCTTCTGAACTTTGTGCCAGTTGCCATGACTTAAGCACCCCTTACACGGATGAACACGGTAATGTTCTCAGTCAAGAGGACAATAAATTTCCTGAGCAAATGCCATATACCGAATGGTTGTACAGTGATTATGCTCAAACAGATAGTTGTCAGCAATGCCATATGCCGCGTGCTGACGGTGTTATTATCGCTAGTCGCCCGGCCAGCCTCAACACCAAAAGGGATAATTTTGCACAACACAACTTTTTAGGTAGCAACCGATTAATGCTATCCATACTACAAGATTACCGCCAAGTACTCGGCACACCGGTTGCTGATTTTGCTAGCAGCATATTAGATGCGGAGACTTTATTGAGTGAAGCGGCACAATTAACAATAAGCACCCCCACTTTGCAAAACAACACTCTAAATTTTAAGCTTAATATTAGCAGTAAAACGGGGCATAAATTGCCCTCCGGTTATCCATCTCGCCGTGTTATCGTGCACGTTACGGTACGTGACTCACAAGGTCATATTGCATTCGAATCCGGTAAGGTCAACCATGATGGTAGCGTTAAAGAACTTGATTCCGACCAAGACAGAACGCAATTCGAACCACATTATCAAGTCATTGATTCACCCAAAAAAGTACAGGTTTATGAAGCCGTTATGTCAGATTATCAAGATAATATAACCTTTACACTACTACGTGCAAAAAGTTATATAAAAGATAATCGCTTACTACCTAACGGCTTTGATAAAAATACGGTACCGACAAAAATTCAAGTACAAGGAGCTGCGAGCAACGACCCAAACTTTATAGGAGGAAGTGATGTCATTGAATTTAACATTAGTCATTTGACCACCGAACAATATACTATCGAAGCAGAATTAATTTACCAAACCTTAGGCTATGCTTTTGCCCAAGATCTATTTGCCGATACCTCAGTTGAGGTCGCGCGTTTTAAACAAATGTTTAATGCTTCTTCACTAAAATCCACACTGATGACTCGTGCCAATGCTAATGTATCTAAATAATAGGGCTTAGTCAGAGTAGCTTAGGGGGTTTTAATTATAAGGCTTCATTGTCTAGCAATTGCTTACTCTCACTTTTTAGTAACACGTTGCTCCAACCATAAGCGTATTCTTTTGTCACAAGCAATAACCAGATGAATGCTTAACCCTACTGCAGAAATATGCAACCAGTCGCTTAGGCTAATAGGTGCTGTATGAAATAATTTATTCATTATCGGAAGGTAAGTTAATACCAAACTAGCAACCATCATTGCAGCAATTCCTAGCCAAACCCATATATTACTAAACAAACCTAAACTAAACATAGATAATCGTAATGAACGACAGTTTAGTAAATAGAAGGACTCACCTACGGCAAAAACATTCACAGCAATGGTGCGCGCTTGCTCTTCACTCGCTCCATGCTGAAGTGCCCACTCAAATAAACTGAAAGAGCCTACCAGCAACATCAAGCCAACTAAAAAAATACGAAATATTAGCTCTCCATTCAAAATGGGTGCAGCGCTAGAGCGCGGAGGCTTAGTCATAAGGCCAGGCTCACGAGGTTCAAAAGCCAAAGTCAGCCCCAAAAATAATGCAGCAGTCATATTAATCCATAGTGCCTGAACAGGGAGTACAGGTAATATTTCCCCCATCAGCACAGCAACAATAATGACTAATCCTTCACCTAAGTTAGTCGCTAATATAAAACTGATAAACTTTATCAAGTTATCTAATACACTACGACCTTCCTCTACAGCAGCTTCAATGGTAGCAAAATTATCATCCGTCAACACCATATCGGCGGCTTCCTTGGCAACTTCAGTACCGGTAATGCCCATTGCTATACCTATATCGGCCTTACGTACAGCAGGCGCATCATTAACACCATCACCTGTCATCGCAGTCACTGCACCACCCGCTTGCAAGGCTTCAACCAAGCGCAATTTTTGCTTGGGAGTGACTCGTGCAAAAACAGATGCAACCTTCACGGCTTGAATTAACTCGACATCAAGCATCACATCCAGTTCTTTCCCCGTATAGACACCTTTTATTTTCCCAGTCGGCAATACTTTATTTAATCCTATTTTCTCAGCAATGGCACTAGCTGTTACCACATGATCTCCGGTAATCATTTTGACCTGCACCCCCGCTGCTTGACAAGCCGCTATTGCTAAAATAGCTTCTTCACGGGGTGGGTCAATCATGGCTTGTAAACCAATGAACTCCATTCCATTAGCAACGCTATCATGATCAATGCACTGAGTACTTTCAGGAACATTCAATCGCGCAAAAGCCAAAATACGTAAACCTTGAGCCGCCATAAGCTCTACTTGACTATTTATTTCTTCAGGATTTAGCGTAGAAAGAGAGCCATTTTTTACCAACAGCTTGTTGCAGCGTAATAATACACTTTCTACAGACCCTTTTAAGTAGATGACATTACCGTTTCCGGTCGTACCGGAATGCAAAGTTGCCATATACTGATATTGCGATTCAAAAGGAATGGCATCTAAGCGTGGTCTTTGTTTTAACAAGCTAACACTATCTAACTTAGCTTTTTGAGCAGAAACCAATAATGCACCTTCAGTAGGATCACCTACCACCACCCAAGCCTGATCACTTTGTTTTAATACCGCATCATTACACAACAAGCCCGCCTGCAAACACTCCAGAAAGCACGTTTTATCATTAACTTCAAATACTTGACCATTTAGAGTAAAGCCACCCTTAGGGGAATAACCAATACCTTGACTAATAAAAGTTTCCTTGCCTGCCCAAACTTGCTGTACTGTCATTTCATTACGCGTCAGAGTGCCTGTTTTATCTGAACAAATAACAGTTGTACTGCCTAAGGTTTCGACTGCCGGTAGATGTCGAATAATTGCATTACGCTTGGCCATTCTTGACACCCCTATTGCCAAGGTAATGGTCATTACCGCAGGTAATCCTTCAGGTATCATGGCAACAGACAAAGAAACACTAGCCATAAACAAACTTTCCCAAGATTCACCGTGCGATAACCCTACAAAAAACGTAAGGGCGGCCAGCCCCAGAATAGCAAATAGTAGAATATGACTAAATTTAGCTATCTTGCGTGTTAAAGGTGTTTCTAAGACTTCTGCACGACTGATTAATTCAGAAATACGACCGATTTCAGTATTATCTCCTGTTGCAACCACTACTCCCAACCCAGTGCCATAAGTCACTAAAGTTGTGGAATATACCATATTCGTTCGGTCGGTAAGTAAGGTTGTATTAGGCAGTGCCAAAGACTGTTTGCTGACAGGAACAGATTCGCCGGTTAATGCTGACTCATCAATTTGTAATTCACGACTATTTAAAAGACGTATATCAGCGGGCACTTTATCCCCTGATTGTAGTAATATTATGTCGCCCGGCACCAAATTTACAGCATCTATACGTTGCTTCTCACCTGAACGCAGTACTGTGGCTTCAGTTTTTAGCGCATGAATAAGTGCTGCCAACGCACTTAATGCCTTGCCTTCTTGCATAAACCCAATAATGGCATTCAACAAAACGACACCCAATATAACCCCAGCGGCCACCCAATCACCTAGATATATTTTGACACCGATTGCAACCAATAAAATATAAACAAGTACTTGATGAAATTGCAATAAAAAGCGTACTAATGCCCCTTTACCTTTTTTTAAGGTTAATGCATTAGCGCCAAACTTATTTCTACGCTCTTCACTATCCAGTTGACTCAGCCCTCTATCAGGGTGCACATTCAGCAAGTCAATAACCTCTGCTTCCGTAAGATGGTGCCAGTATTTATTTAAATGTGTCGGCATAATAATTCCTTAACTTAATATCACTGATGAAAAATAAGATACCCTACATCTCCATTATTTGCGCGGCAGCCCCCTGACTCGCATCAACATATGGTATCAGAACCAAGTCAACGCCCGCCTGCCTCAATTTCTTTGCCATACTTTCGCTATGGGCTGTCACAGCTATTTTCCCTTGAAAATTTTGCTCTCGTAAGCCATGCAACAAAGCGAGATTGACATGTACATCATCCGCTGTACTAACAACCCATTGAACGTGCTCCAAAGATAATGTGGCAATAAACTCCGGGTCTTCTGCATCGCCATAATATACTGGGTGAGCGTTATCATTTGCCTTATGAACCAAATCAGGATTAAAGTCTATCGCTTGCACCTGGTAATTATTGGCTCTCAGTATTTTAGCAATACCTGTTCCAAATCGCCCAAGACCAATGAGTATAATATCTGCCGAGGAATCTATTCCTACATGACTATGTTGCTGTTCTCTATAAGTTATTTTGCATTCAAAAATACTTAACCATGGAACTAACTTTTCATACAATAGGTGTGAATAAATAATCATATAGGTTGAAATGCTGATGGTAATCACACCTACCAGCGTAATCGTGCCAAGTACTTGCGAATCAATATGCCCTAATTGAACACCTAATGCCGCCAGAATTAATGAAAATTCACTGATTTGTGCGACCGTCAACCCTGCCAAAAAACCTGTGCGCTTTCGGTATCCCAAAAAACCCATAATCGTCATCACAATTAACGGGTTACCAATTAAGACAAACAAAGAAAAAATCAAGGCAGGCATTAATTGCTCATTAATCAGCGTCAAATCCATTTGCGCGCCTAAATCAATAAAGAAAAATAATAACAAAAAATCACGCAAACCGACCATACGCGCTGAAATCACATCTTTGTACGGCGAAGAAGCAATGGATATACCCGCCAAAAAAGCGCCAACTTCTTTGCTAAATCCCAGCATAACGCCAACCGTTGCCAACGACACTGCCCAAGCAATTGCAAACAATAACAATAATTCTTGTGATTTTGCCAACAGCCGCAACACTGTTGGTAATATATAGCGCATCAATATAAAAATCCCGACTAGCAAGCCCGCTCCATTTATTAAAACGCTTAGTACTTGTTGTTGCAGTGAACTTGTGTCGCCTTCTTGCCCTAAGGCTGTTAGAACAATCATCACCAATACCACTACGATATCTTGTACTATCAAAAAACCCAGAGCAATACGACCATGTAGTGCGTCAATCTCACGCTTATCAGAGAGCAACTTGACAATAATAATGGTACTGGAAAAAGTTAATGCAAGGGCTGTATAAATTGCACCACCTACACTGAGCCCTAAAACTCTAGCAATTAAAAAACCAAATACCGAGGTAAACAATACTTGCCCCAAGCCGGTTGCCAAAGCTACCGACCCCATATTACGAATAATATGCATATCCAGTTTTAAGCCTACAACAAAGAGCAACAAAGAAATGCCCAGTTTTGCTAATAAATCAATCTGACTATCTGTACTGACCATCTCTATACCTGAAGGGCCGACAAAGATTCCTAGTGCGATAAAAGAGACAATAAGCGGCTGCTTTAAGCGCATGCCAATCGCACCAAAAACGGCGGCTAAAAATAATAAAGCGGCTATTTCTGAAAAAATATCATTAAAAGCAAAATTCATTGGCTTAACCCCTTTTCAGCTTACTCGCTTAATTGACAAGTAGCTCCTCATTTCTAATCATGTGCTGCAAAATATTTTTTACTCAAAACTAACCCGCTAATCCCGCCCCAAAGGATTAAATATGAATTAAAAAAGAAGGTTAAAAATGTTGCATCTTTCACTCCCCTTAAAAAATCATAAATTTCATCCCAAAGCAGAACACCAATAAAGAGAATCAGAAACCAACGAAGTTTCTGCTCTACCTTTAAATAGAACACGCTTATGACACCGATAAATCCAGCAAAAAAATGATAAAAGTTATTCATGACCGCTTCTATCGTGAAAGAATCCAGTTTAATCGCTTTATCAGCAAAATAGTAAATAAACAACCCAATACAAAACACAAACCAAAATAAACGCACAACCACCTCCTAGTGTACAGTTCACCTGCATTTCATGCGCAGGTAACAAAATAAAAAACAATGTATGGCCAGTTAGCACTGTAGATAAAGCCTCCCGTACTCAGCGTTTATAAACACCTCTTAAACAAAAATTTACACCATATTTTCAAGTACACTACTGTCCATAATTTATTTTTTTTAATCCCGATACTTTGTTATTTAACCTACTATAAGTAGTGGGAATTCACCTCATAATACACTATACTTAACACGCAAGACACAGCCTTTTAGGTTTTCAGCGGCTCTAAAAAGAACTATTTCTTCATTACACCAAGTTATCAATATAACGATATGAGTTTACAAGATTTATTAGAAAATCAAGACTTTATTCAACAAGTGGGTTGGACTAAAGAACAGTATCAAGCAAACGACATTATCATAGACATCGGCACTCCAGGGCATGATGTTTTTTTGGTGCTATCGGGGCAATTGCATGTACGCACTATTTTAGAAGGACACACTAAACATGAAGAATTAGCCCGCGCAAGTGGATTAGCAAAATTGGCACCTGGAGATGTTTTTGGTGAACTGTCCATTTTTGATAGCGAGCCAAGAAGTGCACAAGTCATTGCAGTCTCTGATTGCGAACTTGCCAAAATTAATGGCCAGAAACTGATTCAATTTATGAATGCAAACCCTGCACAAGGCTACTCAATCATCCATGACTTTTTTATGAACTTATCAGCCGACTTACGCCAAAGCAACCTGCGCACGCAAACCATTCTACAATTATATCTTGCCGAGCAAAGTGATAACTAACCCCAAAAGTTCATGCAACACTGACACTTTAATTACTTGAACACCCCCAAAAGAGCGCGAACAACAAATGCTAAAAATAAAAATATTTTAAAACGCGTTATTTTTTAAGACCACGAAAATTGTTCATTGCCTAGCAATCGCGTAAAATCACCTACTCAGATTCACTTTACAGATTAAGACGCAATGAAAAAATACCTATTCTTCATCTTAACGGCTCTATTATTACCAGCCTGTTCAGATGATAAACCAACAACAACTCCCACACCGGTCACTTCCGCACAGGAAGCCACTCAAACTGCGGTTAAATCTCAGTCCTCAGGCAAAACATGGAATGGCTCTAACTTATCGGCAGCGACCATAAAACAAGTACAAGCAGACAAATACAACTATAGGCAATGCGTTTACAAAGAAGCGCAAAAACAAGGCTATCAAAAAATTGATTCCCGCGTTGCAACAGATGCCGTCATAAAACAATGCGAATCTACTTTAGCCAAAATCAGAACCACCTTTGTTAATGAAGGCGTTCCCGAAGTGATTACCGATCGTTTTTTGAAAAAAACACGTACCGACATGATGCGTAAAATTTTACAATCGCTTATGTTTGCAGAAGCCTCACGCAAGGCAGGAGCCATTCAATAACGCAAGCCGATACTTGGCTTTTTAGTAAATAACCCCATATTAATCGCACGCAAATAATGCTATCAGCCCTATTTAACAAATTAACCGGTTATTTACCCTTAACTCATCCCTAAATTTTATGATAGAAATTCCAATGAATTCCACCCAATTTAAAATAGATTTGGATTTATTTCCAACGACCTTTGATGCCATTCATGCCTATTTAGCGGCTACTGTTTTTGGACTGGCACTCACGGTTATCATTTTATTATTTGCTATGCTAATCAGCCTATTGCGACGCACTAAGCAATCAGTCGACAGCAAGCCAGACCAGCCGGAACAAGCTATTTCCATGCAAATTCCAACACGCGAAGAACCTGAAGTAAAGGTGGTCGAGAAAATTGTCGAAGTAGAAAAAATCGTTGAAGTGGAAAAAATCGTACAACAACCTGCCCCTGAACCCATCATTCTTAAAGAAGCAACACCTGATGCCGCCTTGCAATTATTAAGCCTACTACAAAAAGAAGCACGCTTAATTGATTTTCTACAAGAAAATATCAATGATTATAGTGATGCCGATGTCGGCGCGGCTGTTAGGGTCGTGCACACCGGCTGTAATAAAGCATTAAAAGAACACTTTACTTTATCCACTATTCGTACTGAAACCGAAGGCTCTAAAGTGACCCTACAAAAAGGTTTTAATGCGGCCGAAGTGCGCTTAATCGGCAATATTGTGGGAGAAGCCCCTTTTACAGGCACCTTAGTCCATAAAGGCTGGCAAGTCACCGACATTAAATTGCCAAAATTAACTGAAGGTCATAATGCCAATATAATCGCTGCTGCGGAGGTAGAGCTATGAAAAGCTTGTTTAGCGGAATGAATAAACTATCTGATAATAAAGATAACGAAGAAAATAAATCCAACTCATCGTCTCTGTTCGGCTCAAATAACCAAGATACAGATAACCATGCTAGCGATACCATTACCGAAGAAGCGGATTCTGTCAATTTGGAAATAGAAGAAAATAATATAGAAGCGGAGACGAACACAACTGATGATGCAGGCTTCAATGATGGTTCAGAAGAAGAGACACCGAGTCATGAATCCCATGCCATTGAGCAACCCTCTACCCCTGATCCTATTGATGGGCCACGTTACTCAATCGGAATTGACTTAGGTACAACGCACTGTGTTTTATCTTATGTTGATATATCTGACCCCGATGCGGATGAAATCATCCAGCATGTTTTAGATATTCCTCAGCTAAGCTCTCCTGGGGTAATAGAGGACTTAGCACAACTGCCATCTTTCTTATATATGGCACATGAGGCAGAAATAAACGACAATGAAACGGCACTCCCTTGGACAGCTAAACCCGACTACTTAGTGGGTGAAATTGCACGTAATTTAGGTGCAAAAACTCCCATACGCTTAGTGTCTAGTGCGAAAAGCTGGCTATGTCATGCCGGCGTTGATTGCAAATCGCCCATTTTACCTAACGAAGCGCCGGAAGAAGTTGAGCAAATATCGCCCTTTCAAGCAAGCAAGGCTTACTTAGAGCATTTATGTGCGGCTTGGGATAAACAATTCCCACACGATCCTATCAGCGATCAAGAAATTACCTTAACCGTCCCAGCGTCATTTGACCCTGCGGCACGAGAGTTAACCGCCGAAGCCGCACAAAATGTAGGCTTGGAAAATGCAATTCTCTTAGAAGAACCGCAAGCAGCCTTATACAGCTGGATTGAAAAAAGTGACGGCGACTGGCGGAACCATGTCAAGGTTGGCGATATTATTTTAGTTGTTGATGTCGGCGGCGGAACCACGGATTTATCCTTAATTGCTGTCACGCAAGAAGACGGTAATTTAGGACTGACTCGGATTGCGGTCGGCGATCACATCCTATTAGGCGGTGACAATATGGACTTGGCCTTAGCCTATACGCTAAAAGCCAAATTAGAAAAAGAAGGTGCTAAACGCCTAGAGCCTTGGCAGATTCAAGCTTTAACGCATGCCTGCCGCGCTGCTAAAGAAAAAATATTAGGTGATGACGATACCGCCGATAATATCCCTATCGTTGTTGCTAACCGCGGTTCCTCCCTTATCGGTGGCACATTACGGACAGAATTAACGCGCGAGGAAGTCAACACCGTCTTGCTACAAGGCTTTTTACCTGATGTTGACAGTGATGCACAGCCTATCAGCCGTGCGCGTGGCGGTCTAAGAACAACCGGTTTACCTTATGCACAAGATGCAGGCATTACAAGGCACTTAGCCGCCTTCTTAACACGCCAACTCAATGCAGTCGATGACCTAGATGATATTAACTTAGATGATAATGCCAGTTTTATTCACCCGACTGCCGTCTTATTTAATGGGGGCGTATTAAAAGCATCTCGCTTTGCCGATCAATTAATGCAGGTGCTCAACTCATGGCTAGACAATGAAAACGCACCTGAAGCACGCTTATTAACCGGCGTTGATTTAGACCTTGCCGTTGCACGTGGTGCAGCTTACTATGGCTTTGCACGTAAAGGCAAAGGGGTACGCATAAAAGGCGGTACTGCCGCCTCTTATTATGTCGGCGTAGAAAGCGCGATGCCGGCAGTACCGGGTATGCCGCCTGAAATTGAAGCATTATGTATTGCGCCTTTTGGTATGGAAGAAGGCACGCATGAAGAACTCCCTGATGATACCTTTGGCCTAGTCGTTGGCGAACCGGTGCGCTTTCGTTTCTTTGCATCAAAAACGCGCAGAGAAGACCAGGTTGGCACGCGCCTAGATTACTGGACCGATGAAGAGCTGGAAGAGTTGGATGAAATCGAAGTCACACTGGCTGAAGAAGACAGAAAAACCGGCGAAATCGTTCCCGTACATTTATCAGCTGCCGTCACAGAAATAGGTACTTTAGAATTGCATGCCATATCCAATCAAGATGATGATACACGCTGGAAAATCGAGTTTGATGTACGCACCGGCGAAGAGTAAGGGCTGT
>Ga0256839_1004800_pt1 | contig 12925 bp, 12 predicted proteins | sample 354166metaG_FD_185968 | JGI IMG/M metagenome (GOLD analysis project Ga0256839, IMG submission 185968) | Hydrothermal vent microbial communities from Mid Atlantic Ridge, Atlantic Ocean - 354-166 | ecosystem: Environmental > Aquatic > Marine > Hydrothermal vents | place: Atlantic Ocean: Mid... | reverse complement strand
GGGCCAAGACCGGGCGCGACGGGGTTGGCGGCGCCACCATGGCCAGCGCCGAATTCGATGATTCCATTGAAGAAAAACGCCCCACCGTCCAGGTTGGCGACCCGTTCACCGAAAAGCGCCTGATGGAGGCGACGCTCGAGTTGATGGCGACCGGCGCGGTGATTTCCATCCAGGACATGGGCGCGGCCGGCCTGACCTGCAGCGCGGTCGAGATGGGCGACAAGGGGGGGCTGGGCATCCGCCTCGAGCTCGACAATGTGCCCCAGCGCGAGCCTGACATGAGCGCCTATGAAATGATGCTGTCCGAAAGCCAGGAGCGCATGCTGATGGTGCTGCACCCGGACAAGGAAGAAGCCGCACGCGCAGTGTTCGAGAAATGGGATCTCGACTTTGCCATCGTCGGCGAAACCATCGCCGAGGACCGTTTCGAAATCTACCACAAGGGCGCCATCTGCGCCGACCTGCCGCTCTCGACCCTGGCCGGCTCCGCCCCCGAATATGACCGCCCCTGGCTCGAAAGCCCGGCGCCCGCCCCCCTGCAAGACATGCCCGAGATCGATGCGATCAAAGGGCTGCGCGCGCTGATCTCTTCACCGAATTACGCCAGCAAGTCATGGGTTTACAGCCAGTACGACCAGAAGGTCATGGCAGACACCATCACCCCACCCGGCGCCTCGGCCGGACTGGTGCGCGTGCATGGAACCAACAAGGCGCTGGCCTTCACCTCCGACGTCACCCCGCGCTATGTCGCCGCCAACCCGTTCGAGGGCGGCAAGCAGGCCGTGGCCGAGGCCTACCGCAACCTTACCGCCATGGGCGCGCTGCCGCTGGCCACCACCGACAACCTCAATTTCGGCAACCCGGAAAAGCCCGAGATCATGGGCCAGTTCGTTGGCGCCATCAAGGGCATCGGCGCCGCCTGCCTAGCGCTCGACATGCCGGTCGTGTCCGGCAATGTCTCGCTCTACAACGAAACCGACGGCAGTGGCATCCTGCCCACCCCCACCATTGGCGCGGTCGGGCTGATTGGCGATATCGACCAGATGATCGCTGGGCGAGCCGGCGAAGGCGACCTGCTGCTGCTGCTGGGCGAAAGCCACGGCCATCTTGGCCAAAGCGCGCTTCTGGCCGAGATGTGGGGGCGCGACGACGGCGACGCCCCACAGGTAGACCTGGCAGCCGAGAAGCGCCACGGCGACTTCATTCGCGCAAACCACGCGCTGATCGGCGCCTGCACCGACCTCTCCGATGGCGGCCTGGCGCTCGCTGCCTTTGAAATGGCGCTTGCGGGCGGCATTGGTGTGCAGCTTGATCCCACAGATACCGCCACCCTGTTTGGCGAGGATCAGGGCCGTTACCTGATCGCCTGCAACTGGGATCAGGCCGAAGCCCTGATGGTCGCGGCCGGACATGCCGCAGTGAAACTGGAAACGATCGGTCGACTTGGCGGCGATCTGGTCAAGCTCGGCAACAGCGAGGCACCGCTCGACGAATTGCAGGCAATCTGGTCCAGCGCTTTCGAGGAAAAGGTCACCTGACCTCTTCATCTTGGCAAAAATACTCAACTGCCCTGCCAGCCGCCGGCACCCGGCCGCGGCGGATCGGGCAGATCACAGCTGATCCAAGCCCCTTGCACGGCCGACCGCCTCCCATTACATCTTTCTCAGATCAAAGGAGACGCGAATGAGTGTAGATTCCAGCGAAATCGAAAGCCTGCTGCGCGCAGCTTTCCCCAATGGCGAGATCCGGGTGGAGGGGGATGACGGACGTCATTTTTCGGCGCTGGTGGTCGATGAGAGCTTTCGGGGCAAGAACCGGGTGCAACAACAGCGTGCCGTATACGCTGCGCTCAAGGGCAAGATGGACGGCCCTGACGGTGCCCTGCACGCGCTGGCGCTGACCACGCGGGCGCCTGAATGAACTGGGCGTGGATTATCGCCGGCCTTCTGGTATTGGTAGCCTTGGCCGCCATTGCCGCTATCTATGAGGCCTGGATAAAACGCGCCACCCACCGCCCGCTCTCCAGCCATGCCATCAACCAGCGCCGCTGGGATGACCCTAATCGGCCCGATGAAAGCCACCAGGTGGTGCGCGCCGAAACCGGCATTGGCCGCCAGGGTCTGTCTGGCATACATGAATACCGGGTCAGCAAGGATCCGGCGGAACAAGCCCGGATGCTTATGCCGGACAAGATAAAGAAAAGGAAATGACCAATGACTGACGCAAAAACCCGGATTGAAGAGACCGTCAAGGCCAACGATGTGGTTCTATACATGAAAGGCACCAAGGAAATGCCGCAATGCGGGTTTTCCTCGCGCGTGGCCGGGGTGCTGAACTTCATGGGGGTTGAGTTTGCCGATGTGAACGTGCTGGCCGATGACGAGATCCGCCAGGGGATCAAGGATTACTCGGACTGGCCGACCATCCCGCAGCTTTATGTCAAGGGCGAGTTCGTCGGCGGCTGCGATATCGTCACCGAGATGACCCTTTCCGGTGAGCTCGACCAGTTGTTCGAGGAAAAAGGCATTGCTTTCAACAAGGAAGCTGCGGACAAGATCCGCGAAGCCAACAACTGAACAAATATAGGGCGCCCCCGCGAGGGGGCGCCCCCGCCCCTCTCGGCCTGACGGCCTGCGCGGGTTGGGCATGGCTCATTTTCCAATGGAAAATGAGCCTTTTGCGATTTTTCCACTGAAAAATCGCGCCTCCGGCGGGAGTATTTTCGCCAAGATGAAAGGCGGATTTAGCCGCGTGCCTTGTCTTCAACGGTGGCGGCCATGGCTTCGGCGCGCGCAGCGATTTCGGCCAATGTATCGGTAACCGAGTCGGGGATGACCGGCACTTCCACCTGCTCCGGGTTGGCCTTCAGCGCCTCGATTTCCTCAAGGGCGCGGGCCAGTTTGGCCTCGGCGATGCGCAGATTGTCTTCCATGCCCGCCGTCTTGTCGGCCAGCATCAGCCCGCTCATCAACAGCATGCGGGACTCGGTCAGGTGGGCAATCTGGCCGACCAGCACGCTGGCTTCGGCGTCCAGCATCGCCGCCGCGCTTTCGAGGAAATGCTCTTCGCCTTCCTGGCAGGCAACCTCGAAGGAGCGCCCACCTATGGTGATTTTCACATCAGGCATCGGCACCCTCCTCACGGTTTTGCGCCGGCTCGACCAGCGGCGCCAGTTCGGCCAGAACCGCGTCAATTTCGGTGCGATCCGCCGCGCGGGCTGCGCGCAGGGCTTCCAACTCGGCCATCATCGACTTGTTGATCAGGTGCGGCTCGGCCACGCCCTGGGCCACCGCCTCGCGCAGGGCGCCATTATTGGCGCGCAGCTCGGCATTGACCTTGCGCAGCTGGGCGATGCCGGCCTCGCCATCCTCCAGCAGCTGGCGCAAACGCTCGACCTCCTGGGTCAGCTTGCTGACCGTGCTTTCCTGTTTTTGCCGAATCGCGCGCACCCGCTCTTCGAGCTGGGCGTTGACCACCCGCTCTTCCTCGAGTGCGACGCGCAATTGCTGTAGCTCCTCGCCCGCTGCCGGGTCCGGCTTGGGGCCAAGCGCCTCAAGCCCCTGGCCGATCCGGTCAAGGGCCGCGGTAATCCTGCTTTCCAGTTCGGAAATGTCACTCATGTCCTACCCGTCCCACGCCTGCCTGTCTTCCAAAGCTATTGCAATACGCATATCACCCCCCAAAAGCGCAGGCAAGGCGCGCCTTATTCGAGCCGGCTGACCACCACGCTCACTTCGGGTTTGCGGCCGATCTCGTCCTGGGCGGTCTTGCGCACGATCTTGCGCATCTCCTCGATCAGATTGTCGTCATCCGCCAGCAGGCGTGCCTTGGCGCGCCCCAGAAACTGGCTCAGGTCTTCTTCCAGCACCTCGACCAGGGGCGCGCGCGAGCTGCCGGCTTCCGGCAGGCCCATGATCTCGACCCAGGCATCGCCCAGCGGCTCGTTGCCCTCAAGGATGACATTGACCATCACATGGCCGTTGAGAGCCATGCGGATACGGTCGCGCACCACCCCGTCAAGGGCGCCGATCAGCACCGAGCCGTCCAGATAGGTGCGATCGGCCTCGACATGTTCGACCACGCAAGGCGCCTTGCCGGTCAGGTCGCAGACCGCGCCATTGACCACCACCATCGAGGCCCGGCCATGCGTCTGGGCCAGCTTCGCATGTTCGCGCAGGTGGCGGTGCTCGCCATGCATGGGGATGACGATGTCGGGGTTCAGGATCTGGTGCACCCGCAACAGGTCGGGGCGGTTGGCATGGCCCGAGACGTGGTAAAGCGGGCTTTCGGCCACCACGTCGACGCCCATTTCGCTATAGGCATTCATGATGCGGGCCACGCCGCGCTCGTTGCCGGGGATGGTCTTGGAGGAAAACAGGAACAGGTCGCCCTCGGCCAGCTCCAGGCCGAGATACTTGCCGCGCGCCAGCTGGGCGGAGGCCGCGCGCCGCTCGCCCTGAGAGCCGGTGACGATCAGCATCAGCTCGGAACGCGGCACGTCGCGGGCATCCTCGACCGGGATGGTCTCGGGGAAGTTCGACAGCAGGCCGGTTTCGCCCGCCGCCAGCACCATGCGCTGCATGGCGCGCCCGAGCAGGCAGACCTGGCGCCCGGCAGCAACGCCGGCGGCGGCCAGCTGTTGCAGGCGCGCGACATTGGAGGCGAATGTGGTTGCCACCACCATATGCTCGGCCTGTTTCACCAGCTTGACCAGCTCGGGGCCAACGCTGGCCTCGCTGCGGCTGGGATGGTCGGAAAAGACATTGGTGCTGTCACAGATCAGCGCATGGATGCCGGGGCGGGCAATTTCGCGCCACAGGCTTTCGTCAAAGACATCGCCCAGCACCGGGGTCTCGTCGAGCTTGAAATCGCCCGTATGCAGAAGCCGGCCGGCCGGCGTGTCGATCACCAGGCCCGCGCTTTCCGGGATCGAGTGGCTCAGCGGCAGGAACGAGACCTGAAACGGCCCCGCCTCGATCATTTCCGGGTAGGGAAGCACAACCTTGATCGCGTCGGGGTTGGCGCCGGCCTCCTCCATCTTGCGCTTGGCATGATAGGCGGTAAACGGGCGCGCATAGACCATGGGCGCGCCCAACTGGCCATAGAGGCGGCCGATGGCGCCGACATGATCCTCATGGGCATGGGTGATGAACACCGCCTCGAGCCGGTCGGCATTGTCGGCCAGCCAGCTCATATCGGGCATGATCAGGTTGACGCCTGGCGTGGTGTCCATGTCGGAAAAGGTCACCCCCAGATCGACCAGGATCAGCCGCTCGCGCCCCGGCGCCCCCCAACCATAGACATAGGCATTCATGCCAATTTCACCCGCCCCGCCAAGGGGCAGGAAAATCAGCCGCTCTTTCTTGCTCATATCGTGCCCTGCTCTTTGTTATAGGCGTGGATTACCACCAGGCCATGCATTGTAAGGTCGTCTTCAATCGTGTCAAACAGCGGCTCGCCCTGGGCAAACAGCGGTGCCAGCCCGCCGGTGCCGATCACCTTCATCGGCCGGCCATGTTCGGCCTTGACCCTTGCAATCAGCCCCTGGATCAGCCCGACATAGCCCCAGAAAATCCCCGACTGGATACAGGCAACCGTATTGGTGCCGATCACCTTTTCGGGCTGGGAAATGTCCACATGCGGCAGCGCGGCGGCGCCCTGGTGCAGGGCTTCGAGGCTGAGATTGACGCCGGGCGCGATGACGCCGCCGATATAGGCGCCATCATGGGCAACCACGTCGATATTGGTGGCGGTGCCGAAATCGACCACCATGCAATCGCCGCCATGGCGATCATAGGCGCCGGCGGCATTGGCCAGCCGGTCCGAGCCCACCACGGTGCCAGGGTCGACCCTGGGCGGGTGCTCGAGCACACATTCCGGCTTGCCCACCACCAGCGGGCGGCAGCCAAAGAAGCGGTCGGAGAACTGACGCAGGTTCCACACCACGCGGGGCACGGTCGAGGAAATCACCACCGCGTTGATATCGGCAGTGATGCCGTAATGGCGGATCAGGGTCGAAAACCAGGTGAAATAGGCATCCGCCGTGCGCGCATGGTGGGTCGAGGTGCGCAGAGTGCACAGGAATTTCTCGCCGTCCCAGATGGAAAACACCGTGTTGGTATTGCCGCAATCAATCGCCAGAAGCATGCCCGCCCCTTTCAGAAAAATACCTCGCCCGCCGCGATGCGGCGTTCGCCCTGCGCGGTTGATAGGACGAGTCGGCCATCGGCGTCCACATCCTTGAAGCTTCCCGCCAAGGTTTCTTGCGCCAGGCGCACCCTGATCGGCCCACCAAGGCGCGCCGCGCGCGCCAGCCAAGCCGCGCGGATCGGCGCAAAGCCGTAAGTGGCAAAGCTGGCCTCGCGCGCATCATAGGCGCGCGCCAGAAGGGTCAGGAAATCGGATGGCGCGATTTTCACCCCACGCTCGGCCAGCGCCACCGGCGCCAGGGCGCCCGCCTCGAGCGTGTCGGTGCGCGGCGCCGCTGCCAGATTGACGCCAATGCCAATGGCCAGCGCACCGCCGGGCAGGCCCTCAAGCAGGATCCCGGCCAGTTTGCCGCCGCCAACCAACACATCGTTGGGCCATTTCAGCGCGCTATCCACGCCCAGCCCCTCCAGCACATCGCTCAGCGCCAGGGCGGCGACGAAGGACCGCAGGGCAGCGCGTGCCGGCGCGCCGGGCGCGGGCAGCAGCAGGGTGGCCGAGAAGTTGCCCTCGGGCTGCTGCCAGGCGCGGCCCCGGCGCCCGCGCGCGCGGCTCTGGTGGCGGGCAAATATCCAGGTTGGCCCGGCCAGGCCCGGCGCCTGGCGGCGCGCCTCGTCGAGGGTGGAATCGACGCTCTCGAAGTCAAGACGCCCATAGCCCTGCGGCCAGTCGCCCAAATCCGGCTCAGTTGACAAGCGCCTGCGCCGCCGCAGCCGCCATGCCCTCGATGCCAAACAGGTTGACCACCCCCAGCACCATCAGCACCGCCGAACCGACCAGCGCCGTCCAGGCCGCCGGGCTCATCGGCGTTTCCACCCCCTCGCCATCGGCGCCGAAATACATGTAATAGACGATGCGCAGGTAATAATAGGCGCCAATCACGCTGGCGATGACCCCGGCAATGGCCAGCCAGGCCAGCCCGGCCTGCATCGCCGCGTCAAGCACATACAATTTTCCGAAAAAGCCGACCATCGGCGGCACCCCGGCCAGCGAGAACAGCAGCACCAGCATCGCCAGCGCCTTGAGCGGCTCGGCCTTGGCATATTGGTTGAGGCTGGCAATATCGGTGACCGGCTTGCCGCCCTGCTCCATCGACATGATGAAGGCAAAGGCGCCGACATTCATGGTCAGGTAAATCGCCATGTAGATCAGCATTGCCTGCACACCCAGCACGGTGCCTGCCGCCAGCCCCATCAGGGCAAAGCCCATATGCGCGATCGAGCTGTAGGCCATCAGGCGCTTGATATTGGTCTGGCCGATGGCGGCAATGGCGCCCAGGAACATGCTCAGCAGCGACAGCAGGGCGATGATCTGGCTCCAGTCGGCAATAGCCTGGCCAAAGGCATCAAACAGCACCCGCCCCAGCAGGGCGATTGCCGCCAGCTTCGGCGCAGTGGCGAAAAAGGCGGTGACCGGGGTTGGCGCGCCCTCATAGACGTCGGGCGTCCACATGTGGAACGGCACTGCCGACACCTTGAAGGTCAGCCCGGCAATGATGAAGGCGAGGCCGACCAAAAGGCCCAGGCCCACGCGCCCGTCATTGGCCGCGGTCAGGATGCCGGAAAACAGCGTCGTGCCCGAATAGCCATAGGCCAGCGAAGCGCCATAAAGCAGCAGGCCCGAACTCAGCGCGCCCAGCACGAAATACTTGAGGCCGGCCTCGGTCGAGCGCTTGGAATTGCGGTTCATCGCCGCCACCACATAGAGCGCCAGCGATTGCAGCTCGAGCCCCATATACAGCACCATCAGGTCGCCGGCCGAGACCATGACCATCATGCCGACCACCGAAAGCGCCACCAGGATCGGGAATTCGAATTGCAACAGGCCGCGCCGCTCCATCGTGCTCTGGCCCACCAGCAACACCGCCGCAGCCGCGATCAGGATCGCCACCTTGGCAAAGCGGCTATAGGCATCGACGGTGAACGAGCCGCCAAAGGCGCTCTGCGCCTCGGTGCCGCCACTTGCGATCATCAGCGCGAGCGCCAGCATGACCACGGCACTCGCCCAGGTGATCAGCCCGGCCAGCTTGTCCTTGCTGGTATAGACCGCCGCCAGCAGCGCCACCATGGCATAGACCGCCAACAGGAGCTCCGGCAGGATGGTTTGAATATCGGCAGAAATCATGTCCGCCCCCTTAATGTGTGGCTTGCGCGGCCGCGCCCAAATCGGGCAGGCTCGCATGGAAGTTATCAAGAAGCGCGGCCACGGATGGGCCGATCAGGTCGGTTATCAGCGCCGGATAGACGCCCAGCAGCAGGGTCAGCACCACCAGCGGCGCAAACATCGCCTTTTCACGCGCGCTCATGTCGGTAATGCCCTTGAGGCTTTCCTTGATCAGCTCGCCAAACACCACCCGGCGGTAAAGCCACAGCGCATAGGCAGCTGAAAAGATCACCCCCGAGGTCGCCACCAGCGCCACCCAGGTATTGGCCTGGAACATGCCCACCAGGGTCAGGAATTCGCCGACAAAGCCGGACGTGCCCGGCAGGCCGACATTGGCCATGGTAAACAGCATGAACACCGCCGCATAGGCCGGCATCCGGTTGACCAGCCCGCCATAGGCGGCAATCTCGCGGGTATGCATGCGGTCATAGATGACCCCGACCACCAGAAACAGCGCCCCGGCGACAAAGCCGTGGCTGATCATCTGGAAGATCGCCCCATCGAGGCCCTGCTGGTTGAAGACGAAGATACCGGCAGTGACAAAACCCATATGCGCGACCGAGGAATAGGCGATCAGCTTTTTCATGTCTTCCTGCACCAGTGCCACCAGCGAGGCATAGACGATGGCGATAACGCTGAGCCACAGCACGAAGCTGGCCATCACCTCGGAGCCGACCGGAAACATCGGCAGCGAAAAGCGCAAAAAGCCGTAGCCGCCCATCTTGAGCAGGATCGAGGCCAGCACCACCGAGCCCGCCGTCGGCGCCTCCACATGGGCGTCGGGCAGCCAGGTGTGGAACGGCCACATCGGCATTTTCACCGCGAAAGAGGCAAAGAAGGCCAGGAAAAGCAGCGTCTGCGCCCCACCGACCACCTGAATGCCCAGCAGCGAGAAGCTCTCGGAGCCGAACTGGTGGTTCATCAGCGCCGGGATGTCGGTCGTGCCTGCCTCGACATACATGTAGATCATCGCGATCAGCATCAGGACCGAGCCAAGGAAGGTATAGAGGAAGAACTTGAACGCCGCATAGATGCGCCGCTTGCCGCCCCAGATGCCGATGATCAGGAACATCGGGATCAAACCGCCCTCGAAGAACAGGTAGAACAGCACCAGGTCCAGCGCCATGAACACGCCCAGCATCAGCGTTTCCAGCACCAGAAAGGCAATCATGTATTCCTTGACCCGGGTGGTAACGCTCCAGCAGGCGGCGATGGTGATCGGCATCAGGAAGGTGGTGAGCATGACAAACAGCACCGAAATGCCGTCAACCCCCATCTTGTAGGTCAGCCCCATGATCCAGCTGCTTTCCTCGACCATCTGAAAGCCGGTGTCATTCGGGTCGAACTGAACCAGGACGATCAGCGAAATCAGGAAGGTGGCCGAGGTGACCGCCAGCGCCAGCCATTTGGCATTGCGCTGCTCGTTGGGGCCGTCACCATGCAGAAACAACGCCAGGATGATGGCGCCGACCAGCGGCAGGAAAGTGATCAGTGATAGCAGGTGTTCCATTTTACCTCTCAGCCCCCGAGCACGATCATCAGGGTGACCAGGGCGACAATCCCCAGAACCATTGCGAATGCGTAAGTAAAGATGAAGCCGCTCTGGGCGCGCCCCGCCAGGCGGGTGAACCACGGGATCAGCCCCATCGCCACCCCGTTGATGAAGCCGTCGATGATCTTGCCATCGCCAACCTTCCACAGGAAACAGCCAAGGCGCTTGGTCGGGCGCACGAACAGGTAGTCATAGGCCTCGTCGAAATACCATTTGTTGAGCAGGAACAGGTAGAGCGGCCGGAAAGTGCGCGCCAGCGCCCTGGGCACGCCCGGCGCCATGATGTAAAACCAGAAGGCGATGACAAAGCCGATCACCATGGCGATGAACGGGCTGACCTTGACCCATTTGGGCGCCTTGTGAGCGCGGTCGATCACGTCGTTATCCGGTGCCATGTAAACCGCACCCTGCGGGGCGATGGCGCCACCCGTCTGCCCATGGCCGCTGTCAGCCTGGGGGGCATGATCCCCGGCCGCAGCCACGCCCTCTTCGCCATGAGAGGTCTCGGCCATGGCGCCCTCGCCGCCCTCGCTGGCTTCGGCGTGAACGGGGATGCCGAAAAAGGCATTCATCTTCTCGTGGTCGCCAAAGAAGCTCTTCTGCCAGACCATGCCGGCAAAGATCGAGCCCACCGCCAGCACGGCCAGCGGGATCAGCATCACCGCCGGGCTTTCATGGGCGTGCTCATGGGTGTGCTTGTCGCCGCGCGGCTTGCCCCAGAAGGTCATGAACATCAGCCGCCAGCTGTAAAAGCTGGTAAACAGCGCCGCGATGACCAGGGCCCAGAAGGCCAGCCCGCCATTGGTGCCCGCCCAGGCGGTCTCGATGATTGCGTCCTTGGACAGGAAGCCGGCAAAGCCGATATAGGTCAGCGGAATGCCGACGCCGGTAATCGCCAGAGTGCCGATCAGCATTGCCCAGAAGGTCAGCGGCAGCTTCTTGCGCAACCCGCCGTAATTGCGCATGTCCTGTTCGTGGTGCATGCCGTGAATGACCGAACCGGCGCCAAGAAACAGCATCGCCTTGAAAAAGGCGTGGGTCAGCAGGTGGAACATTGCCACCGGATAGGCGCCAACGCCCGCGGCCACGAACATGTAGCCCAGCTGGCTCATGGTCGAATAGGCGATCACCCGCTTGATGTCGTTTTGCACCAGGCCGATCGTGGCGGCGACAAAGGCCGTGGCCGCGCCGATCACGACGATGAAGCTCATCGTCGCAGGCGCATATTCCAGCAGCGGGCTCATGCGGCTGACCAGGAACACCCCGGCCGTGACCATGGTAGCGGCGTGGATCAGGGCCGAAACCGGGGTCGGGCCCTCCATCGCGTCGGGCAACCATGTATGCAGGAACAGCTGCGCCGATTTGCCCATCGCGCCGATAAACAGCAGGAAGGCCAGCAGGTTGGCGGCGTTCCAGTCGGTCCACAGGAAGCGGATATTGGTCTCGGCCAGGCGCGGCGCGGCGGCAAAGACATCGTCCAGCTTGATACTGTCAACCATGTAAAACAGGCCGAAAATCCCCAGGGCAAAGCCGAAATCGCCGACCCGGTTGACCACGAAGGCCTTGATCGCGGCGGCATTGGCGCTCGGCTTCTTGTAGTAAAAGCCGATCAGCAGGTATGAGGCCACCCCAACCCCTTCCCAGCCAAAGAACATCTGCAACAGGTTGTCCGCCGTCACCAGCGCCAGCATCGAGAAGGTGAAAAAGCTCAGATAGGCGAAAAAGCGGGGTCGGTAGCTCTCGCCCTTGAATTGCGGATCGTCGGCCATGTAGCCGATCGAATACAGGTGCACCAGGCTCGACACCGAGGTGACCACCACCAGCATGATCGCGGTCAGCCTGTCCAGGCGGATCGACCAGTCGGCGGCCAGGCTGCCGCTCTCGATCCAGCGCATGATCTGGATGCTCTGGCTGCCCTCAGGCAGGGTGAAAAACACCACCCAGCTCAGCGCGGCCGACAGAAACAGCAACCCGGTGGTCAGGCGCTGGGAATTGGCGTCGCCGATGATGCGATGGCCAAAGCCGGCAATCAGCGCCCCGATGAGCGGAGCGAAGAGGATGATGGTAACCATGCGCCTAGCCTTTCATCACGTTGACGTCTTCAACGTCGATACTGCCGCGGTTGCGGAAGAAACTGACCAGGATGGCCAGGCCGATCGACGCCTCGGCCGCCGCCACGGTCAGCACGAACAGGGTAAAGACCTGCCCGACCGAATCGCCCAGGAAATGCGAGAAGGCGACCAGGTTGATATTGACGGCCAGCAGCATCAATTCGATCGACATCAACAGGATGATGATGTTCTTGCGGTTGAGAAACAGCCCGAAAATACCGATGACGAACAGGCCCGCCGCCAGGCTCAGATAATGTTCAAGTCCTACCATTGTCCCTCGCTCCCGGTTTTTGCGCGAAACATCGCTTCCCGTTCTGTTTTCATAGCCCCTGCCCCGGTTTGACGTCCTTGAGCTCGATCGCCTTGTTCGGGTCGCGATGCATCTGGGTGATCACGTTCTGACGTTTGACATCGGGGCGGTGATACAGCGTCAGCACGATGGCGCCGATCATCGCCACCAGCAGGATCAGCCCGGACAGCTGGAACAGCAGGATGTAATCGTCATAGATCAGCATGCCCAGAGCCGCAGTGTTCTGCACCTCATCGAGCGGGGGCGTCACCGCCACGCGCGCCGCCTCGGCAGTGTCGGCGAATTGCCAGACCCCATAGATCAGCCCCAGCTCCATCAGCAGGATCACCCCGATCAGCAGGCCGATCGGCAGATATTCGGCCATGCCGGCCCTGAGCGCGGCAAAATCCACGTCCAGCATCATCACCACGAACAGGAACAGCACCATCACCGCGCCGACATAAACGATCATCAGCAGCATGGCGAGGAACTCGGCCCCCAGCAGCACGAACAGCCCGGTCGCGCCCAGAAAGGCGGTGATCAGCCATAGCACCGAATGGACCGGATGCTTGGCGACCACGGTCAGCAGGCCGCCGACCAGCA
>Ga0256839_1004799_pt1 | contig 12927 bp, 14 predicted proteins | sample 354166metaG_FD_185968 | JGI IMG/M metagenome (GOLD analysis project Ga0256839, IMG submission 185968) | Hydrothermal vent microbial communities from Mid Atlantic Ridge, Atlantic Ocean - 354-166 | ecosystem: Environmental > Aquatic > Marine > Hydrothermal vents | place: Atlantic Ocean: Mid... | reverse complement strand
AAACCTGTAAACCCCGATGTGTAGGGTGGGCTTTTACCCCACCACTATTCTTTCGGCAGCACTAATACCTGCCCAACCGTGATCGAACTCGGGCTAACAAGCACAGCCGAATTGGCCCTGAAAATTCGCGGAAACTTTTGGGGGTCTCCATACAGGGCATCGGCAAAGCGCCCAAGTGAATCTCCTTGCTGAACGGTGATCACCCAGTTGTCCCCTCGTTGCTGCACGCGCTCCAAAATGGCCCGCACATTGGCGGGGGCATTAGGCGGAATGGCGGGGGTTTCCAGCACGATGGCGGGCAGTTCAGCCACCACAAGCTCGGCGGGTTGCCCTTCGGAGGCTGACGGGGTGCGCCCTTGGGCAACCGCCCTGATCGCCGCCATATCGGCTTCATCGGATGCCGTAAAATCAAAAACTTCCGGCTCTGCGGTTTCAAAATAAAGCTCAACCGATGTCAGCAGGCTTCTGGCATTAAACCGTCCTTGGGTGTCGAGCAAAGCTTCTGGCAAGGGTGGGCCAGCGTGTTCTGCAATGTAGGCCTCAAAGTAGTCAGCCGTCGCAATACTATCCAATCCGGAGCGTTGCCCCGCGTCGATCAGGCGTTGCACTTTTTGGCGTAGAACCTTGATATCACCCTCGGCATCTGCGCTGGCACGGAAGCCTCGAAGAGCCGTAAGCGCTTGCTCTGAATAATGGTTGATCCGGCGTATTTCTTTATCTGACAATTGCGCGCGGGAATCCTGAGCATTGTTTGGAGTATCGGCGGCTTGTGCCAATGTGCTGGTGCCAAGGGTAAGTGCGAGGGCGCAATAATGTACGCCCGAAAGAATGCGGGTAAAAATAGACAAGACCATGTTCCTTTACTAAACTGGAATAGTTACCATTCAATTAATGGCATATGTTTCTGTCTGGTCAAGGGTGTGCGGGCGTTAACGCTGGGTCAGACTTGCGCCAAAACCGCCATAGCTCCCAATTTTCGCGACATTTTTCGCGTTGCGTCGAGGACTATGCAAAAAGGAGATCCTACCCATGGGCATTACCACCTGTGTATTTGATGCTTACGGAACCTTGTTTGACGTGGCCGCCGCCGCGCGAATCGCGGCAACCGAGCCGGGGCGAGAAGATTTTGCCGCCAAGTGGCCACAAATCGCCGCCAATTGGCGGGCCAAGCAGCTGCAATATACATGGCTGCGCGCGGTTTCAAACACCCATTGTGATTTCTGGCAGGTCACGCAAGACGGGCTGGATTATGCGCTGGAAGCGGCCGAGCTTGATAGCCCCGAACTGCGTGAACGCTTGCTGGCGCTTTATTGGGAACTCTCGGCTTTTCCCGAAGTGCCCAAAATGCTGGCGGGGCTTAAAGCGGCGGGGATGCAAACGGGTATTCTGTCCAATGGCGCACCGGATATGCTGGCTGGCGCGGTGAAATCGGCCGGTATTGGTGATGTGCTTGATGCGGTATTGAGCGTGGAAAGCCTTGGGGTGTTTAAGCCGCACGCATCGGTTTATAGCATGGTTAACCAGCACTTCGGCGTGCCATCCGAACAGGTGCTGTTTGTGTCGTCCAACGGTTGGGATGCCAGCTATGCTGCGCATCACGGCTTTCAAACCGTGTGGGTAAACCGCGCGGGCGAGCCGATGGACCGCTTGCCGAGCGCCCCGCAGCACATTATGCATGACCTTACAAATATTCCCCAACTGGCAGCGCGCTTATGAACCCTTTTATCACCCATGACGGCCTGACCCTTGATTACAAAATCGAGGGCGCGGGCAAACCTCTGCTCTGCCTTCCGGGCCTCACGCGGAACCTGAATGATTTTGATGAATTGGCAGCGGCGATGCAAGGCGAGGCGCAGGTGATTCGGCTCACCATGCGCGGGCGCGGGCGCTCTGATCGAGCGGCGGAATATACAAGCTATAACGTGGTGCAGGAAGCGCGCGACGCCGTTGAATTCATGGATTTTCTCGGGCTGGAAAAGGCGACCGTGATCGGCACCTCGCGGGGGGGCTTTAACGCCATGATCCTCGCCGCCACCGCCCCCGAGCGGCTGGCAGGGGTGCTGCTGAATGACATCGGGCCAGAGCTGGCCACCGATGGCATGAACAAGATTATGGGCTATATCGGCAAGCCCCCCGCAGCGCAAAATCTGGCGGCGCTGGTGGCGGGGCTGAAGGCGGATATGGCTGCCGGCTTCCCTGATTTGAGCGATGCCAAGTGGGAAGAACTGGCGCGGCGCTGGTTCAAGGTGTCCGAGCGCGGCGTGGCGCTGAATTATGACCCCGCGATTGGCCGCGCCCTGCACGAACAGGCCGAGGGCGAGCAGCCCGACCTGTGGGGCCTGTTTGACCTGATGGCGGAGGTGCCGCTGGCACTGCTGCGCGGGGCAAATTCGGACCTGCTGAGCGTGGAAACAGCGGAACAAATGCGGGCGCGCCGGCCCGACATGCTATACGCCGAGGTGCCGAACCGTGGCCATATCCCGCTGCTGGACGAGCCGGAATCGCTTGATATAATCCGTAAATTACTGGCGCAAGCATGAGCACGCTTGCCATGATCCACGCCGCCTATGGGCGCATTCAGCCCGTGGTGCGGCAAACGCCGCTGCTCTCTTCGCCCTTTCTCGACGAGATCGCGGGGCGCAAGCTGCTGGTAAAGCCCGAGTGCCTGCAACACACCGGCAGCTTCAAGTTTCGCGGGGCCTATGCGGCGCTTTCGGGCATGGACGCGGCCAAGCGCGCACGGGGGGTGATCGCCTATTCCTCGGGCAACCACGCGCAAGGGGTGGCGCTGGCGGCGAAAATGCACGGCACCACCGCCACCATCATTATGCCCGCCGATGCGCCTGAAATGAAGATCGCCAACACAAAGGCGCTCGGGGCGGATGTAGTGCTTTATAACCGCGCCAATGAGGACCGTGACGAGATCGGCGCGCGGCTGAGTGCCGAGCGTGGCTTGACGCTTGTAAAACCCTTTGATGACCCGTTGGTGATTGCGGGGCAGGCCTCGGTGGGGCTTGAAATTGCCGCGCAATGCGAGGTGGCCGAGGCCGAAGTGCTGGTGCCTTGCGGCGGTGGCGGGCTAACCTCGGGCATGGCGCTGGCGCTTTCTGAAGCGCGGCCCGCGTGGCGGGTACACCCTGTGGAGCCGGAGGAATTTGACGATGCCGCGCGCGCGCTGATAAGCGGGAAGCGCGAGGAAAACACGCGGCGGGATGGCTCGGTTTGTGATGCGATAATTACCCCGAGCGTTGGGGAGATCACCTTTCCGATCCTGCGCAAACATTGCGCCGCGGGGATTGTGGTGCGCGAGGATGAGGCGATGCAAGCCATGGCGCTGGCTTTTTCCCGCCTGAAAATCGTGATTGAGCCGGGGGGGGCTGTGGCCCTCGCGGCGGCGTTGTTTCACGGGGATAAGCTGAGGGGCGATACGGTGATCGCTGTGGCCTCGGGTGGAAATGTGGATGCGGAGATGTTTGCGCGGGCGGTGGTGGGGTAAAACCCCACCCTACGGATGGGGGTAGGGTGCGTGGTTCTCCACGCACCGTTGTTAATCCTCCAGCACCCGGGCCTCATCGACCAGCATCACCGGAATGCCATTGCGAATCGGAAAGGCCAGCCCCGCGCCTTTTGACACCAGCTCCTGTTTGGCCGCATCATAGCGCAGGGTCGAGCGGGTAACGGGGCACACGAGGGCTTCCAGAAGCTTCGGGTCGGTTTTGCTGGTGTCATCCATGGCTTATACCAAAATCATCGAGGCCAGCTTGCGGCGGCCCTTTTGCGCGGCTTCCGAGGTTGGCCCCAGCGCATCAAGAATTTTCAGAAGCTGGGTTTTGGCGGCCCCGTCATTCCACTCGCGGTCGCGCTTGAACAGCTCCAGCAAGTGCTCGATCGCGCCGTCCTTGTCGCTGCCAGCGGCGAGGGTTGTGGCGAGGTCAAAGCGGGCTTGGTGGTTGTTCGGGTCGGCCTTTACGGCGGCTTCCAGCTCGGCCGCCTCGCCGGCTTCGGAGGCCGCCTCGGCAAGCTCGACCTCGGCAATGGCGCTGGTAATGGCAGGGTCAGCGGCCTTGTCTTCCGGCACCAAGGCCAGCACTTCGCGGGCGCGGGCAGGCTCGCCCAGTGCCACGTAGCTGCGGATCAGGCCGGAAAGCGCGCGAATATTGCCCTCGTCTTCGCCAATAATGGCTGTAAATGTCTCGGCGGCATCATGCGGTGCACCTGAGTCCAGCATCATCTCGGCGGCGTCATTGGCCTCGTCCAGCCCTGCGTTTTCGTCGCCTTCCAGCGTGATCCGGTCAATAAAGGCGGCGATTTCAGCGGGGCCTTGCGCGCCCTGAAAGCCGTCCATCGGCTGGCCGTCTTTAAAGGCATATACCGTGGGGATGGATTTGATTTGCAGTTGGCCGGCCAGCGCTTGGTTCTCGTCAATATTCACCTTGACCATCTTCACCTTGCCACCGGCCTTTTGCACAGCGGCCTCCAGCGCTGGCCCGAGGGATTTGCAGGGGCCACACCACGGCGCCCAGAAATCAACAATGATCGGCACGTCTTTAGAGGCATTGATCACTTCGGCCTCGAACTGGGCTTGGGAAATATCTTTAACGAGGTCTTGGTTGGCGGTCAGGTCCATGGTGGATTTCCTTTGAATTTGGGTTGCGCCATATTTGGGCCTAATTGGCGGGGTTTTCAAGCACCCATTGGTTTGGGGTGATTTGGACATCTTGGTTAACCTGTGCTGAGTGTAAAAAGGTGTCAGGTTTTGTAATTGGTGGCACCAGCTCGTCTTCTACTAAACTAGTTTAGTAGAAGACGAGGTCTTGAGCATTAATATAATAATATCATATGATTAGGTGTTATAATTACGTCAAAACAGTATTGATCCAAGCACGAGATGGCGATTCAGTCACGGTTTTGGCATAGCGATTTAGCCCAAAAACATCGTTTCGATCTATAGCTGCCCAAGCAGCGCCCGATGTCGATTAAGGAAATCCGCCTTCACCCGCATCGGCGCGCGCAGCGGCAATACTTCATCCTCTACCCCGGCCAGCTTTGGCGCGCCAAACAGCTTGTTGGCTTCCTTGCGCTCAAACCCCGCGATTTGAATCGCCTCCAGCCATGCCGAAATCCGGTCTGCCCGCTTGATCTGCTTTTTCACTGAATCCGGCACTTGCCCCGGCAGGCCAAAGCGCAGCAGCACGGCGCTCATCAGGCGGTCGTCCAGCTCTTTATAGCCGGGGCCAACGGCGGATTTTACAGGGGAGATCATATCGCCGATCACGTATTCCGGCGCGTCATGCAGCAGCGCCACCATGCGCCAATGCGCGGGGGCTTTGGGGGCGATTTGGCCGTAAATCCGCTCAACCAGCAGCGAGTGCTCGGCCACGGAATAGGGGAACTCGCCCTTGGTTTGGCCATTCCAGCGCGCCACAAAAGCCAGCCCGTGGGCGATGTCTTCGATCTCTATATCCAGCGGCGCAGGGTTTAACAGGTCTAGTCGCCGGCCAGACAGCATGCGTTGATAGGCGCGAGGGGGCATATATTTTACTCTCTTGTGTTGGCGCAGATGATACGTTTACGGCTTGAAGCGTTGGTTCAGCCAGTTGGTTATATCTGTTTGCACGGTCTGTGGTGCATTGTCCAAGCTTTGAACGCACAAAATTTTAATTTCGGGGTCTTGCTCGATCCGCGCCAGCTTTGCCAGCACCTTGGCCTCGGGTTCCCTTTCTGCGCGGATATAAACGGTGTCTTTCCCGCTTTGCACAAGCGCATTATCGCGGAACAGCTCGAGATGGTTGGCAAGGGCCTCGGTGCCGATCTGGGACAAGTGCCGCACCCGAAAAGACAGGTTTTTTTCAAAGCGGGCTTGGTTATGCGCGGCAAACCCGGCCATGGTGGATACGCGCATCGGGTGCGGGGTGTGCATGGCAATAAAGGTTTTGGCCGAAAACCCAGCCACCCGCGCAGCGTTAAGCTGCACCCGCTTGGAGCCAAAGCGCTGCTGCTCTTTTGGCACCCGCATCAGGGCGTTCAGCGTATCGCGCAACAGCTCCACCCCCCGCAGGCCCAGCCCCATCCAAGCCCCGCGCAATACCGGCTTGTCTGCGGCAAAAAATTCATCCGCCTTAACATCCCGAACCAGAAAAACATCGTCGTTAAAAAACACGAACCGCTCGTTCAGAGCCGGAATTTTATGCACAAGCATGGAAATGGAGATGCTGTTAAAGCTGGGCAAATGGTGCGCAAAGCCGCGAAAGATCTCGGTATGGTCAATAATTTTGATCTTGGGGAGCTGTTCGGGGAAATGCTGCTTGACCGCTTCAAAAACCGGCGGGATCTGGGCATCCGTCACGATATAAATGTTTTCAAACCACGGGGCGTTTTTCAGGATCGAGAGCACACAATATACAATTTCGTCAGCAGAAGCAAAGCGGGTGGCCTCGGCACCTGCGATGGCACCCTCTCCCAGATATTTTATCCGTTTTGCCCGTAAAACGGGGTCATCGCCATCTACCCATGTGATTACGGCATCTATCGGGTCGGGCGGCTCGGGGGTCATGAAGGCTCCAAACAGGTGGTTTTGCCGTGATTATCGCATGTTTGCGGGGCAGGCAAGGGGTTCGGTCGCTCTGGAGGGAATCATGATAGATCACCTTGCGATAGCGCGTAACTGTTGTTATGTGCTCCGGTACCCCCACAATGAGGAATCACCCGATGACCACGGACTATATTGTAAAAGACATCAACCTCGCCGAATTTGGCCGCAAAGAGCTGGATATTGCCGAGACCGAAATGCCGGGCCTGATGGCGCTGCGCGACGAATACGGCGAAAAGCAGCCGCTTAAAGGCGCGCGCATTGTTGGCTCGCTGCACATGACCATCCAGACAGCGGCGCTGATGGAAACGCTGGTGGCGCTGGGGGCTGATATCCGCTGGGCGTCGTGCAACATTTTCTCGACCCAAGATCACGCTGCGGCGGCAATGGCGGCAGCAGGCATTCCGACCTTTGCCATTAAAGGCCAGTCGCTGCCCGAGCATTGGGACTATCTCGACCGCTCTTTCCAGTTCCCTGAAGGCGCGAACCTTATACTGGATGATGGCGGCGACGCCACGCTTTATGTGCTTTATGGCGCGCGGGTAGAGGCTGGTGAAACCGACCTGATCGAAACCCCGACTTCGGAAGAAGAAGAGGCGATTTTTGCCCAGATCAAAAAGCGCATGGCGGCTAGCCCGGGCTGGTTTACCAAAACTCGTGATGCAATTTTGGGCGTGTCCGAGGAAACCACAACCGGCGTGCACCGTCTTTATGAATTGTTCGAGAAAGGCCAGCTGCCTTTCCCTGCGATCAACGTGAACGACAGCGTTACCAAGTCGAAGTTCGACAATAAATACGGCTGTAAAGAGAGCCTGGTGGATGGAATTCGCCGCGCGACAGACACAATGATGGCGGGTAAAACCGCCGTTGTATGTGGTTATGGCGATGTGGGCAAAGGCTCGGCGGCCTCATTAAGTGGTGCCGGTGCACGCGTGAAGGTTACGGAAATTGACCCGATCTGCGCGCTTCAGGCCGCGATGGACGGTTTTGAGGTTGTGGCACTGGAAGATGTGGTTTCGACTGCCGATATTTTTGTGACCACCACCGGCAATAAAGACGTGATCCGCATCGAGCATATGCGCGAGATGAAGGACATGGCGATTGTGGGCAACATTGGCCACTTTGACAACGAAATTCAGGTGGCGGCGCTGCAAAACCACAAATGGACCAACATCAAAGACCAGGTGGATATGATCGAAATGCCGTCAGGCAACCGGATGATCTTGCTTAGCCAAGGCCGTTTGCTTAACCTTGGCAATGCCACGGGCCACCCGAGCTTTGTGATGTCGGCCAGCTTTACCAATCAGGTGTTGGCCCAGATCGAGCTTTGGGAAAACGACGGCAAGTATAAAAACGAGGTTTATATCTTGCCCAAGCACCTTGATGAAAAAGTGGCGCGCCTGCACCTCGAGCGCATCGGCGTGAAGCTTTCCAAGCTAAGCGACGAGCAGGCTGACTATATCGGCGTAAGTGCAGATGGGCCGTTCAAGCCCGAGCATTACCGCTATTAGAGCGTTTCTATACATGATAAAGGTGAAACGCTATTAAGGTGCGTGCAAAGCACACACCCTACGGGGGCGCTCCGCTTGGGGCGCCCTTTTTCGTTTTAATACGCCTCAAATTTTACGGGCTATTGCGTTGCCTGAACCGCTGCGCTTTGTTACAAACAATCAAAGGTTCGGGCAGAAGCCCCATCGGGAACATCAGGTTCCACCACCCCTACAATTTGCAGTTGGCCGCGAGGTTGAGCGAGGCGCAAAGCATAGGCTTTGCGTGGGTGGGCGGAGGGGCAGCTTGCGCAAGCCGCCCCTCCGACTTCATTTAAAACACTTCCAAAACCAGCCCGATAACCGTGCAGCCTATGGTGGCATAGCCGCCGTCAATCAGCGTGAGCTTAATAGGCTTCATGCCATATGCGTGGTTGGTCACGATCCACGGTGTGGCCATAAATGCGCCAATACCAAAGCCTGCCAGCGCCCCTTTTCCAAGGCTCGAGATCCCCGCCATCGAGAACCCGTAGCGCATCATGCCAGCAACCAAAAGCAACATGATAAAGCTGATAATAAAAGGCCCCGGGCTTTTCATAGCCCCGCCTTCAACCTGCTCCTGGGTCATGCCAGCTGCCGCCATCCACGGCTTTGCCAAGGCCCCATACCATGCGCCACCAAACATAAATGCGGCCACGGCAGCCGCAAGCACCGATAGAATTTCCATTGTCTCTCCCCTTTTTTATTTTGGAGAGCATACAAGAAATTTGCATCCCTGTCATCTTGGTCCGGAATGGATAGGAATGGCACACCGGTATTATTGAAACCGAAAGACATAATTATCGCACAACATCATGTTATTAAACATATTATCCCAGTTTCCGGATGTCTACTATCCTAGGATAGTAGACATGTAAAACCGGCAGAAAACCGATGGGGAGTAGCTGAAAAGCGGGGCTAGGACGCGGGACTATACCCGCCCATTTCGCACACAATCGCCCATTCTTCCGGCGTCACCGGCTGCACGGAAAGGCGCGCGTTTTTCACAAGCACCATCGCGGCAAGGCGCGGCTCGGCCTTGATCTCGGCCAGTGTCACCGGGCACGGAAAGGGGGCCACCGCTTTAATATCCACACATTCCCAGCGGGGGTCGTCACTGGTGCTGTCAGGGTGGGCCTCGGCAATCACCTCCACCACCCCGACCACCTGTTTTTCGTTCACCGAATGGTAAAAGAACCCAAGGTCGCCCACCGCCATTTGCCGCATAAAATTGCGTGCCTGGTAGTTGCGCACCCCGTCCCATTCCTCGCCCGCCGCGCCTTTGGCGGCCTGCTTGTCCCAGCCCCATGTGGCGGGTTCGGATTTAAACAGCCAATACGGCATCATTCCTCCTTCAAAGGCCGCGCGAGCAGCGCCATCATGGCTGATTCTACCGTGGCATCGCCCGTAACCACCGCCGCCACCGCCGCCGTGATAGGTGCCTCCACCGCGAGCCTGCCGGCCAGCGCCGCCGCCGCTTGCGCGGTTGCCAGCCCCTCTACCGTGCCGCCGGTTTGCCCGTCGCCCCGCCCGTAAGCCAGCCCCTGCGCAAAATTCCGGCTTTGCGCACTGGCACAGGTCAGCGCCAAATCCCCCAGCCCCGAAAGCCCCTGAAAGGTCTCGGCCTTGCCACCCAGCGCCACCCCCAGCCGCTGCATTTCGGCAAAGCCCCGCGTCAGCAGGGCCGCCCGCGCGCTTTCCCCCAGCCCCGCACCAATTGCCATGCCGCAAGCCAGTGCCACCACGTTTTTCAAAGCCCCGCCCGCCTGTGCACCAATCACATCATCTGTGCGATAAAGCCGAAGTTTCGGGGTAGACAGCAGCGCCTGCTGCGCGGCATTTCCGCCCGCCAAGGTCAGCGCTGTGGGCAGGCCCGCCGCAATTTCATCGGCAAAGCCCGGGCCGGTCAAAATGCTCACAGGCCGCGCCGCAATCTCGCTTTGCAGCCGCCCCGTGGCGGCGTCTATCCCCTTGGCGCAGAGCACCAACGGGGCCGCAGGCAGCACGTTTTCCTCTAGAAAAGCAGCGGTTTTCTGGGCGGGTAGCACCAATAAAATAGCCTCGGTCCCCGCCAGCGCTGCCAAATCAGACACCTGCGAAACGCCGGACGGATAATCCCGCTTATGCGCCGCCCCGCGCGCCCACAGCGCCACCTCCAGCCCTTTTTGCCCATAGGCCACCGCCAGAGCCGAGCCAAACGCGCCTGCGCCAATGATGCCTATTTTCATAGTCCCGCCTTAAAACCGATTGCCTGCTCTTGCCCCAAGGGGTATCACCCCAAGCATGACCACGCAATATAGCATAGATTCCCCGCTGAAAATCGGCACCCGCGGCTCGCCTCTGGCGCTGGCCCAAGCCCATGAAACCCGCGCCCGCCTGATGCAGGCCCACGGGCTGCCCGAGGGCGCGTTCACCATCGAGGTGATCCAGACGACGGGAGACGCGGTGCAGGATCGCCCGCTCTCGGAAATCGGCGGCAAGGGGCTGTTTACCAAAGAAATCGAGCGGGCCTTGCTCGATGGCCGCATTGATATCGCCGTGCACTCCATGAAAGATGTGGCCACCGAACTGCCCGAAGGCCTGACCATTGATTGCACCCTGCCGCGCGAAGATGTGCGGGATGCGTTTATCAGCCTGAAATACAAGAGTATTTCGGAGCTGCCCGAAGGCGCGGTTGTCGGCACCTCCAGCCTGCGGCGGCGCGCGCAACTGCTGGCCATGCGGCCGGATTTGAAGCTGGTAGAATTTCGCGGCAATGTGCAAACACGGCTGAAAAAGCTGGATGACGGGGTGGCAGAAGCGACGTTCCTCGCCTGCGCCGGCCTGCGCCGGCTGGGCAATTTCGAGCTCGCCAACCCGATTGAAACCAATGTTATGCTGCCCGCCTGCGCCCAAGGGGCGGTGGGCATAGAGCGGCGAATTGCCGATAAAGCGGCGGCGGCGTTGCTGGCCCCGATCCATGATCAGGATACCTATATTCGCATCCGCGCCGAGCGGGCGTTTTTGAAAGAGCTGGACGGCTCTTGCCGCACCCCCATTGGCGGGCTGGCCGAGCTGGACGGCGACACCCTGCGTTTTCGCGGCGAGATCATCCGGCCTGATGGCGGGGTTATCCATGCCGGCAAGTGGCAAGGGCCGCTCGATAACGCGGCGCGTATCGGAGCTGCGGCGGGCATAGAATTGCGCGCCAAGGGCGGCGAAGGCTTCTTTGCCTAGGCTCCTGCTCACCCGCGCCCGGCCACAAGCCGAGGCTTTTGCCGCAGAGGTGCGGGCGCAAACTTGCCTTGAACCGCTCATTTCTCCGATGCAGGAGATGCGCGACCTTAAAGTGGAGATTGATCTTTCCGGCATAACCGCACTGGCTTTCACAAGTAAAAACGGGGTCGAGGCCTTTGCGCGGATGAGCGCGGCCCGCCCGCCTGCTTATTGCGTCGGCACGGCCACGGCGGCGCGCGCACGGGCGCTCGGGTTTGCCGCCAAAGCGGCGGCGGGCACGGCGGACCAGCTTGCGAACATCCTGCCGGAAAGCGGCGTTTTGCACCTGCACGGGCGGCATGTGCGGCAGGTGCTAACCGCGCGGCACATGGCGATTTATGATCAGGTGGCGCTGCCCTTGGGCGCAGAGGCATTGGCCCTGCTAAAGGCTGACGGCTTTGATGCCGTGGCGCTCTTTTCACCAAGATCAGCGCGGCTGTTTGCCGAAATCCTGCCGGAAAACCCTTCACCTAAACTGGTTTTATACACGTTGAGCGAGGCCGTAGCGGCGGCTTTGCCCGAGGGTTTGGATATCCGGATTTGCCCCGCGCCCCGCGCCAATTCCATGCTCGGGCTGCTTTCCGCCGATTTTCCGGCCTGATGCCCGCGCGAATCCTTGTTGCGGCTCCTGCGTCACGCTAGACTTTGCCTCAAAGCCTCCCCATATAGCGGAAGAGCAGTGATAAAGAGGGCGCGCGGCGCATGAGTGATAAAGAGGAAGTGGTTGAGGAAGAGGCGCTCGCCCCCGTTCCGGACCCTGTTGAAGACGAGCATGAGCATGAGCACGAGGAGGAGGAACACCACGTTTCCCTCGCGGCGCGCAGTTTGCAGATATTGGCCTTGCTGGCGGTGGGTGTGATGTTTGGCCTATGGGCGGGGCCGCGTGTGGCGCCCTATTTGCCCGAGGGCATGGCCCCTGTGGCCGCGTGGCTAAGCCCGCAAACCAATGCCTCGACCGATGCGTTAGAGGCGCTGCGGGCTGAAACCGGGCTACGGCTGGCGGTGCTTGAATCCGGCATTACGCGCGATGAGATCGAGGCGCGGCTGGCGAATTTCCAGACTGACATTGTAAACCCGCTGCGCGACCAGATGAAAGCGCTGTCTGATCAGATGGCGGCCTCGGATACGACAGCGCTGGAAGCGCGGGTATGGGCGGTGGAAGGCAAGGTCGAAGGGCTGATTGCCGAGCTTGAAAGCCTGCGGGCGATGCTTGGAAATGTGGCGGCAGAGGGTGGGGCGATTTCAGCCGATACCGCCGCCAGCATTGCGGCCTACCGCACCCGTATTGATGCGCTTCAGGCGCAGGTTGATGAAATTACCGCCCGCCAAGGTGAGCTGACCGCCGCCGTGGCACAGGCGCAAAGCACAGCCAGCATGCAGGTGGAAGAAGCGCAGGCGCTGGTGGAACAAGCCAGCGAAACCGTGATGAGCGCGCAAAACAAGGCCGCGCTGGCAACGGCGCTGACAGAAGTGGAAACGGCGCTGCAAACGGGGGCGAGTTTTGTGGCACCTCTTGGTGTGATTGCAGATATCTCAGGCACGTCTGCGCCGGAAGGC
>Ga0256839_1004798_pt1 | contig 12928 bp, 11 predicted proteins | sample 354166metaG_FD_185968 | JGI IMG/M metagenome (GOLD analysis project Ga0256839, IMG submission 185968) | Hydrothermal vent microbial communities from Mid Atlantic Ridge, Atlantic Ocean - 354-166 | ecosystem: Environmental > Aquatic > Marine > Hydrothermal vents | place: Atlantic Ocean: Mid... | reverse complement strand
CAGGTCCGAGGTGCCGCTCTCGACCCCGAGCCGCCCGAGCTTGGCCCGCACGGCGTCCCACACCTCGTGCTGGTCGGCGAGCCCCATATCGAAGTGCTCGAAGTCCACCGCCTCCGCCCCGGCCGCAAGCTCCACCAGCCGCTCGCTCACCCGCCGCGCCCGCCGGGCACGGGCGCTCGCGAACAGCATCCCCCGCCCCGGGGCGAAGCTGCCCCGGCGCCACGACCAGCGCCCCTCCTCCACGCAGGAGACGGGCACCGTCATCGCCTGCCCGGGCGGGACGAGGAGGGAGAGGTCCAGGGTGCGGTTCTGCTTGGCCCCTTCCAGCAGCTCGCCGTCGACGAGGAGCACCGGGCGGTCGGCCCGGCTCTCCAGCCGCAGGGCGCGGACGGAGCCCATCTCGTCACGCTCGGTGAGGGTGACGAGGCCCTCGTCGAGGGCCTCGCAGCCGGCGAGCCAGGGGCTCTCGTCGGGCAGGGGCTCGCCCCGCCACAGGAGCGGGGCCATGGCGAGCCGGCCGCACTCGACGGGCTCACCGGTCACAAGCTGCTTCAGGAACGCGTGGTGCATCGTCTCGTCCTCCGTCCTCCTCGTCCATGCGGGCCACGGCGCTCGCGGCCTCGCACCCTTCGATGACGTCCCGGGGGACGGCGCGATTACAGCCACGCGCCTCGGACAGGTGGTGCGCGCCCCGTCTCAGCGGACCGGGCGGCGCCGGACCAGGAGCCGCGGGGCATCGGCGCCCTCGCCCAGCACGAGAACCGCCTCTCGCGCGGGCAGGGGCAGGGTCGCCCAGCCCCGGGCGTCCGTCGCCACCACGGCCTGCCGGCCCGCAGGCTCGACGAGCCGCAGCACGAGGTCGCGTGCGGGGGCGTCGCCCCGCCGGACGAGGCAGGCAAGCCGCGGCTCCGCCTCGGGCGGGGCGCCGTCGCCGCCGCGGACGGGGCGGACGGCGAGCCAGTACGGACCGGCGTCGAGGCAGACGGCCCCGTCGGCACGCCCCTCTCCGCCGGCGGGCCGCGGATCCGGCATCGGACAGGGCGCGGACGGCTCCTCTAAGGCGAGCATCTCCGGGAAGACGTCGCAGCATTCGAGCCCGACTACCCATTCCTCGGCGGGGGCTTTCTCCGGGGGCTCGGGCGGTGGGAAGGCGAGCGCGCGGGGATCCACATGCGGCGGGCCGGCCTCCAGCGGCGGCAGCGGCTCCCAGCGCAGCGCGATCCGTGGCGCGCCGTCCTGGCCCGTCTCCACCGCCACCGTCAGCCGCCCGCACCAGGGCGCCAGCGCGCGCCCGGGCGGGGGGAGGTCCAGCAGCACCGCCTGCAGGTCCCGCACGGCCGCCCGGCAACGCGGGCAGCCGCGTACGTGCGCCGCCACCGCCTCGGCCGCCGCCCCCGCAAGGCCACCCTCGGCCCAGGCGGCGAGCCGCTCGTCGGTGGGATGGCCGTCGGTAGAAGGGGTGACCGGCTCCGCAGGCGCCAGGGTCTCCAGGAGGGCCTCGGCCAGCCCTTCGGGCCGCAGCCGGGGGCGGAGACCAAACATGTTTCGCAGGATCATGGGATCAGGGCGCTCTCATGAGGCAGGGCCTGGGGTGGTACCGGCCCCCGAGCCGCGCCGGATCCAGGGGGCGGGCACCTCGCCCGTCCCCAGCTCGGCGACGACGAGCTCGGCGAGCCGCCGGCGGGCACGGTGGGTGGCCACGTTCACGGCGTTGGCCTCCATCCCCTCGCGGGCGGCGATCTCGGCCGGGTCGAGATCCTCGAAGTAGCGCGCCCGCAGCAGCCGGGCGTCACGCTCGGGCAGCCGTGCCAGGCACCCGTCCAGCAGCAACCGGAGCTCCGCCCGCCAGCAGTCGGCCACCAGGTCGGCCCGCGGATCGGGCAGGGCCATGGCCCGCGCCTCGTGCCCATCCTCCAGCGGCACCTCCCGGCCGTCCGCGCGCCGCTCCGAGCGCAGCCTGTCGATCATCCGGTTACGGCAGACCTGCAACAGGAAGGCGAGCAGGCTGGACTCGCCGCGCCACCGGCGCAGCACCCGCCAGCCGTCGGCCTGGACATGGAGCCACGCCTCCTGGGCGAGATCCTCGGCGAGCTCACCGTCCCAGGGGCAGACCTGGTGCGCCAGGCGAGCGAGCCGGGGCACCAGTCCCTCGGCCAGCGCCTCGATCGCCCGCCGGTCGCCCGCGAGCACGCCTGTGACCAGGTCCGCATCGTCCATCCGCTTCGCTCTGCCCCCTCCGGTCCGGACGGCCCGCCGGAGCCGTCACAAGCCATGAGACGATCCCGTGCCCACTGCGCTTACAGGCGGTGCGCGCAGGACACGGCGCAGCCCGGGATGCAGGGACGACAGCCGGTCCAGCAGACCGCAGGCGGTGACCGGCTATCACCTGGGTCCACACTGGGACCGCGCCAGTCTCAGGCTATGGGAGGCAGTGGCTCAGATCGTGAGCCTGCGGCGAACGGTGGGGTCCGGCATCCAAACGGAGGGCCCCATGGGCGACATGGGCAGGACCTACCATTTCTGTGTCACATCAACGGCTTATGCGATATATGGCTCTCGGGGCCGAGAGAGGGAACACTTCCGGAGACCGTCTCCACCCGCCACCGCGAGACGCACTCGGGCCGAATCTGCGCGGTACCCGAAACCGTGGGCCTGCACCGCCCCGTGCCCGTCAGAGACCGTCGTGACCTCGGAAGGTATGGCGGAGCACGAAAAGCTGAAGCGGTGCAGCCCGAGGCGGCCATCCACATCGACGGCCTCGACGGCTTGCCGGAGACCGCGCTCGCCCACCGATCCCCCCGTGATGGACTGGATCGGCCGCGGCATGCCTGCTACACCATTGAGCGATGGCCACGATGCCGGTCAACCTGCACGGCGCATTGAAGGAGCGGCACCGGCGGGAGCGCGAGGGCTGGCCCGAAGCGCTGGCGCTACGCACGCATCGCGCGCTGAGCTGGTACGGTCGCGCCATGCGGGAGACCGACGATCCGGACGCATGCTTCCTGTTCCTTTGGATCGCCTTCAACGCGGCCTACGCCCGCGACTACTCCGAGCGCCCCACCCTGGGCGAGCGCAAGCTTCTCCTCGACTTCCTGCGCCGCCTGATCCGGCTCGACACCGATGGCCGGCTCTACACGCTGGTCTGGAACGACTTCGCGGGCCCCTTCCGCACCCTGCTCGACAACCGTTTCGTCTACCAGCCCTTCTGGGACGCGCTGCGGCGCGGCGAGCCCGATGCCTGGCCCGAAGGCTTCGAGCGCAGCCGGCGCCGCGCGCTGCGTGCCCTCGGCGAGCGCGACACGGAGCGCGTGCTCGCGGTGATCTTCGACCGTCTCTATGTGCTGCGGAACCAGCTCGTCCACGGCGGGGCAACCTGGGCGAGCCGCGTGAACCGGGCGCAGGTGCGTGACGGCGCGGCGATCATGGCGCGCCTGGTGCCCGAGATCGTCCGCCTCATGATGGATCACCCGCACGAGCCCTGGGGCCAGCCCTGCTGGCCCGTCGTGCCTGGCTGACCGGCCAAGACCGCCATCCCCCCTTGGAGCAGGGCGAGCCAGGGGAGGAAACCGTTACCTGTCCAAAAGGACAGGAAGCCCTGATCGATCCGCTGCGCGGATCGATTCGATTTTCTGTTCGCTATGACGCAGCTTATCGGCGAGGGATAGGCGTGGTTCCGTGGGCTGGTCCGAGAGTGAAGGGCGGACCAGGGAAAGGAGGGATGCACGGTGACCGAGGAAAGGATGGCACTGGAGCGGCTACCTGAGAAGGCCGAGGCGACGGATCTGCAGTGGGAGGCTGCGGAGTTAGCGCGCCAACGGTTGAGATAGGGCTGGGAGTCGCAACCCGGGATGCGACTGGACCGGATCAATGCAGCGACCAGCCTGAGGGCCTGCGGCTTCCGCCATCTCACCGCCTGGAGGCGCCAAGCGGAAACAGGCAAGGCCGGCGCAGCATCCGGATCGGCGACCCTGGCGGAGCTGCTTCGTGTGGCGAGACGGTCATGCGTATGACGTCGAGATTATGGATCCTTATTGGGAGGCCGAGGCCATGAGCAAGCGTGCCGTTGGATCCGTTCACCCGGGCGAGCACCTCGCCGAGCACCTGGAGGAGCTGGGCATCAGCCAGTATCGCCTGGCGAAGGACATCGGCGTTCCGCCGAGGCGCATCAACGAGATCGTCCACGGGAAGCGGTCCATCACGGCGGACACCGCCCTGCGGCTGGGCCGCTACTTCGGCACCTCACCGCAGTTCTGGATGAACCTCCAGTCCAACTACGACCTGGAGGTGGCCCGGGAAAGGCTCGGCGACCGGATCGAGAAAGAAGTGAAAGTGTGGGCCGCCTGAGGCAGGCGGCGACTCCGCCGCCGGGGGCGGACCGCCCAGGCCGGGCCCCGGAGCGAGGCCGCCCGCCGCGGGCTTGCCGCGCGCCCGGATCCGGCCGAGACTGGGTGTGGCAAGGCCGCCGGAATGGAAACCCGCCACGATCCATGAAGGCGCTCCTGCTGCTCGCGCGCGTCCGGGACGAGGGGCATGCCTGGCGGATCGTCCTGCCCCTCAGGCTCGCGCGCGGCGTGGCCTTTTCGCTCTATGCCCTCTTCCTCGCCCTCTTCGCCGCCTTCGTCGCCGTCACCTCGCTACCGCCCGGCCCGGCCGCGGGCGGCCTGGTGCTGGCCGTGCTCATCGCGCTGGGCGTGCTGATCCACCTCGCCTGGCGCAGGTGGGAAACCGGGCTCAGGGCGAAGGCGATGCCCGTCGGCCGGGAGCTTGCGATCGTGGCGGCGGGGCCGGACGGGCTGGAGGCGGTGCTCGACGTGGGGGAAAGGGGCCGGTCCGGCCGGGTACCCTGGACCACGGAGCGGGTCCAGGTGCCATGGTCTGCGGTCGCAGGTGTCCTGGCCGCGGATGCCTGGACCATCCGCCTGCCCGGCGGAGGCACGATCCGGGAGCCAGGCCTGATCGGCATCCGGGTGGACGAGGACCGGGTGCCTCAGCCGCCCATCCCGGCGAGCGCGCTGGAGCAGGTCTTCCTGGGGATCGGCCCCGAAGCGACCGGACGCCCGCTCGCCCTAGCCTGCATCGAGGACCCGGAAGGCCGGCCCCTGATCCTGCTGCCCTGCCCCGCCGTGGGCCCCGGCCGGCGCCGCGCCACGGGATGCGCCGGGATGCTTCCGCTCTTCGAGCGCTTCGTGCCAACCGAACGTGTCACGGCGCGTTCCCGGATCCTGCTCGATTATCGCGAACGGGCGATCGTCGAGCAGTGAGCAGGCAGGCCCATGGGGATCAGGCATTTGCTTACCAGGACCTCTTCACAGTCCATCCCTAGCCCGCATACCATGCACTGGGCCCGATACCCTCGCCACGACCCCTTGGGTCAATCGAGCGCGGCGCGCGGATGGGCGGCACCGCCGCCTACCAGGCCCTGGCGCGGGTGCTCGGGGTGGATGTGGAACGGACCCGATCCGCCCCCTGCACGAAAAGCTAAAAATGATGCAACATGATAAGCTAATAACCGTGCCAGTTCGGGCACCGGCCCTGCCTCTCCCGGAACCGTGGCAACCCCCCACGAACGGCTCGCGGCATCTCTCAAGGTGCTCCACGCGCTCCAGGCCCGGGGCGCGGTGGGCATCCGCTCGGCCGACCTGAGCCGCGCCGACCGCGAGCGCCTGCTCCGTCATGGATTCCTGAGGCCAGTCATCAAGGGCTGGTACATCCCCGCCCGGCCTGACGAGCCCCAGGGAGAGAGCACCACTTGGTACGCATCCTTCTGGCGCTTCTGCGCCGACTACCTCAACCATCGGTTCGGCGCGGACTGGTGCCTCTCCCCCGAGCAGTCCCTCTCGCTCCACGCGGGAAACTGGACCGTTCCCCGCCAGCTTCTCGTGCGCGCTCCCAAGGCCCGCAACCGGGTCACCGCCCTGCCGCACGGCACCTCCCTGCTCGACGTCAAGGCCGCGATGCCCGAGGCGCGTGACGTCGAGGTGCTCGATGGGCTGCGCGTGTACTCGCTTCCGGCAGCGCTCGTCGCCTGCGCGCCGGACTGGTTCCGCCGCAACGCGACCGATGCCCGCGTCGCGCTGGATCTGGTCGCCGACGCATCGGAGGTGCTCGAACGCCTCCTGGCCGGCGGCCACAGCGTCGTGGCGGGACGCCTCACCGGCGCCTTCCGCCATGTCGGCCGCGACCGCGTGGCAGACGACATCGTGGCGGCGATGCGCGCGGCAGGCTACAGGGTGCGCGAGCAGGACCCCTTCGGACCAAGCGGCTCGCCTGTCCTCCCCCCGCGCGGGCGCTCGCCCTGGGGCAGCCGTATCCGCATCCTGTGGCAGGAGATGCGCCAGAAGATCCCGGAGAGGTTCCCGCCGCCTCCCGGACTGCCGGCCGACGCCGACCGCTATCTCCAGCGGGTCGATGATCTCTACGCCGCCGACGCCTACCACTCGCTCTCCATCGAGGGATACCAGGTGAGTCCAGAGCTGGTCGAGCGTGTGCGCCGTGGACGCTGGCGGCCGGACGCCGACGGCACCGATCGCGGGATCCGCGACGCGCTGGCCGCGCGCGGCTACTGGCAGGCCTTCCGGGCGGTCCGGAAAAGCCTGCGCAAGGTGCTGCGCGGGAAGGATCCAGGTCTGGTCGCCGAAGAGGACCATACGACCTGGTACCGGGAGCTCTTCGCACCGAGCGTCGCCGCCGGCCTGCTCCGTCCTGCCGACCTCGCCGGGTATCGCACCGGGCCCGTCTACATCCGAAATTCCGTGCACGTCCCGCCAAATCCTCAGGCCGTCCGGGACGCCATGCCGGCCTTCTTCGAGCTGCTGCGCGAGGAGACCGATCCCGCCGTCCGAGTCGTGCTGGGGCATTTCGTCTTCGTCTATATTCACCCCTACACCGACGGCAACGGTCGCATGGCGCGTTTTCTGATGAACCTGATGCTTGCGGCAGGAGGATGGCCCTGGACGGTCGTTCCCGTCGAGGCACGCGCCGACTACATGAGGTCGCTGGAGGCCGCCAGCGTGCGGCACGACATCCGTCCTTTCACGGACTTCCTCGCCCGGCTGGTGACGTCCTGATCGGTCGGCATCCCGATGCGGCGCGACCTTTAGGAGGCGCCCCGCGAGCGTCCGCCGGAGCGGGACCGCCGGGTCTCACGAGCCGTCCCCGGACGAAAGGCACCCGTCATCCATCGCCCCGACTGCTTCCGGCCCGTCCTTGCCCTCAGCCCTGATCCAGCCGCGCTCGACCATGGCCCGGCGTAGCGCCTCGGCCTCCTCGCGCTCGCCGAGCGATTCCAGGAAGGCGGCCGCATCCTCGGGAAGCGTCCGGCCGTAGGGGCAGCTGCGATCCCCCGCCTCCAGCGCCGCCCAGCCCAGGCCGATCCAGTCCTGGGGGTCCCTGCCGTCCACCAGCGGGATCGCCTGCTTGAAGGCCGCAACGGCCTCGGCGTGATGCCCGGTTTCGAAGGCGGTCACCCCGTAGACCCGCCACACGGTGGCCAGATCGTCCCAGTCCCGCAACGGATCCGCCCAGGCGCCAGACGCCCACAGCCGCTCGGCCGCGCGGCGGGCCGCGCGGTAGGCGTCCCGCCACCGGCCTTCCTCGGCATAGGTCAGCGCCAGGTTGCTCCAGAGCCGGGCCGAGGCGGGATCGCGCCGCAGCGCCCGCAGGAAGCACCAGCGCGCGAGACCGGAACGGCCGAGACGCGCGTGGGCCGTCCCCAGCCCGACCCAGACGGCCGGGTCGTCGCCCAGCCGCCGCAGCGCATCCCGGAACAGGACCACCGCCTCGGCCGCGCGGCCACGCGCCGATACGGCCTTCGCCAGCGCCAGCCAGGCGAGCCCGTCCCCGGGCTCGCGCGCCACCCACCGGCGGGCCACGCGCTCCAGCGCCCGCCAGTCGCGGCCGGTCTCGTGACGTACTGCGTGGCAGGCCGGATGCAGGGCGGTGCCCGGCCCCGTTCTCACCCTCGGTCCGCCTGCGAGAACCGGCGCCACGGGCACGGCGAAGCCGCGGCGAGGACCGCCACCCGCCGTGACGATGGCGACGAGCCGGCCGGAGCGGTCGAACAGCCCCGACCCGCTCTGCCCCGGGCGCGTGCCGGGCGAGACCACGATCAGGCAGGGCCGGTCCGAGCCGTAGGTGGCGACGGCGCGGCGGGCCAGGACACGCCCGGCACCGAACAGGCGGTCGGCGTGGAGCAGCCGGCCGTCCGCGGGTGGCGACGCCACGTCCACGGCCCCGGGCAGCGGCGACTCCAGCGCCAGGAGCGCGAGGTCCAGCGCCGGCCACGCGCCGACGAGCCGGGCCTTCAGGCGGGAGCCGTCGGACGCGACCACGACGACCTTCGCCCCCGCCCGTTTCTGGCCGCGCTGCCGGTGCGACGTCCCCCTGACCACGTGCAGCGCTGTCACCACGCGTCGCGGCCCGACCAGAACGCCGTGGCCGTCGCCTCCGAGCGGAGGCCCCTCCTCCCGTGGCACCCGGACGATCCTCACCGTCGCCGCGAGCGCCCGCGCCGCCGCTGCGTCGCCGGGGACCGGCCCGGCGTCGACGGCGCCAACCGGGGACGCCAAGGCCACCATGACGACACCTGGAGCAAAACGTCGCATGCGATCACCTCCGCTCGAGATCTCCAGCCGCGGCCCCGGCATCCCCCTTCCTGGCCGGGAGCCTGTCCGGCAGCCTACGGGAACCGGGGGCTCAGGCGCCGAGCCTGTGCGGGCCGGCGCGGGCCAGATCGTCGGAAGCGAAAGGCCCAGTATCCCTACCGGGCGCCGTCGATGGGCCCTTGCGGCCCGCATGGGTCCACCATAGCAGCGGCCGCACCCGGCGTCACTCATAAGCCCTTGATTGAGATCAGCGACGGCGCGCCGCGGGCTCGCGGCGACGCGCCGCTTCCGCTATAGTGCCGCCGCCATGCCCGTGTCCCCCGAGGCGCGGGCACGGGCATCGAGGCTTCGTGCAGCTCTGGGGGGATCCGAAAGTGAAGCGCTGGAGCCTGGGGGCCCTCCCGATCCTGGCCCTCTCACCCGTGGGCGCGCTCGCCGCTGCCGGTGGCGCCGAGCGCATCGACCTCACCACGCACCCGGTGGGGATCGCGGCCCTCGTCGTGTTCGCCCTGGCCTACCTCCTCGTGATGGCCGAGGAGTTCACCCAGCTTCGCAAGTCGAAGCCGGTGATACTCGCCGCCGGCCTCATCTGGGCGCTCATCGCCTGGGTCTATGCGGAAGCGGGCCTGGGGGCACAGGCCGAGGCGGCCATGCGCCACGACCTGCTCGAGTTCGCCGAGCTGTTCCTCTTCCTGCTGGCGGCCATGACCTACGTGAACGCCATGGAGGACCGCCTCGTCTTCGAGGCGTTGCGCGCCTGGCTGGTGCGGCGCGGCTTCGGCTACCGGGCCCTGTTCTGGCTCACCGGCGTGCTCGCATTCTTCCTCTCGCCCGTCATCGACAACCTCACCACGGCGCTCGTCATGTGCGCGGTGGTGCTGGCCGTGGGCAAGGACGATACGCGCTTCATCGGGCTCGCCTGCATCAACATCGTGGTGGCGGCCAACGCGGGCGGGGCCTTCAGCCCCTTCGGCGACATCACCACGCTGATGGTCTGGCAGAAGGGGCTGGTGGAGTTCTGGACCTTCTTCCAGCTCTTCCTGCCCTCCGTGGTCAACTACCTGGTGCCGGCCTCGATCATGCATTTCGCCGTGCCGCGCGGGGCGCCGGCGGCCACGGACGAGCGCGTAGAGCTGAAGCGCGGGGCCCTGGGCGTGGTGGTCCTCTTCGGCTGCACCATCGCCACGGCGGTCGCCTTCCACAACTTCCTCCACATGCCTCCCGTGCTCGGCATGATGACGGGCCTGGGCTATCTCCAGCTCTACGACTACTTCCTCAAGATCACCGGGCGCCGGCGCACGGCCGCGAACGGGCTCGACATGGACGCCGTCCCCGCGGCCGCGACCGACGCCCATTTCAACGTCTTCCGGCGAATCGCGCGCGCCGAATGGGACACCCTGCTCTTCTTCTACGGCGTGGTGCTGTGCGTGGGCGGCCTGGGCTTCATCGGCTATCTCGCCCTGGTGTCCGAGCAGCTCTACGTGCAGATGGGTGCGACCTTCGCCAACGTCGCCGTGGGCGTGCTCTCGGCGGTGGTGGACAACATCCCCATCATGTTCGCCGTGCTCACGATGAGCCCCGACATGCCGCTCGGCCAGTGGCTGCTCATCACGCTCACGGCGGGCGTGGGAGGCAGCATGCTCTCCATCGGGTCGGCGGCGGGCGTGGCGCTCATGGGCCAGGCGCGCGGGCACTACACCTTCTTCACACACCTCAGGTGGACGCCGGCCATCGCGCTCGGCTACGCGGCGAGCATCTACGCGCACCTCTGGCTGAACAGGGCGAGCTTCGCGCTCCCGCCCGGCTGAACATCCTGCGAGCCTTTTCAGGCCCCGTGGGCGCGGCATCCTGACGCGCCGAAGCCGGCACGGGTAAGGGCCGGCATGGATGCCAGCCCCACAGCTGGAGGGAGGAGCGGCGGAATGCCGGCCCCAGGCAGAGGCCGCGGCTAGGGCTTCCAGACGGCCCGGCCGCCGCTCGCCTCGTCGATGGCGGCCATGCGGCGGCGGTGCGCCTCGAGCTCCTCGGGGCTGGCGCGCACCACGCGCAGCGGGGGGCGCTCTCCCCGCGTCCCCACGGCGACCGCCTGCGTGGCGGGCGCGGTCTCGGTCTCCAGCGTGAGCGCGGCCTGGCCGCCGGTCATCGCCAGATAGACCTCGGCCAGCAGCCGCGCGTCGAGCAGCGCCCCGTGCAGCTCGCGCTCGGAGGCGTCCACGCCGTAGCGCCGGCAGAGCGCATCCAGGCTGTTGCGCTGGCCAGGGTGGAGCTCGCGGGCGAGCTTGAGCGTGTCGAGGACCGTGCAATGGTCGGCCATGCGGCCCCAGCGGTCCCCGAGGCGCTTGAGCTCGTGGTCCAGGAAGGCGATGTCGAAGTCGGCGTTGTGGATGACGAGCTCGGCGCCGCGCACGAAGTCGAGGAACTCCTCCACGATGTCGGCGAAGCGCGGCTTGCTGCGCAGCTCGTCCAGGGTGATGCCGTGCACGCGCACGGCCCCTTCCTCGATGTCGCGCTCGGGGTTCAGGTAGCGGTGGAAGCGGTTGCCGGTGATGCGGCGGTCGACGATCTCGACGCAGCCGATCTCGATGATGCGATGGCCCTGGCTGGGCTCGAGACCCGTGGTCTCCGTGTCGAGGACGATCTGCCGCATGCGCAAACCTTAGCGGCCCCCGCCGCTGCGCGCAAATCAGACGGAAGCTCTGAAAAATCCGATTTTTCAGAGCTTCCCCGCGGCCACGGACGGCCGCGGGACGGCCCATGCACAGGGAAGTGCATGACGATAACGAAAAATCGAAATGAACCGCGAAGCACCTCAGCGCTGATCGATCCGCGCAGCGGATTGATCAGAGTTTCCGGACGAGCCGCATCCTCTTCCCTTGCCACTAGTCATTTGCCACTCGCCACTTGCCGCTCGAGGGCGGCCCGCGCGAGCCGGTCCACCCGCTCGTTCTCGGGATCGCCCGCATGCCCCCGCGTCCACTCCCAGCGGATCTCGTGGCGGCCGGCGAGCTCGTCCAGCCGCCGCCAGAGGTCGGCGTTCTTGACGGGCCTGCGGTCGGCCGTGCGCCAGCCGCGCGCCTTCCACCGCGGCAGCCACTCCGTGATCCCCTTCTTCAGGTACTCGGAGTCCGTCACCAGCCGCACCCGGCAGGGGCGCTTGAGCGCCTCGAGGGCCTTGATGGCTGCGAGCAGCTCCATGCGGTTGTTGGTGGTCTCGGGCTCGGCACCGGAGAGGGTGCGCTCGCGCTCGCCGTAGCGCAGCAGCGCGGCCCAGCCACCGGGGCCCGGGTTGCCGCTGCAGGCCCCGTCGGTCCAGATCTCCACCTCAGGGCGCATGAGGGCGTCCCTGCCGATGCGCGCGGGGGGTGGGCTCGGCCAGGCCGCCGGCCGGCACCAGGGCGCGGCGGGGACGCCAGCGCGGCCGCACGGGGGTGAGCGCGATCACGCGCTTGCGCGCCAGCACCACGTAGACCGCCCCCAGCAAGGGCCAGGCGCGCCGGCCGGCCCGCTCCAGGAAGCCCAGCCGCCGCAGCAGCCCGGGGTGCCCCACGGGCGGGCGGAAGAAGGCCCGCCGCGTGGCCAGCACCTGGAAGCCCAGCAGCGAGAGCCAGTCGTGCAGCCGCCCGACGGTCAGGCGGCGCCCGCACCAGGGCGCACCCGGGCCACGGGCCAGCGCCCAGCGCAGCCCCCACGGGCTCAACGGGTTGAAGCCCAGCACGACCAGATGGCCCTCCGGCACCAGCACCCGCTCGGCCTCGCGCAGCGCCTCGTAGGGATCGGCCTCGAAGTCCAGGGCATGGGCGAGAATGAGCGCATCGACGCTGTCGCTGCGCAGGGGCAGGCCTGCGCTGGCGGCCCGCAGGGCGGCCCCGCCGGCAGTCCCGTCCAGGTCCACCAGGACCCGGTGCCGGATGGGCGAGCCTTCCAGGCCGGCCGCAGCCGGACAGGCCCCGACCACCACCAGATGGTAGCCGAACACGCCCTCCAGGGCCTCGCGCAGCAGCCGGGCCTCGGCCTCGGCGAGGCTGCGCCCGGGCTCGCGGGCGTACCAGGTCCGGAGCTCCGCCCACGGCCCACCCCCGCAGGGCCTGTATCCTCGCAGCAGCCACATCGCGCTCGTCCCCGTCCCGCCGCCTCGCGTCGGAAGGCCGCCGTTGACCCTGGCATGCCCGGCCTGAGAGGCTATTGTGCCATGTGTGGGTACCCTGTCCGGTGCGTGACGCCGGGCACGTCTCGTGCATGGAAACCGGGGCAGGATTGGTCCCGTCGATCCGCGAAGGCAAAGGGAGAAGAGGGAAGGACCATGCCCAAAGGTGGCGAGTGGCTCC
>Ga0256839_1004797_pt1 | contig 12929 bp, 11 predicted proteins | sample 354166metaG_FD_185968 | JGI IMG/M metagenome (GOLD analysis project Ga0256839, IMG submission 185968) | Hydrothermal vent microbial communities from Mid Atlantic Ridge, Atlantic Ocean - 354-166 | ecosystem: Environmental > Aquatic > Marine > Hydrothermal vents | place: Atlantic Ocean: Mid... | reverse complement strand
CATAAATGGTTTCTATAGCTGTGTAGATAGGCAGCTGGACGAGTGTCACCGTAGTACCAGTCCCAGGTGATAGAGTCACCTAGAGGCATGATTTTTACTTTGGCTTGGAGTAGCGTAAGAGGAAGAAACAGAAAGAGTGCTAAGGTTAAAATTTTTTTCATCACTTGGACCCTCATTTTCTTAATGTCATCATTTTAAGTAGTGTACATCCTGTTAGGTCTCCTCCATCGCAGGCTTTTTGAAAGTAGTAGGCATCGTTTTTACCCAGGTCTTTTTCTGTGTCTGCTGCGTAACGCATACCATATTGGCTACACCCTTTTGCATACCCTAATGTACAAGACTTTTTATAGAGGTCGATGACCTTTTGGGTATTTCTTTGGATGTCTTGTTTTTTCATTTTATAGGATATGGAAGCATATGCTTCGGCTTCTTTATAGCAGGCTTCTGCATTTCCTGCATCACAATCCATAGAATTTTCTGTAAATGATTGCGCATAGAGTATGCAGAAAAGAATGGCAAAGAGTGCTATGATGTATTTTATTTTTTGCATCGTGTTTCCTTTTATTGAGCCTTCTCATTTGCTTTAGCAATGAGATACTGACCATACTGGTTTTTCTTGAGAGGCTCTGCAAGTTCTAAAAGTTTTTCTTTAGAAATGTAACCCATTTCATAGGCTATCTCTTCGATACAGGCGACTTTAAGTCCTTGACGATTTTCTATGGTTTGGATGAAGTTGGATGCTTCAAGTAGAGACTCGTGTGTCCCGGTATCTAACCATGCGTACCCTCTACCCATGAGTTCTACTCTGAGTCTGTTTTCTGCTAGGTAGTCTTGGTTGAGAGTGGTAATCTCTAGTTCTCCACGGTCAGATGGTTTTACCTCTTTGGCTTTTTTTACCACATCATTTGGGTAGAAGTATAGCCCTACGACAGCGTAGTTACTTTTAGGTTCGGTAGGTTTTTCTTCTAAAGAAGTGACTTTTCCCTCAGCATTAAACGCTGCAACACCATAACGTTCAGGGTCTTTGACATGGTAACCAAAGACTGTGGCTTCATTTTTCTCTTTTGCATTTTTGACAGAGGTTGCAAGAAGCTCAGTTAACCCATGACCATAGAAGATATTATCTCCTAATACCAAACAAGCATCATCATTACCAATAAACTCTTCCCCTAATATAAACGCTTGGGCAAGTCCATCCGGAGAGGGTTGTACGATGTAGGAAAACTGCATACCTATATCCGAACCATCACCTAAAAGTTCTTCAAATCGCGGAAGATCCGTTGGCGTAGAGATGATAAGTACTTCTGTGATACCTGCTAACATGAGGACCGAAAGTGGGTAGTAAATCATAGGTTTGTCATAGATGGGTGCTAATTGTTTGGAAATGCCTTTTGTGATAGGGTAGAGTCGCGTGCCTGAGCCTCCCGCCAAGATAATGCCTTTCATTAGATCTCTCCTCCCAGTCTTTCTCTTTGATAACTTCCATCCTGTACGGCACGCCACCACGCTTCATTGTCCAGATACCACTGTACGGTCTTCTCCAGTCCGGTCTCGAAGGTCTCCTGTGGTGTCCATCCAAGCTCTTTGGCGATCTTGGAGGCATCGATAGCGTAGCGCACGTCGTGTCCCGGTCTGTCCTTGACGAAAGTGATCTGCTTCTCGTACGGGGTCTCTTTGGGGACTTTACGGTCAAGGATCTTGCAGATCTCTTTGACCACTTCGATGTTCTGCTTCTCGTTGTGCCCGCCGATGTTATAGGTCTCTCCGATCTCTCCTGTGGTCGCTACAAGGACGAGCGCGCGCGCATGATCCTCAACATAGAGCCAGTCTCTGATTTGATCGCCTTTTCCATAGATGGGGAGAGGTTTTCCCTCAAGCGCGTTGAGGATCACCAGAGGGATGAGTTTCTCAGGAAAGTGATAAGGGCCGTAGTTGTTGGAGCAGTTGGTCACCAGTGTCGGAAATCCGTAGGTGCGCTGCCAGGCACGTACGAGATGATCCGAACTTGCTTTGGAAGCGGAGTAGGGTGAGCTTGGTGCATAAGGCGTCTCTTCGGTGAAGAGATCATCCGTGCCTTCAAGGTCACCGTAGACCTCATCTGTAGAGATATGGTGGAAGCGGAAGGTTTTTTGCTTCGACTCATCGAGGGTCTTGTAATAGTTACGTCCTTCATCAAGCAGTGTATAGGTGCCTAAAATGTTGGTCTTGATGAACTCTCTCGGTCCGTCGATGGAACGATCCACATGAGATTCGGCTGCAAGGTGCATCACGATGTCCGGCTGATGCTCTTGATAGACACGTGCGATCTCTTCGGCATCACAGATATCCACCTGTTCAAAGCTGTAGCGAGGAGAGTTACTGATACTCTCAAGTGAGTGGAGATTGCCTGCGTAGGTAAGTTTGTCGACGTTGACCACTTCGTGGTCGGTATCGTTGATAAGATGTCGGATGACGGCGGAGCCGATGAAGCCTGCGCCTCCTGTGACTAAGAATTTCATTGGTGCTTCTCCCCTGTAAAAAAGTAGTTGGTTGCTGCGACAAATCCTTCGACAGAGCCGCAGTCAAAGCGTTTACCGTTGAATTTGTAGGCGATCACATTTCCTGCCTTCGCCTGTTCAAGCAGTGCGTCGGTGATCTGTATCTCTCCCGCTTTGCCAGGTTGGGTTTTTCGAAGGATATCAAAGATGTCCGGTGTAAGGATATAGCGCCCGATGATTGCCATATTGGTCGGTGCCTCTTTGGGATCGGGCTTTTCTACCATATCGGTGACACGATAGATGTTATCGCTGTTGTCGATGAGGTGACCTGCGATGATGCCGTATTTGTTTGTCTCTTCCAAAGGCACCTCTTCGATGGCGACGATGGAGCATCGGTACTTCTCGTACATTTCAACCATCTGAGAAAGGATGCCCTTCTCAGAGTGGGCAGTATGAGATCCCGAATCAAGTTCGGGATGGCAGGAGGTGTCATTGGTGCAGAGGTCGTCGGCAAGGATCACAGCGAAGGGTTCGTCACCGATGAGTGTTTCGCCTGTAAGGATGGCGTGCCCGAGTCCCTTCATCTCTTTTTGTCGTGTGTAGGAGAAGGTGCATTGGTTGATCAGTGCGCGGATCTCATTGAGCAGAGGCTCCTTTGAGGTGCCTTTGATCTGGTGCTCGAGTTCGTATGAGATGTCGAAATGATCCTCGATGGCACGTTTGCCGCGTCCGGTGACGATTGCCATCGTATGGATGCCCGCTTCAAGCGCCTCTTCGACACCATACTGGATGAGTGGTTTGGTGAGGACGGGGAGCATCTCTTTGGGGGTGGCTTTGGTGGCGGGCAGGAAACGTGTACCGTAGCCGGCAGCAGGAAAGAGGCATTTGCGGATCATACCGACCTCCCAAACTTCAGATGATCCGACTGAAGCGTGAGAAATGAAGCGTGAATAGTTTGTGAATTGGTCATTGGCGCACTCCGATTAATTGAGGATATTATAGCGAAAATAGGTTAAACGGCAGGCTCAGGCGCGGGAGATGCCCTTGAGTTTTTGTTTGAGGATGATCTTTCCTGCCTCGACACCGGGTTGGTCGTAGGTGTTGACATCGATAAGCTCACCTACCAGAGAGGTAAGAAGTTCATAGTAGAAGATAAGCGCACCGATATTGGTCTCGTCCGCTTTTGGGATTGTGATGGTATCTACCGGGATATCCTGTTCGTTCAAAAGTGCTTGGGTGACGGAATCGCACTGCATATTGATCAGTGTCTCAAAAGGCAGTCCGTTGAGCACATCAAGGGATTCGAGGTGGGGAAGAGTGATGTCGGGAATGGCGATAGTGTCGTTAAAATCCTCGATCTTGATGAAGGTGACCGATTTGTCACGGGTACCTTCCATAATAAGCTGCAAGAAGGAGTGCTGGTCTTTGGGACCGATCAGCCCAATGGGGGTCAGACCGACGTGAAACGCAGAGTGGCGCTGGTGTTTTCCGAGGCTCTCTCCCCAGAGCTGGACATACCACTCGCAGAAATATTTCAATGATTCGGAGTAGGCGAAGAGACAGTTGATGTGATACTGGGCATGATGTTTGGCATAATAGATCGCTTTGTCAAGCAGGGTGTTGTGCATATAGCCTGCATTGAAAAAGCTCTCTTTGATCTTTCCGGCACCTGCAAGCAGTGCATCGATATCTACGCCGCACAGAGCCAAGGGTACCAATCCGACTGTAGAGAGTACCGAGAAACGTCCGCCGACATTGTCGGGCAGGTGCAGTACGCTCGCCTGTATACTGTGGGCATATTGCTCCAGAGGTGATCCCGGATCGGTAATAAATGTATAGGAGGCAGGGTGGCTGTGTCGGGAGTAGAGATACTTGTAGATGGAGAAGGTCTCTATGGTGGTTCCGGATTTGGAGATCACAAGAAAATGGGTCTTTTCAAGATCGATCTTTGAAAGAAGCGTCCGGATATTGATCGGATCGGTGCTCTCAAAAAAGAAGAGTTTTCGTTGGATATGCTTGACAGGACGGATGAACTCATATACCGCTTTCGCCCCCAGTGAACTGCCGCCGATACCGATGACAACGATCGTATCTATCGTATCCGGAATTGTCCGGCAGTAGGCGAGTATAGAGGAAGTGTCCTGATCGGGAAGGGCATAGTAGCCGATGCTTTTCTGTTCTTCCCGTATTGTCTGAAAGGCGCGTGATTTACTCTTGTTGTCAGAAGAAGAGAAATGGAGTGTGTTGATCATAATGCGGCCTTCGCCTTTGTGATCAATGCATTGACGGCAGTTTCATACTCTTTTGCCAGTGCTTCATCTGTTGACTCAAAGCGTGTGACAAGGACCGGTGTGGTATTGGAAGCGCGAACAAGTCCCCAGCCGTGTTCGAAGTTGATACGTACGCCGTCGACATCGATGATGTTCTTGATGGCGGGGAAGTCAGCCGGCGGGGCGACAAGCAGCTCTTTTACCTTGTCGATGATGGCGAATTTCTCTTCTTCGGTGGTCTCCACCTTGATCTCCTCGGTAGAGAAGACCTGCGGCAGTGCATCGATCTGCGCATCGAGGTCAATACCCTGATGGATAAGCTCAAGCATACGCAGGGTTGCGTAGATCGCATCATCATACCCGAAGTAGCGATGTTTGAAGAAGATATGACCGCTCACTTCACACGCCAGATCGGCATTTGTCTCTTTCATTTTGACTTTGAGGTTGGAGTGACCGGTTTTGTACATGATCGCTTTGGCGCCTCGACGCTCAAGCTCATCGTACATCACCTGTGAGCACTTGACCTCTCCGATGACGGTGGGGTTTTCCATCCCCAGAGCATAGAGGAGCGCCATCTGATCACCTTTGATATTGTGCTTGTGTGTCAGTACGGCGATACGGTCGGCATCTCCGTCGTAGGCAAAGGCGATATCTCCCTCTCTGGCAAGTGCGGCTTTGACATCGGCAAGGTTGGCTTCGACCGAAGGATCGGGATGGTGGTTGGGGAAGGTGCCGTCGGGTTCACAGTAGAGTCCGGTGTAGTCAAGCGCCAACGCATCGAAGATATCGGTCAATACTGTATCGGCGACGCCGTTACCACAGTCGATGACGATCTTGGTATCCATGCCTTTAAGGTGGTCGAACGCTTTGACCATAAAGTCGATGTAGGGGGTCTTGACATCGATCTCTGTTTTGGAGGTATCATCGGGGATGCTTCTCTCCTCATCGACGATGATATCATCTCCAAGTGCATAGATCTGCGCTCCAAAGAAGGGGGCTTGGTTGAGCGTGATCTTGAAGCCGTTGTACTCGGGAGGGTTGTGAGAGCCGGTGATCATGACGGAAGCATCGGGAGATGCTTTCATCAAGTGAGGAGCGAGGAGCGAGGAGCGAGGAGTGAATGTATGGATTTCTTGATAGTTTGAGAAGTAGTTGACCGGGGTGGCGACCATACCCATATCCAGTACCGTGCAGCCTGCGGCATTGAGTCCTGATGTGAGCCAGTCACGAAGCTGCGGAGAGTGGGAGCGGGCATCGTAGCCGATGGTGACGATCTTGTTGCCGCCAATTCTTGTACCGAGATGATAGCCGATCAGTTTGACGGAGTGTTCGTTGAGTTCTTTGTTGTAGATACCTCTGATATCATATTCTCTGAAAATGGATCGATTGATAGACATATGCCGCCTTGACTAAAATTTCTCTAAAAGTATATCAAATGTATGTTTGCTTATCGGTTATTTAAAATCCTATCCTTAATCCGCCATACCAGCTGTCATTGAACGTATGGTCATAGTGTTGATAGTCTGTATCTATCGTGCGATATCCTCCATAAAGATGCACATGGGAGAGCATCTCCATATCCGCTTCGAAACGATATTCAAGATATTGTTCCGCATCGACAAAGGAGAGTACGGAAGGAGCATAGCTGAGTTGCGCGGTCAGTGTGGTAGCAGGGATCGGTGCATCAAGCGGAAGTCGAAAAGATGCTTCACCAAAAAGAGGCATAGCGACATAATGTTTCGCAAAGACGCCTTCTATGCCGAATGAGAAAGAGAGTCCGGGAGCATCAGGCAGTGTGTTGGAGGCACCGAAAGCAGCTTTGAGAAGATTGTCGTTACCTGAGCGCAAGAGGCTGCCGCGGATAAAATAAGCAGTATCACTTCCATATCCAATCGTCGAAGAGATATCCAAAGTCCCTTCTACTTCTACATCGTCACTGTTGAGATTGAGTCCGATATTGCCTGCTTGAAGGAGCACGGTAAAGAGGATCGTACCTAAGAGAGTCTGTTTCATGTCGATACTCCTATGAAAGTTAATATTTATTCATATTATAGCAAGGGAAAGGTTATTGCTATATTGGTCATTGGTGTATTGGGTTAATTTCTTCACAAAACGCTTGACAAGCATCAGCAATTCGCTTATACTTCACTACTCACTACTCACTACTCACTACTCACTACTCACTACTCCACCGGCATATAGTCCTTTTTCTTTTTCTCTTTTTTCTTTTTTGCGGCTTTTCGCTTCTCCTCCATCATTGCCGCATCACGCAGTTCCTCTTCACCGTCAAAACGAGCGGCGTCGATAAACTTGGACTGATCGTCAAACTGTCCGGTCTTGACCCCCCACAGCAGGGCTGCAAGTCCTGTGGCCCCCAGAAGCGTGGAGATGCCGATCATAGCGATGATGACATTCTCAGACATGAAGCGCTCCTTTGGAGCGAGTGGGTAGTGGGTAGAATAATATTTTGTGCCATGATAAAACCCTTATTAATATTGTAAGTATTTGGTGTATTTTAGCCAAACTTTTTGACAAAGTGTAAATAAATCGGTAGCGTTTACTACTCACTACTCACTACTCACTACTCACTTTAAGAAATTTGATCCTCATCGAATTGCCTACAACGATTAGGGAGCTGAGGCTCATAGATAGTGCGGCGACAAGCGGGGTGACGTGTCCCAGGACGGCGAGCGGTACGGCGATGAGGTTGTAGAGCAGGGAGAAGCCGAGGTTCTCTTTGACTGCACGGTAGGTGCGGCGGGAGATGCGGTAGGCTTCATAGATGCTTTGGGGTTCTTCATTCATCAGTACGACATCACTGACAGAGATGGCGACATCCGCACCGCCGCCCATCGCGATGGCGATATCGGATCTGGCTAGTGCGACGGTATCGTTGATCCCGTCACCGGCCATAACGACGATATGCCCCTCTTCATGGAAGCGGTCGATACGTGCGGCTTTCTCTTGGGGTAGCAGCCTGGCGTGGACTTCATCGATTCCTACCTCTTTGGCGATACGCAAGGCGCTTTTTTCGTGATCTCCGGTGAGCATCACGACACGGATACCCAGCTTGCGTATGGCATCAATCGTCTCTTTGGCACCTTGGCGGACGGTATCGCTCAGTTCGAAGCGTGCGACGAGCTTGCCATCAATGGCGAAGTAGAAGAGGGTGTGTTCACTTGGTGTATCTTCATACACGATATGGTGCTCCTCCATAAAGAGTGCATTGCCTCCAAGAAGCGTATGATCTTCATGCTCTGCTTTGATTCCTTTGGCTTGAATGGTCTTGATCGCTTCGAGTGGCAAAGGAGGGAATCCATCGCTATGCTCTTGAAGTAGATAGTTTCCAATCCCTTTGGAGATGGGGTGATCGGAGGTATTCACCAGGGCAAAGAGCCAGGTGGGATCGTAGTCGCTGTAGGCGGTGTGGGTCACCACCGAAGGTCTGCCCTCGGTGATGGTACCTGTTTTGTCAAGTGCCAGCAGGTCGCTTTTTGCCATGGTCTCCAGAAACCCCGCCTCTTTGAAGAGGATGTTGCGTTTGGCAGCGAGAGAGATACCCACCAGTGTTGCCATCGGTGTGGCAAGTCCCAGTGCACACGGACAGGCGATGACGATCACGGAGATACCGACGATGAGCGCGTGCTCAAAACTGCCGCCAAAGTACCACCACACCCCGAAGGTCAGCATGGCGATCAGCAGGATGACGGTGGAGAAATAGCCTGAGATGGTGTCCGCCAGCCGTTCGATACGCGGTTTTTTGGTGATGGACTCCTCCAGTAGAGAGACGATGGAGTGCAGCAGAGAGGAAGAGACATCTTTAGTCGCTTCGTAACGGATAACAGAGTCCAGACAGATCGAGCCGCTCAGTACCGTGTCGTCGCGTTTTTTGAGTACCGCTTCGTTCTCTCCTGTCAGTGAACTCTCGTCAAACGAGCCCTCCCCAAAGGTGACAACCCCGTCAATGACCACTTTCTCTCCGGGTTTGAGCTCGATGATATCTCCCAGTACGACGTTCTCCACCGAGACAAGAGACTTCTCATCGCCCTGTATGACCGTCACTTCCGTGGGGGTGTTTCCCATGATGGTATCGAGTGTATCAACTGCGTGTTTCTTGCTCAGTACCTCGAGGTATTTGCCCACAAGTACGAAAGTGATGATCATTGCGACCGAATCGAAATAGACCTCTCCGCGCCGGGTGATCATGGCATAGATAGAGTAGATGTATGCCAGAAGCGCACCGGAGGCGACAAGGGTATCCATGTTGACGATGCGGTTCTTGTAGCCGTAGTATGCCCCGCGGAAAAAGACCCACCCGCTGTAGAAGAGCACAGGTGTAGCAAGGATGAACTCCGCGACATTGAGGATATCTTTGAAGCGCTGCTCGATCCCGCTGAAGTAGCCTGCATACTGGGCGATGGCGATCCACATGATGTTCATGCTGCCAAAAACAGCGACCAAAATGCGTGAGTAGTACTCTTTTTTGGTCTTGTTGGCACGCTCCTCCTGAAGGGCAGGATCATAGGGGTAGGCATTGTAACCGATGGAGCGGATGGTCTCGATGATCTTGGAGAGTCGGATCTCGTCTGGGTCCCAGACGACCTTAGCTTTGTTATTGGTGTAGTTGATGGTCGCTTCGATCACGCCGGGGGTTTTGTGCAGAACCTTCTCGTTCAGCCAGACACACGCGGAGCAGTGGATCCCCTCGATGATGAGGTTGATCTCATAGAGCCCCTCCTCGGTCTCTTTGATATATTTGTTCTTGAATCCCTCCAGATCGAACTTCTCTAGATCCTCACTCTGTGTGACGGCAGGATGGAGCTTGGTATCTCCCAATTTGTCATAGAAACTGTCCAACCCTTCCGCCTCAAGCAGGTGATAGACCCCCTGACACCCTTTGCAGCAAAAATAGAGTCTCTTGTCGGGATGCTCTTCTGTGATCATCACCGATTCGTCAAAGGTGAGATTGCAGTGAGTACATGGGACTTGTGCCAAAACGATCCTTTGGTTATTGGTTTGTAGTTTCTGGTTATTGGTGCGGCAATAACTCGGATGACAACCAAGGTTGCCTTGGATTTTACCTAAAAGTCGGTAAAATCCCGCATGGAAACAGCACTTTCATTCACATTGATACTGGTGATACTCGAACTTCTTGAGGCGATGATGCAGCGATCCGATACTCTTGGCGGGGTGATCGCACGTCTGTACGGTTGGTACCGGAAGAGTATCTTTCTTTTCTTTTTGATCCATCCGACCTTTTACTTCATCCTTTTTGTGGTGATGGCGACCGATGTGCTCAACTTTTCGATGGTCGTGATCATCGCGATGAAGGTCTTCGATCTTTTTTACAAGCTCGAACTGATCAAGGCGATCTATCTCAAGCAGAGCATCCCTTCGGATATGGCGGCGATGCTTCAGTGGCATATCCCCTCGTGGTTCTTTCTGACAGGGGTGATGCTCTATCCGCCGCTGTTGTATGTGGCGTTGGGGTAGATGGGGTAAAATAGGTAATAGGTTGAATTGTTTTTTGTGCGACACGGTCGCACCTACTCCTTACTCTTTACACCGACCCCTGATCGATCATCGAGTCGGCTACCTTTCTGAACCCTGCAATGTTCGCGCCGGTGACGAGATCCCCTTCACACTCAAACTCCACAGAGGTGCGGTAAGCGGTATCGAAGATATTGTGCATGATCTGGCGCAGTTTGATATCGACCTCTTCAAAGCTCCATTTTGCCATGGAGGCGTTCTGGCTCATCTCAAGCTGAGAGGTGGCGACCCCGCCGGCATTGGCTGCCTTACCCGGACCGAACCATACCCCTTTTGATTTGAAGAATGCCATCGCTTCAGGCGTACAAGGCATATTCGCTCCTTCGTTGACCAGACGGCAGCCGTTGGCATAGAGTTGCTTGGCATCTTCAATGTTGAGCTCATTTTGGGTAGCAGAGGGGAAAGCGATGTCACACGGGACATCCCAGACAGGATGTCTGCCTTCGGGGTAGTGCGATATTGGGGTGTAGACCGCATCAGGGTGCACCTGTGCATAGGCTTCAAGGGATTGGTGGTTGATCTCTTTGATCGCTTTGAGAGAGTTGAGGTCGATCCCCTTTTCATGGTAGATCGTGCCTCTGGAATCGGAGCATGTGAGAGGCAGCGCTTCCATCTCATAGAGCTTTTCGATAGTATGGATCGCCACATTCCCCGAGCCTGAAACAGCGCAGCGTTTGCCACGCAGGGAGTCGCCGTATTTGTTGAGGATGTTCTCTGCGAAGTAGACCGATCCGTAACCGGTGGCTTCCTTGCGGGTATTGGAGCCGCCCCAGTTGATGTTTTTGCCTGTGAGTACACCTTCGAACTGCCTGGTGATCTTCTTGTATATCCCAAAGAGGTAGCCGATCTCACGCGCACCTACACCGATATCACCGGCAGGGACATCCTTGGTCTCACCGATATGTTGGTAGAGTTCGGTCATAAATGCCTGACAAAAACGCATGATCTCGTTGTCGCTTTTGCCTTTGGGATCGAAATTGCTTCCCCCTTTGGCACCGCCGATCTGCAGTCCTGTAAGCGCATTTTTGAAGATCTGTTCAAAGCCGAGGAATTTGATGATCCCGAGATTGACCGAAGGGTGGAAACGAAGACCTCCCTTGTAAGGACCGATAGCGGAGTTGAACTGGACACGGTAGCCGATGTTGGTCCGGATGATCCCGTGGTCATCGACCCAGTTGACTTTGAATATGATGGTGCGTTCAGGTATGGTGATCCGCTCGAGAATGTTGAACCGGTCGTAGCGTTCATCCTCTTCGAGCAGCGGTACCAGAGTGTAGAGTACCTCACGGGCCGCCTGATAGAACTCCGTTTGACCGGGACTGTGCTCTTCAATGGTACGCAATACCTTTTTAATGTGTGACTCAACGGACATTTTAATCCTTCTAAATGGGGTATTGCATTATAGTCCTCCTTGTATTAAAAAGAGGGAAATAAGCATTTGACATTTCAGCCAAAAAGGATTATAATGACGCCACTACATAGCAGTAACTGTTACTACTATAGCATCATCATCTTCATGCAAATAGCCCTATTCAACAAGAGGAATCATGAGCGACAGCAAAAAATCCAACGGCCATGCCGGTAAAAAAAACAACAGAACCCACGTACCCGTTCAGGGTTATAAGATCGAAGACCTTCAGAAAAAACCCCTCGATGAACTTGTCAGTATCGCCAAAGAGGTCGGCGTAGAGAACCCCAATGAGTTCCAGCGTAAAGACCTGATCTTCGAGATCCTCAAGTCACAGGTCTCTCAGGGAGGCTTCATCCTTTATACAGGTATCCTTGAGATCATGCCGGATGGGTACGGCTTCCTTCGCTCCATCGATGGGAACTTTGCCAACTCCAGTAACGATACCTACGTCAGCGGGACACAGGTCAAGCGTTTTGCACTGCGTAACGGGGATATCGTCACCGGACAGGTGCGTCCGCCCAAAGATCAGGAGAAGTACTACGCCCTGCTCAAGATCGAAGCGATCAATTACCTCCCGCCTGAGAAGTCCAAGCAGCGTCCGCTCTTTGACAACCTCACACCGCTCTATGCCTCCGAACAGCTCAAGATGGAGTACCATCCGATGAAGATGACCGGGCGTGTACTCGATCTTTTTGCTCCTGTCGGAAAGGGACAGCGTGCGCTCATCGTCGCACCGCCGCGTACGGGTAAAACGGAGCTGCTCAAAGAGCTTGCGCACGGTGTGACGCACAATAACCCCGATGCCTCTTTGATGGTGCTGCTGGTCGATGAGCGTCCCGAAGAGGTCACCGATATGCAGCGCTCGGTCAGAGGAGAGGTGTACGCCTCCACCTTCGACCTGCCGGCACATAACCACGTCCGTACGGCGGAGATGGTGATCGAAAAAGCGAAACGTCGTGTGGAGATGGGTAAGGATGTCATCATCCTGCTTGACTCCATCACCCGTCTGGCACGTGCCTACAACACTGTTACACCAAGCTCGGGGAAAGTCCTTTCCGGTGGTGTCGATGCCAATGCCCTGCACAAGCCCAAGCGCTTCTTTGGTGCGGCACGTAATATAGAAGAGGGTGGAAGTCTGACGATCATCGCTACCGCACTCATCGAGACGGGAAGTCGTATGGATGAGGTGATCTTCGAAGAGTTCAAAGGGACGGGTAACTC
>Ga0256839_1004796_pt1 | contig 12931 bp, 21 predicted proteins | sample 354166metaG_FD_185968 | JGI IMG/M metagenome (GOLD analysis project Ga0256839, IMG submission 185968) | Hydrothermal vent microbial communities from Mid Atlantic Ridge, Atlantic Ocean - 354-166 | ecosystem: Environmental > Aquatic > Marine > Hydrothermal vents | place: Atlantic Ocean: Mid... | reverse complement strand
TCGGTACCTATTTGAAAATATAAATGATTATCAGTAGGTATCCATAGTATCCCATTATTGGCACCTAGATAGTCCGTAAAAATAGTATCGTAATTCCTTCCAGATAAGTGCCTCTGTATCCATGCAGAGCCTGAGCCTTTGTCATTATCCCCTGCCATATATACTAATATGTAGTCACCTATACCATCAAACGAGGTGGCACCACCCCCATCAACAAGGTGAGTATTTCCTATGACGCTATTATCCCACTTCTTAGGACCTACAGTATTAAAGTCATCCTTTAGTGGGTAATAAAACTCGTAATCTTTGGGGGCTTTATATTCTGGTACAAATATATCTACCATATTGTCCATAGACGCATTTAGTGTTAAATGAAAGATAGGGTAAGTACATTGAAAGGTATTCATGTATTTCGCCCCATACTTATCAGTATCTTCTAAAGCCTCTATCTCAAACTTCCTAGGATGCTGTAGTTTAGGGGTATTTTGGAATAATCCATACGCATTAAAGGCATTAGTTGTGTCTAACCCCTCAACACATTGTAGTCTCTTCGCATTTAAGTGAGTGTACTGCATCTGCTGAGGTGTGTGGTACGATAAGTCAGCATGGTAAATAATTCCACTATTTGCAAAAGCTTGTCTAGTCGTTACTATTGGACTCTTATTATCGAAATAAACAACTTGTACGTTGTCCTTGTCTTTAAATAACTCATTTGCATATTTAAAGTCAGGTGCATCGACAAAATTAGCTTGTGCTATGGTATCTGTTAAAAATTTAATTTCTTCTACAGGGTACTGAGAAGTAATTTCTACCTCTCCTGTAGGGATACCAGAAACAATCCCTACTGGGTATGATATAATATTTCCATCGCCCCAATCAACATCAACTGGTACCTCTACTTTAAATGTTATTTGCTTATATATCATAATAGCTCCACAGACTTTTATTGTATATCGTGGAGAGCTACACTCTATGTAAGTATGTTACATTTACCTTTAACTGTGCAATTGAGTAAGGGTGTACGGTGCCACCATCACGTTTTAATTCAGAAACTAACATTTCTATGGTGTTACATTTTAGATACTCATTATTCATAATAAGCTCTTGCACTTCCTCAATCAAATCAGTCAGTATATCCTCATATTTATTAGAGGGCTGTTTATTATAAACATACACTAGAATAGTCCCCGTGTATTTTACTCTATTGTTAGTTATATTGTCCCTGTGTGCATACTCTTCTGAGTAAATAACAGCTACACTAGGCGTGTTATTTACTTTCGTCCATATAGGTACAATATTCTTAAAAACTTCTTTAAAGGAAGGAGATGCTTGGAAATCTGCTACCAACTTATCGACTGCCTCTTTTCTAATAACTACCATTAAATCAATCCTGCTCTTTCTAGTGTTAGTAATGAGAATATATCCTCTATAGAATTAAATCCTCTAGTACCTTTAAATACATCATCCATCCATCCAACCCAGTTTGGGGTTTTCCCATCTTTTCTTCTACGGAAACCAAGGCTTGTATATTGTGAGTAGGGTGTGGTAATATCTCCCCAAGCCGTGATAGAATAATTACCCTGACCAGTTACTTTAAAGTTAACTCCACTATGAATCGAGTTAATCTGTTTACCTGTATTCATATATGGGAAACGTCTATTTAGGGGACGAGGACGGTGCCAATCTTGTTTAGGGAGTGGGTCACTTAAAACCTCTTCTACAGCTCTCTCCCAAGTACCTAGTTGACGCTCAGCACTCCTAGTATACTCTTTAGCTAGATACTGCTCATATTTGTTTATGTCTAAGCGTATGTTTTTCCAAACCTTACGCCCAGTACCTTTGTCCCACATACCCATATTATAGCCTTATAGGTTGGCGTGACTCAAAATAAGTAGTGATATTTTGTGGAATTCCCTCAAACATTTTAGTATTTTCTTTTACACCTGTGGAGATTTGGTCAATACCTTCTAAGCCTTTGTCCGCTGTACGGTATAGCCATGCAGCTAGTTGTACACAGTGCTCTACATCTCCAATAAAATCTAAAGATGATGTATCTACTCCAGATGAATACTGAATAGTGTAGGGACTACTATCTAAAAGAATAGGCTCTTTAAAATAAATAGCACCTCCAATAATATCAAAGTCAGTCAACTCTTGCGAGCCATCAGATTTCAGTACTACAATAGTATCTTTTTTAATAGGTATCTCTGGTAAAAAGACTCTAATAGATTGCGCCTGTGTAAATAGTGTTAGATACGTGACAGGTTTATCTAGTATATTATACCTATAAGTTGTTGTTATGTACCCACTAGCTGCCCGACAAAATGACTTTATGTATTCGGCTTCGTCGATACTAGGTTGCACTATCCGTAAATATGCCTGTAATTTCTCAGCTAACTGGTCTAATTGCATAGTAGTCCTTACTCTGTAGCTGGTAGCTCTTGGATATCTTTTTTAGTGGTAGCTTTTTTAGTTGATTTTGTCGTAGCTTTTGCTCTCTGTTTTGTGGCTTTAGCCTCAATAAGATTGAAGTCATTTGGGAATGTATTAACCAAATAATCACCAAACTCTTTATCAACTTCAAAAATTCCACCATTATCTTTAGTGAATTTTATGCCTCTACTTAGCATTCCTAAGCCAACGTATTGTATTTTAACCATTTGTAGTCCTTCTAATGTTTAGAAGTATATCGTCTACAAATGGTCAGTTAGTTATATTTTAGTGAAGAATGTTACAAAAGACTGTAACAGTTTAGGTCTGAGTGACCCATTTGGAAGGAATTTATCTATCTCTGATGTACCAAAAAAGGCTTCTGTAAGGATAGAAGGGTTTTTACCAATGTAAAGTTGGTAACCACCTCTGCTATTTTTTAGTACCCCTTTATGGTGTCTATTTCTAGTGCCTAGGCTTTTAGTAAATAACTCATTTAGTAACTGAGCATACTTTCTACCCGAGCGTGATGTTTTGTAATATAAAACCTCATGACCTTTCACGGATAGATTACCCGATGCATTAAAATGCATCTCTACATCTAAATCAGCTCCCCAATGCTCAATATCTTTGTGTAATTGTGTTACAGCTTTTCTATAACCAAGATGTTTCTGATTAGGTCTATGAAAGATTTTATACGTATGTTTTGTAGGTAGGCATGGAAGTAGCTCTACTAAAAAGTCATTCCAAAACTTATTTTCTGTAACTCCGTTAGCTACGGCTCCTTGCATACTAAAACTATCATGACCAGCGATTAAGGCTATTTTCATTATTTATCTCCAAGCGAGGCTACTTTTTCAAACCCTCTAGAGCCAAAGTATGAAAGCACTATAGTACTACTTAGTACCTTAAATAACTCAACATAAACCTCTGGCATTGAAAACGTGCCAGATGCGGCATCTATAGTAGCAACTATTGTCAAAAATAAAATCATGTATACCAAAACAGCTGGACGTATATTCTTAGAGAGAATATTATCGTTTAATTTTGCCATTAAAAATCCCCTTATGTTGCATCTCTAGTTTGATAACTTCTTTTTCTAAGTAGTGACAGGATTTTACCGCGTGAGTAACATCTAAGTAAAGGTACCCAAACAACGCCACCACTATAGCTGTAGAGGTAGAAATAGCTAGCTTAAATCTACGAAAGCTGAGCTCTGAACAGTACTCTTTGATTTCTCCTGCTTTAGCTATAGTGTCCTGTGCTTTATCTCTTAACTTAGTAACACTAATATGTAGTTCATCTATATCTTTAGCATTCTGCTCTACAGTGAGAGATATTTTAGCGAAATTGTCCATAGAATTAATTATCTTTTCCGTCTGTTTTGTTTGTTGCTCCTGAATAATTGTGAGTCTAGTCAAAGCTTTCTCAATGAGTGATACTCTATCCCCTATATCAACTGACATCGTTATCCCTTTGACTAGAAAATTTTTTATTGTACTCGTCTATTTGGGCATTTAATTTTTCAATAATAACCTTATACTCTTCAAGTTTTTTTATTAGCTCATTAAATGCTTCTAATGATAGTGTAACTACTCTCTTACTCATTATCTACCACCGTTTTTACCTCAAAATGGATGTCGTTAAGCTTGTCAACTTTCCATGTCTCTAGTGTGGGACAATATGGCTCTACATAAACAATCTTCTCAGAGCAACTATTTAAACTGATAAGTGTAATTACCGTCAGCAATATTTGTGATATTTTTGTCATGTATATCCTTTAAATTATTTTTAGTTTCTTGAAATATTGCTCGTTGTTTTTCTTCAAACGTGTATGCCGTGTTACTTTTCTTTAGTGCTTTTTCTACCACTTTACTATTAACCACTTCTGTGTGTAGGTTATCAATAGTATGGTTTTGCCACTTAACGTATGCGTACGTGAGTACTATGATTAGAGCCCCGATAAATATTAATATTGAAGTAAGATTTAGGTTAAACATATTATCCCTTTTGTTTTCCCCCCGTAGGGGGCATAGCTTACACTATGTTGATTAATGCTGCTACAGGAGTAAAGCCTACTGAGAGCATTTTAAAGTCGAAGTCACGGAAACCTACATAGAGGTTAGTCGAGCTAACTGCTCTACGCTCAATTTCTACAGTAACATTTCCTCTAGTTGCTGTTGCAAAGTAGCCTTTGTTTACCATAAGCATAACAGTGTTAGTGCCTGTACCTGCATTCTGACCAGTTGCATCAAGGTCGGTACGTACATACTCAGAAACAACGATTGGTATACCCCAAATTTTTCCAAGCTCACCTGTGATGATAGTAGCTGCAACACCGTATTTGTCTACTGTAATTACTTCTGGTAATTCAAGCAATTTGAATGCCGTAGAGAAGTTTACAATAAGTACCAAATCTGCTAGGTTTACACCATAAACACCGAGTGTTTGGCGAGTTTGAGCGATAAGTGTGGCTGTTGGTGCAATACCACCACCATCTACTGTATTCCCCGCTGAGATAGCTAGTTTAAGTAAACCGTCAAATGCTTTTCTAACATCATTAGGGTTAGTAATTGCAATATCACCGTTGACGATTGCATCTTCTGATGCTTTTGAAAGTGCTTTTACAAGACGTGCTCTAACAATGTCCGTCATCATAAGTACTGACTCATGGTCAGCTTGGTCCGTTACACCAACAAGTGTTTTGATACGTTTAGTCTCAAACGTTACTTTTGCGGAGCCGATTGCAGACTCGATTGCATCATCACCTGGTGCGATAAGGTATGCTTGTACATCCCCAACAATTGCTGGAATTGAGAATTGGTTTCTGTTTTCAGGCATATTCACTCTCGGGAAGAGACTTTCAATTTTAAGCTCTAACTCAAGGTCCTCTAGGATTTGAGAGCTAAACTCTTCAGCGAGCCATGCGGGTATGTCCGTAGGCACGATTGCTTTCTCTACCATATCCGCTAACTCTTGATAGCCTTTCATAGTATCAACTGGTTGTCCTAGCAAGAGTGAGTTTAGGTACATATCAGCACCTTTTTTCTTCATCTTAGTAAGGTCTTTGGCTGTGAAAGCTACTTCTCCATCAAATTGAGTTTTACGCTCTGCTAGTTGGTCAGCAAATGTTTTCTCAACTTCTTTAATCTTATCAGCAGAAGCTTCTTTCTCTACAATAAGTTGCTCTGCTAATTCTTTTACTTTTGCTTCTAAATCCTCGATAGCTTGAATTTTCATTTTTATTCCTATTTTATTCTGTTTCTAGTACTTCATTTAGAGTGGATGTCACTTCTGCGTAAAGTACAAATAACTGCTCTACACCTTCTTGTGAGGTTTTAGCAGCACCAATGAATGACATCATATCATCAAACGATAACTCTTTAGGACTGTCAGATGGTTCATCACCCTCACCACCAGTAGATGGGTTTTGAGTTTCATTATCTTTTTCAGTTTCTATATAAGTATTTATCGTATGTTCATCTTCAGATTGTTCAGTTGTATTTGGCTCATCTATAGACGGCTCATCTATAGACGGCTCCTCAGTATTTGGCTCAGTGTTATCTTTTACTTTCATAGGTGTCTCTCCTTGATTTTCGGATAAACTAGAGATAAACGTATCAACTGCATCAACAGCTTCTTGTTGTACTAACCCTTCATCCAATAACTCCTTAAAATGAGTTTTTAGATGAGTAGCCGCCTCTAATTTTTCTTCTACAGTGAGTATATCGTTACCTTGCACACCTTTAAGTGCTGAAAATGCAGAAATTAACCCACCTTTATTGATAATTAGCCTATCTCCATCCAAATCATGGTGTGGAAACTTCCATGTAGTTGCGTCTTCGACATCCTTAACTACCAAGTAAGCATCACTTACTAGGTCTGTATCGTCAAGACTTTTAAGATTATCCTTAACAGCTTGCTTATCTACCTCTGACCAAGTTTTATTCATCAGCTTTGCACGCTGTTTGTGTATTGCCTCAGTGCTAATCGCCTTACTACCTAATAGACAGACCCCTGATTGACAAGGTGCATCGGTTAGTACAGTAAATAATGAGTCTTGGTTATTAGGCACAGATACAATTGAGATTTCAACTAAATCTGTAGCTGTCCATAAGTAGACACCATCAACCTCAATATAATCTTTAATCCTAAACCCGATTGAGAATGTTTTTAGAATACCATTCTTGACTCCATAGTACACCTTCTTATTCATAACTTTGTGCACTTCTGCTTCAATGTACAATCCATCAACACGTACATCTATGTTTATTATTTTACCAATAGGTTGCTGGTTATCGTGAGCATATAATAAGATTGGGTTTTTCTTATAATCCTCTAAGTTATACCCTTGAGGTAGGACAGACTCTTCTGACCTATCTACAATAAGCTTTCCAGCTTCATCAAGATACTTATTCGCGTACCCTGATATAACTACCATATCTACCCCTACTTCTGAAACAGTTGTATCTTCTATAATAAGCTCTATGTTAGAGCCTATTATTTTCGTTTTATCAATCTCCATTACCTCTCCTACGTATTATTAGATGTATTATTAGTTGTTGGCATATCCGCACTCCCACCTTGTGGGTCCGTCGAGCCACTCGTGGTTGTTTGTGTTGTACTACCAGTGTTTACGGCTCCATCAGAGTCCTCTATATAGACAGCATCGGCTCCAAATAAATAAGAAGCTAAGATATGCTTATCTGCATTCTCATCGGCTAGTTTGGGTAACCCTACCAAGTCTCTTGACTCATTCAATGAAGCGACACCTGTAGAGTATAGAGTTTTACTAGCAGTTGCTTTAGTGTCTAGTGGTGTCTCTAATTCAGTTATTCTATCTAAATCAAAATAACATAGGAGAGTTGGGTCTTTAAACTTCTCTCGTAAAAATGCCGTAATTTGGTCTTGTAGTTTATACAAGTATGGACGTACAGCCGTGTTAAACGTAGCTTTCATCAACTCTTGTGGACGAGACGTAGATTGCTCAGCCCCACCTAGTGCTATTGGGTTAATCTTAAATGCCCTAAAAACTCTTCTCTCGGATACTGAGATTGAGTCTAAAAGCATAGCATCCTTTGGGTTAGATTGCACCGTATTGTACGTCATAGAGGAAGGAAGTACTACTGTACCTCTTCTCTCAGAGCCTCTTGCTCCATACAACTCTTTAAACTGTTGTCTAACCTCTTTCACTTGTGCTGGCGAAAGATTATACTCAGATTGTAAAATGCCACTTAATATATTGGACCCATCATAGAACTGTTTTAGCTCGGCGATAGAAGTTGCTTCCAATAATAGTGTATCCAATAGAGGACGTACTGCTGGTACACCGTAGTAGATATTATTTAAGGTGGGATTTTTAAAGTGTATAACCTCACTAGTCTTATACGCTATTTTATCTAAATAAAGATAGCCACTAATAAAATCTCTTTTATCTGGTACAACTTGTACTTTACTGGGAGGACCTAAGTGCCAACTCTCAAACCTACCTCTCACTAACTCATGAGAGATAAAACTGTTACCACCTAACAGTAGTCCTTGTATAATAAGCTCTATAAACTCTCCCCAACTCTGGAATTGATTAGGGGAGCCTATCCACCTCGTAAGTTTTACATCTTTTACCTCTTCGTAATCTCCTGTCGATGGGTTTACTTTTACTAATCTAGGTACTGCCTGACTAGCTGCTTTACTAATATAATCAACTGAAGAGAATATTAATTCAGAGGTGTGGAAATAATTCTCCTCATTAGACTTAGCTAAAATCTTATTTCCATCAGAGTATTCTTTAAAGTATTTTTGCGAGGCTTTTGTAGATTTTGTGTTTATTGGGGTAACTATTGTTTGTAGCCCCAAAAAACTATCCATAGTAGGCTCGCTTGGTGTCTTTTTAGAAAATCCACTAAACCAACTCATTTGTGTCCTTTAAATATTTGAAGGTATATCGTTACCCCTAGAAACTCTTGTATTAAATTTTTATAATAGAGGAGCTTGACTGCATCTTATAAGTGGCAACCAAATACCGTAAAGTTGATAAAGACAAGTCAAAGTGTTTATATTTCTTTGTCTTTTTAACTGTCTTTGTCTTAGCATTTTGCCAATACAAGTTTTTAATCTCACCTATTAGGTTCACACACTCATCAGAGATAAACAATGTACCATTATAGAAGCTTTGGTTTACATACTTAATACCTTCATCAATCTTATTGTACGCTGGAGTTGTATAAATCTCATAGTCTACAGATAAATCATTTGCAACTTGTGCAGCTGCAGGGTCTATAAATCTGTCACGTATAGTCCCAAACTTTGAGTCAGTCTCTTTAATCCGTCGTTGGTGATATGATATAGGTGCTTCATTATCTTTGTACTCACCAATTATATAAATATTTCCTGTAAGTGGCTGAACAAATCCTACTAAGTAACCTGTATTATCAGTGAAGCCAACATCTAGGGCGGCAATAAATAGACTATCTTTTGTATACTTAATATCCCTAGCAGGGACTACGTTTATATCCTCATTGAATGAGTAGTAGATAAGCTCTCCATCAGACTTAGACCATTTACCTTCATACTCCCTACCAAACGTAACAGGGTCTAGCTCTCTCCTCTTAGAATCTAAAAAGGCTGTTGGGATAAAGGGGTTATCGGACGTAGGGAATGTATAGTTTACGTACCCAAAGTACTTCTTATCTGTAGAGCGAGAAATCAATTCATACAAGTCATTACTCTCATCCCTCGCGGTACCAATAAAGATTGCTTTCGCGTGACTATATCCTCTCTCATCAGTACCGAAATCTGCCATAGCTGGTTGGATATAGTTTTCAAATAAATCAACCAACTCATCTATATCCTGACCCTCGTCCACAATTACAAGAGAGAATTTACGCCCCAAGGCATTAGCTACCGATTTAGGAGAAACAACGAAAATTGTAGCCCTATTCTCTAAAGTAAATGTTAAAGCTTTTGAGTCTCTTGTAACAATCTTTATACCCATCCCAACAATAGTACGCTCAATATTCTCAAACATTGTTTTGGCGTTGGAAAATGTCGGTGTTATTAGGAGGATGCTTGCATTAGGTACTAATAGCTCAGCAGAGGCTGCTTCTGAAATAGCGTATGTCTTTCCAAACCGTCTACCACAAGTAATAGTCATAACACTAAAGCTACCTTCAAAGAATGTATCAAGTATCTGACCTTGTTTTGGGTGTGGATTAAATTCAGTAATCTCGTAAATCTTATCTTTATTTAGCTTCTTTTTTACAGATAAGTAAATCTCTACATCTGGTGCTAATTTATGAGTCATATTATTTACCTGTTATTTGATTTACAATATTCATGTAGACATTATCAGATACACCTAACTCTTTCTTCTGCCGCTCTTTAAGCATACCATCTGCTATCACAAGTAAGTCTACAATATCTTTTTTAGTGGCATTACTAAAATCTCCATCATACTCTTCTTCTAACTTTTCTAGCTTGGCATCAACTATTCGGTGGACTATTCTTAACCTACCCTCTACTGAAGAGACGTATTGGGCGTTTATTAAGTCGTTAACGAATACTTTGATGTGTGGCTTACCTAACACGTCTCTAACGGTTTTAGGGCTAATTCCAAGCCCCTCAGCAATAGCTCTAGTAGATTTACCCATACTATACTCTTCGGCTATCTTAGTTTCCAAGCTAGTCATAGGTGTTGCAGGGGATACCTCAACTACTGGACTATGTACTACCGGCTCATATACCTCTTCCCCATCTTCAAATGTTATCTCCATTGAAGTAGGTAAACTTCCTAACATTTCTTTTACGTCTTTATCAAGTATTTCTAGTGATTTTTCCACTTTTTCTCCAATTTCTAAGAAATGGCTCAAATGCCCACCACCACGTAAAGTTAAGGGGGCGCTCAAGACCATCAGTTTCTTGTTTCCTATTTTGACTCTATTCTATTAATGAATTCATATAACCCATTATTTATTAAAGCAATGAATAACTCTTTGCTTTGCGACTCTGTTATGATACTTGTATCAGGGAGTGCATCGTTTGCTTTAGTACATAAAAGGCATCTACTATTTTTATTAAAGTCCTTTATAGGTATGCTTGCTAATCTACTACAGGAGCAGACGTATTGTATATTGCCATCTTTCACAGCATAAAGCTTGACTAGCTTTGGCATTTTATAGTTTATCATTTAGTAACCTTAATCTTTTCTTTGCTATATATCGACAAATCTCGCAAATATTGGTTATTTTTCATAATATGTTGCAATATTACTCTCCTATTTACGATATATGTTATAGAGCACTTGACATTTATTACCAAGTGTGTTATAATACACCCATAAATTACAAAGGAGTAAACATATGACAGAAAAGATACCTAAAGTAAAGGCACAAAAGAAGTACCTATCTGAGAAAGCGAAGGAGGTACCTGAAGAGATTAAGGGTACTACCACACAAGAGATTGTGAAAGATACCATTGTGTTTAGTGAGGCATTTGGAGATGGTACCGTTATGCGTAAAAATAAGGACAATACTTTTGCCATAAACTTTGGCGGCTCTGTGAGAGACTTACCAACAACTAGCTTTACCGTTAAAGAGGATACATAGATGGAGTCAGTAGACTACTATATGCCTATCAACCTTGTACGAGAGCGTGAGGTTAGGATTCTTCCCACCGATAATGCACCAGAAGTGGAAGCAATTACAGGTAAGATTGATATGGTATGGACTACAGGTATGCTAGGTGTGTTACCTCTATTTGATACTTTAGAAAACGCAAAAGCTTACGCGGGACCTACTGCTGAGATTTTAGTGTTTAATGGACCTAAAATTGACATGGATGTGATTGATGTCGAAGTTACTTAATATCTCTGATGAGTGGAGTAACTTACCTATAGTAAACAAACACCTAAAAGATAGCCTATCAAAAAATCAGAGAGACTTAATGACTCCAATTGTCATTAACTCAAATAATATTGATGGGTTTCGTAGAGCATTTGTTGAGCTTTTTAAACAGACTGGGTTGCTATTCTCTCCACTAAGTTTTAGGTATTCATACTCCTTTAATGTAAGTGGTAAGAGGAATGTAACTATAGTACCAAAGTATTATTTGGAAAAAGACATAAACATAATGCTTAGCAAATACAAGATAGTTACTCATGTAGCACAATTAGTACCAACAGGAGCTGATTGGGAAGTACAGGCATTGGAAGCTGTAAAGTTTTTTGAAGGTGATGGTGCTAGCACCTACCATAAGCTTATAAAGACTAGAGTAGGTACTGACGAGTTTATTGGTTGGGAGTGTAAAGAGCTTTTCCAAGATAAGCCAGTATTATGAGTAAGCGTAACTACTATTACTGGGGAGATAGTGATAATGCTTTTTTAGAAGCTAACTACCTGTACTTCACAGACAAGGAGTTGGGTATCCACTTTAATAAAAGTGCGGACTCTGTAAGAAAGCAACGACAGGTATTGTCCCTAAAAAGAGACAAATCATCTATGAAGAAAGCGTTGGCTGGGATGCCAATAATTATATGGACAAAAACAAAAGGATAAACCTAATGACAGAAGCAATAAAAATGGTACAGGCACTAGCAACACCTAAACAAATAAATCGTATAGTAGACTGGAATGACTCACGGAATGAGTTAGTATTAGACTCAAATTTAGAAATAAACATGCTTACAGAAGAGGCTACTGAGTATTACGATGCAAAAGAGTTTGTAGGCAAAGTAGATGCAGTTTGCGACATACTATTTGTTGGAATTGGTACCCTAGCAAAAACAAGTAAGGCTTTTCACTTAATGCCAAAAGGGTTATTTGGTAGTGTTGATTTTATTATTACGGACTTTGTCGGTAGAGCTGAGGCTGAGGGCATAGGTCAGGAGCACTTCTTAGAATTTCTATCTACATGTATGGACATTGTGATTGATGCAAACTACAATAAAGGTACTGAGAAAGACGAGGATGGTAAAGTAATCAAACCTACTGATTTTGTACCACCAGAAGCTGCTATAGCCAAAGTGATTGAGGAGTTTAAAGCAAGAAGTATATCACAAGAGCAGCTAGACCCATCACAAGTATTCCAAGGAGGTAGTAAGTAATGCCTATCCCTAAAAAACTAACCTGTAAAGACATTGAGATTATCTTTACAGAATTTATTGAAGGTACCACGGTAAAAGCACTTGCTGAGCGTTTTGGGGTCACAAGACTTACAGTTACGAGAGCGCTAAGAGGCGAGACTTACCAAGACTGCGTCGATAAGTTTTTAGATAACAAAGAGGAGTTTTTTACTAATGTTGATGACTTAATGAAAGCAAATCAGAGACGTAGCCGAGGTCAAGGGAAGAGGGTAGGATGAGAGATAAAATAGTTAAAGCTACCCTAATAATTTCTAGTATACTAGCTTATATGTTTGCGATTACCGAGGTACTACTATTACTAGCGACTGTATATGGTTTAGCAGCCACAGGCACAGCAACATTCTTTACAATTCTACCATATGTAGT
>Ga0256839_1004795_pt1 | contig 12932 bp, 8 predicted proteins | sample 354166metaG_FD_185968 | JGI IMG/M metagenome (GOLD analysis project Ga0256839, IMG submission 185968) | Hydrothermal vent microbial communities from Mid Atlantic Ridge, Atlantic Ocean - 354-166 | ecosystem: Environmental > Aquatic > Marine > Hydrothermal vents | place: Atlantic Ocean: Mid... | reverse complement strand
ATGCTGGTTCCGGGCCAGAGGAACAACATGTCTCCGTTGCCGAGCAGTTTATCGGCGCCCATTTCATCGAGCACGACCCGGCTGTCGGTGCGGCTGGCGACCTGGAACGAGATCCGAGCGGGCAGGTTCGACTTGATCAATCCGGTAATCACGTCGACGGTCGGTTTCTGGGTGGCCAAGATCAGGTGGATGCCGACGGCCCGACTCTTCTGGGCCAGCCGGATGATGTGCTGCTCGACTTCCTTGCCCGCGGTCATCATCAGATCGGCCATTTCGTCGGCCACGATGACGATGAACGGGAGCCGGCTGGGAATGGCCTGTTCCTCCTGTTCGTTGGCGGGCTGCAGCCGGTCGATCAGTTGTTGTCGATCGAGCTTGTTGTAACTGCTGATGTTGCGCACACCGACTTTCGCCAGCAGACTGTACCGTTCTTCCATCTTGTCGACCGCCCAAGCGAGAATGGCCTCGGCTTTGCGCATGTCGGTCACGACGGGGTGCATCAGGTGCGGCAGACGACCATAGCCGCTCAGTTCGACCATTTTCGGGTCGATCAGCAGCATCCGCACTTCGTCGGGCCGCCGCGTCATCAACATCGACGTGATGATGGCGTTGAGACAGACACTCTTTCCGGTACCGGTGCGGCCGGCGATCAGCAAGTGGGGCATCGTGGCCAGGTCGACCACCAGCGGATTGCCGCAAACGTCTTTTCCCAGAAACAGGGGGATCTTCATCTTGTCGACCTTGCGCGACGTCTCCTCCATGATCTCGCGCAGCCGAACGATCTGACGCGTTTCATTGGGAACCTCGATCCCGACCGTGTTCTTGCCGGGAATGGGGGCGACGATGCGCACGCTGGGAACGCGCAGGGCGATCGCCAGGTCGTCGGCCAGGCCGGTGATCTTGGAGAGCCGCAGTCCGGCTTCCAGTTCGACTTCGTACTGCGCGATCACCGGGCCGGTCTCGATTTCGACGACCCGCACCGTGAAGCCGAAATTGGCGAACGTCTGTTCCAGCACCTTGGCTTTCTTGCGAACTTCCTTGGCCTGCTCTTCAAAGCAGAAGTCGTCGCTGATCTCCAGCAGATCGAGCGATGGGAGCACATAGCCGTAGTCGGTGGTCGTGAGGGACGCCTGGTCGAGTTGCGTCATCACTTCGTCCCGATCGAGTTCCTCTTCATGCCGCTTCTTCGCGCGACGCTTGACCTTGACGGGCACCGACGCCGCCGGCTTGCGGGAAGTCTCGTCGTCGGCATTGCCGGCTTCCTCGTCCGCGTCGAGGTCGGCTTCCTCCCATTCCGGTTCGGCTTCGTCCCCGGCTTCTTCTTCGTCTTCCTCCTGCAGTTCGATCCGTTCGCCGCGGATACGAATGGATGGTCCCGTGGAGGTTTCCGCCGCCGCATCGTCTTCCGCGCCGATGGTCCCCGCTCCGTCTCTGCCACCGGCAACGCGACGCACGATACGCCCGGTCCATTTGGCCAACCAGGCCAACGGTCGATAAAACGTCTCGTCGATCAGCAGCAGCAGCCCGGCGGCCAACACACTGGCAGCCACGATCGTGGCTCCGACGATGGCGAAGTGCAACCGCAACACGGTCGCCAGCAAGGCTCCCAGATAGCCGCCGGCACCGATCACCGGTCCCAGCGACCAGCCCGGAATCAGGAGCGCGGCCAGCGAGGAAACGCCGGCCAGTGTCAGCAGGCAACCCAGCAACTGCATCCGAGGCGTGTCGCTTCGCTGACCCAGCCAACTGCGAACCGCCTGGGCGACCACCAGCAACACCAGCAAGTACGCGCTGACTCCGATCGCCGTGAGCATGATGTCGGCCGTGACGGCGCCTAGCCAGCCACAGGCGTTGGTGACTTGAGCATTGACCGGATCGACCAGTCGGTCGGGCGAGTAGATCCGGTCCAGCGGGGGCCACGGATCCGGCAACGGGTCGGCCACGTCGTAGGTCAGCAGAGACGCGGCCAGCAAGACCGCGACCGCGGCCCATGCCAGAGCGACCAGCTTATCCGCAAGATGCCGAGTGAATTGCGTCATGGTGGGGATGCGCCGTTTACCAGTCCCGAACGCGGGCTTCGCCCGCAAGGCTGGAGACGGGAGACCGTAGGCTGTAGGAGTGGTGGTGACAACCGAAAGCCAGTGCCCGATGCGCGCACGGCGCGCAGATGTTACGAAGCAAGCCTCTAACTGCAGCCACGTCCTCGCCCCCAGCGACCTTCCTGATGGAAACTTCCCTCCCAGCGGGAAAGTGGCTGGAAAGCTCGAACAGGCTTCTACGATTCGTCGGCGCGAAGCGGTGGACGCTTCGCGCTGGTTTCGGGCGCATCCTTGCCCGTCGATCGACCTCCGGTTGTCTTCGCCCTCAGGCCGCCCTACCGACGGCCCGCGCGCGAGTGCTTTGTGGTTATCGGCCCTCCGGCTCTCCCGCTGCCACTCTCATCCACTCGCGCCACAGTGATTTCGTGGACTGCGAAACGCGCGCGATCCGTATCTTCCTCAGCATCGCCCCGACCGATCGTCCGGCCCCGGTTATCCAGCGGCCCGCGGCTCCGCACCGATACCATCGCAGTCGCTCCAATCTGCGGCACTCCCGTCGACTCGCTCCCGCCGCCCCGATCGACTATCTTAGAGGCTGTAACAAAACCCGCCGTGCCGCTTTCCGGCCTCGGGCATGTTGCTTGCAGCTTGGAGTTTTATGACAGCCTCTTAGACTTTGCACCGAAACTCGCCGTGTCATCTCCCAGCTCAGATATCTCCCCCGGCTCGGACGGGTTGCGTGCGGCATGGAGTTTTGTGACAACCCCGTCGAGCCGGCATCACGACATTCCGGTTCGCTTGCGATCCCGGGCCTGTTGGAGCCGCCGTTTCATTGTTCTCGTCGTTGAGGGATTCTCCGATGCTCGCTTCGTTGCAAACACCTGCCCGCCCTCTGGTTCGTCACCGCCTCGTTGTCGGATGCCTGCTGGGCCTGATGGTTGCCTGCGGACTCCACCGCGTGAACGCCGAGACCGCCGTGCAGTACCCCGTCGACGTGGCCGTGGCCTCCGACGGCACGGTTTATGTCGCGGACCTCAACCTCCCCGGAATATGGCGGATCCGCGACGGGAAACGGGAAATCTACTTCCAGGCCGACAAGAAGTTCCGCACACCGCTCAATCGAGTTCGCTGCGTGGCCGTCGATCCGCAGAACCGCCTGCTGGCCGGCGACTCGTCCACGTGGGAGGTTTATCGCTTCGACGAGTCGGCCCAACCGCAGCCGCTGGCCAAGGGAAAAATCGGCAAGCCGATGGGCATCGCCGTGGCCGCTGACGGAACGATCTATGTGAGCGACCTGGAAGTCCACCGAATCTGGAAGCTGGCGGAAAACGGGCCGCCTCAGGAAATCGTCGCACTGGCCGCTCCGATCGGCATCGCCGTCGACTCGCAAAGCCGACTGTGGGTCGTCTCTCGAGGCAAACATCAACTCCGACGCGTGGCCGCCGATGGCAAGGTGGAAGTCGTGGTCTCGGGGCAACCCTTCGCGTTTCCTCATGACGTTTGCCTGACCGCCGACGGCTCGGCGGTCGTCAGTGACGGTTATGGCAAATGCCTATGGCGAATCACCCCCAACGGCAAGCCGGAGAAGTGGGTCAGCTCACCACAATTCGATAACCCGGTCGGACTGGCCTTCCACCAAGGCAAGGTCTACGTGGCCGATTCGCGAGCCAAGATGGTGTTCGTGGTCGACGAAAAAGGAAACGTGAGCCGACTGTGGGAAAAGTAGGAATGTCGGCGGGGGGCGGGCCTGTAAGCCGGGTTCTGTACCGCGGCCGAGCGTCTGGTAGTCGGCCGCGGCGATGGTCATTTCTCTAGGACGCCGATTGCTCGACGCCTCCAGCAGCCTACCCGAAGGTCCAACGGACCGGACCGGTCCGTGGCGACCGGGGTCGCCTCCCCTCTGCTTGGCCTTGCTCCGGGTGGGGTTTGCCTAGCCGGTCGAGTCGCCTCGACCGCTGGTGAGCTCTTACCTCACCGTTTCACCCTTACCTCAGCCGAGGCCGAGGCGGTTTGCTTTCTGTTGCACTTTCCCTAGCCTTGCGGCCGGTCGGCGTTACCGACCACCCTGTCCTGCGGAGCCCGGACTTTCCTCTCGCCGGCACGCGTGCCGACCAGCGACCATCCGGCCCGCCCCCAGCCGACATTCCTCGGCCCCGATCCACTCGACGACCGATTCAGCGTGGGCTTTTCTATTGTCTCCCGCGCAATCGCGTCGATCAAGGGAACGCCCAACCCACCGTTACGTCACCAGCGATTCGAGCCAGTCCGTACCGTCCTTCGAATCGACCGAATCGGCGCTCGTCGACTGCCCGCGCGACGATCTCTCTCGCTTCGATGCGGGAACCAGCTTTTGCTCCACCAGTTGCAGGAGCTTGGAAATGCACAACTGGTTCATGCTGGTCCCCAACTCGTCCGCCTCAGCCAGCAAGCCTTTGTGAAGGCTGGCAGGGATGCGGATGGTGATCATCTGAGTCGGCTCATGCACGCGATGAGACTCGGTACCGACCGCCCCACCCTTCCCCGATCTCGTCTTTTTCTTCCCCGAAGCCTCCGCCTTGCGCCGCAAATCAGCCAACATCTCCTGAATCCGATCGTAAGCCGGCGTCCGCTTGAACCGCTCCCATTGATCCGCCGTCGAAAACACCTCGCGGACCACTCCGCTTTCTCCCAGCACCCGGCGGTAGAACGTGGCCCAGTCGACACCCGATTGATAGACCTGCTCGGCCGCGATCTCAATTCGGCGAGCTGCCGAGAGCAGATCGAACTGAGGCTGATTCGGCCCTGATGACCCCTTGGTGTTATCCATCTGCGACTTTGTCCTTCCAGTGTCAAGCTCTCCGGCACCCCGGTCGGCCCAGATCCGACTCGGGCCGTCCCTCTCCGGTTCACCGTCACCCGAATCCTCATAACCAGACAAGTCGCACGTGCTAGCTGCTAGCAAAATAAAGACTTACGACAGATGCCCCTCGCTGCATAAACGCCGGGCATCCGTGCCAAGAAACTGGGCTGCCTAGTTCTTGGGCAGTCCTCGGTGTCTCATCTGCCAAGGTGTCCCGTTGGGTCCGGCAAGAAATCGCCCGAGAAAGGGCGTTGAGTTCGTCAGCCGAAGCCGGAAGCCTGCCTCAGCCCAGGCGCAGCGCCAGGCGTGCCGCTACGAACAGAAGGAAGCCGCCGACCGCGGCCAATCCCGAAGCCCGATGGATGACCAACAGGTTCCGCAACTCGGGCGTGTCGAACCAGTGCAGCATACTCACCAACATCGTGGCCGCCGCCAACCAGCCACCGACCAGGAACAGCACCATCCCCAGTTTCGCCGGTGCGTTTTGCCACGCCCCCGTTCCCGGCCAAAGCGGAACACCTTTTCGAGCTCGTCGCGCTCCGGTGACAGCCCAGTACCCCAGGCATGTGAGAAAGAGTCCCGAGCCGACCATATGGATCAGCAGGCCGAGACCGCCCAGGTGTCCGGCCCCGAGCCAGCCGACCAGCCCGGTCGTCGTCAAGATACCGAGGGCGACCAGTGTCAACCCGGCCACCATTACCGCCACGCCCAATCGGCGCGATGAGGGAGAATCCGAACTCGGGTAGGGTTGTCCCGCCAACGGCCACCATCGCAACAGGGCCAGGGCAACGACCGCGAGCACACCGAAGCCGAACCATTTGAAGAGGGGACGCAGGGTGAACGATCGGCTCCACAGCCGCAGCCGTGCGGCATCCAGTCGCTCCCACTCGCGCATCGCACTCGTCTTGGGATGGGGATCGGGGGCCTGCCCTCGGGCGACGACTCTCCCTGCGAACACGGGAGCGCCTTCGGCGTGGCACTCGGTACAGCCGCGCGCTCCCAGCGCCAGCGAGGCCGGACGGACTTCATGAGCGATCGGCCAAGCATACGGCTCGGCGGCTCGGTGGTCGATTTGCTTGAGCGGATCTCCGGTCAGGTAGACCCGTCCACCGGAGACGAAAACAGGCGTACCGCCGAGGTCCTTTTTGCTTAACGCTTCGAAGGCCTTGGTCAGTTTTTCCTCGAAGGCGTCACCGATTTCCCGGCGAAAGTTGCGGCGCACGCGCAACGTGCGGCGCAGCGTCTTATATGCCACGTCGGGGTGGATCGGCCGAATCTCGCCCTTTTGCAAGACCCCCCAGAACGACGGCCAAACGACTCGATACGGAGCGATGACGCCGTTCTGATCGGCGCGAAAAACAGGCCCGACGATCTGCGGAGGGTCGTCGGCCGTGCGGTGAGCCGGAAGGCCCAACTGGTGTGCCTGAGCCGTCTGCATCAGTTCGGCCGTCTCGCGAGGATAGGGCCCGGAGTGACAAGCCGTGCATGCCAGTCGCTCAAAGTGAATGGGCGGAAGCCCCGGGTGCCGGGCCTGGGGTGCTCCCAGCATGCCTCGAGGCACACTCGAGTTTTCCGCTCCGACATGGCACCCCCGGCAACTGAGTGCCGCCACTTCTTTGCCGGCCGGGTGACGTTCTCCGGGAAAGCCGCGGACGGTGCGATGCTCCAAACCGTTGCGGTGGCAGTCCGCGCAGGAAAGCCCGGCCGTGAGATGAATATCTTCGTGGGGCAGCAGGCCGTGATCGTAGTTCGGCCCACGATCCGCATGGCTGCCGATGGTTCGCGTCGAGTGACAAAAGTAGCAGCGGTTGCTGTCGGGGGTGCGCGTGATGTCGATGAAGACCTTGCCGTCGCGGCGGAACCGTTCGACGCGATAGGCGACCTCCGGGAGCCGCTCGGTATCGCCCGAGTCCGACTTCTCCGCATCCGGATCGAACGAGTCCGGAAGCGCCTTGACTGATCCGCTCACCGTACCCAGGCCGGCGGCGACGGTCGCCGCCCAGGCGAAATTCTGTTGCTCGATCTGGTCGCCTCGCGCGTTTGCGTCGTAGGAACGATCGCGGGTGTGACAGATCAGGCAGTCGATCTCCAATTTGCCCGAAAGCTTCCATCGGCCGCTGGGAGTCTCGTCGTCGTCCGAGAATTTCCATGCTCCGTTGGGAATCTCGCCGTCGCCATCGAGACTCGGTTCGGCGAACCCGCCGCCGGGCAAGTAGCGGCCGAACCGCAACGTCAGCTCCCAGTGGCCAAGCCGCAGGTCGTCCGGGTGATAGGTTCCGGGCCAGCCGCGAAACGAAAGAGGAATCTGGGTTCCCGTTTTCACGTCCACCCAGAACAGGGGTTCGCCGGGACGGTCCGCCACCTGGGCGTGATCGTTCGAATGCCGCTCACCGGGTTGGTTGTCACCGGCATCGCCATCGTGTGGGCGACCATTGCCGGGATAGAAATGGTGGCCTTGGGAGATGGTGTCGTAGTCGTGGCATTTCCCGCAAGTGGCGCGGGGAGAATAGGGCGCCGTCGACTGCCGGGGATCGATGAGGCTGCCGTCGGCACTCCGCAACTCGATCCAGTGCACGAAGTCGTGCCGGCTGTCGGCAGTGGCGAATCGGGAGTGCTGCGCCGAGAGTCGTCCTTCCCCGAAACGGAGGGACAGCAGCAACACGATGGCAATCAGCCATGTCCTGGCGGCACGTCGGCAGTCGGTTGCTTTCATCGTAGCGTTCTCCGGGTATCAACCATCTACGCGGGCCCCAAAACGGGACATCCGGCGGCGGGTTGTGTTGCAGGCTCTGAGAGGATGTCACAAAACTCGATTCCGCAAGCAACATGCCCGAGGCTCGGAGGCGATGTGGCGGGCTCTGTTACAGGGTCCAAGATAACTTGAGTGTCCACCGGGCACTACTGCTCAAGCCGGCCGAAAGCGACAAAGGGAGTGGGCACCGGACCGCCAGAGGTTACAATAGGGAGAGAGAGGAAAGATTCTCCGAAAACCACGATTCGTTCAAGGAGCCGAATACCGACGTGCTGGAACAAGAAAGAACGGGAAGTGTCGCGAGTGAAACGGCCGTGTTGGCTCGAGTCGTTCTTCGCGACCGGAAAGACAGCGGGGATCCACTGGAAGAACTGAGGGGACTGGCCAAGACAGCGGGAACCGACGTGGTGGGCGGAATCGTGCAGCGGCGCGAACGCCCCGATCCGGCGACCTTGATGGGAAAAGGGCGGGTCGAAGATCTCAAGTTGCTCGTCGACCGTCATGAAGCCGACGTGGTGATCTTCGACAACGATCTCAGCCCCGCGCAGACTCGCAATCTGGAAAAAGGACTGGGCGTCAAAGTCCTCGACCGCACCGAACTCATCCTCGACATCTTCGCCACCCACGCCAAGACCTATGAAGCCCGACTGGCGGTGGAACTGGCTCAACTCGAGTATTCGCTTCCCCGGCTGAAGCGGATGTGGACGCACCTCTCGCGATTGAAGATGGGCGTCGGCATGCGAGGTCCCGGTGAAAAGCAGTTGGAAGTCGATCGCCGGCTGGTGGAAAAACGGATCCATGACCTGCGCAGCGAGCTCGATGTGATTCAGCGGCGCAAAGAGAGGCAGGTCGCGGGGAGGCGTGGTCATAGGACGGTTTCGCTGGTCGGTTACACCAATGCCGGCAAGAGTACGCTCATGAACCGCCTGACCGACGCACAAGTGTTGGCCGAAGATCGACTCTTCGCCACACTCGACACGCGCACCCGCCGTTGGCAGCTTCCCGGTTGGGGCCCGGTATTGTTGAGCGATACCGTGGGTTTCATCCGCGATCTGCCTCACCGCTTGATCGCCAGTTTCAAGGCCACGCTGGAAGAAGCGAGGCAGGCCGATTTGTTGCTCCACGTGGCCGACGCTTCCAACCCGCAAGTGCTCGACCAGATCGCCGCCGCCTATGAGGTGCTCAAGGAAATCGGAATCGACCTCAAGGATACCGTCCTGGTTTACAACAAGATCGACCAGCTCGACGATCCGTCTCGCTTGCACGGGCTGATGCGCAAGTTCCCCAACGCGGTTCCCGTGAGCGCCATCAGCGGCGAAGGTCTCGATCGTCTGGCCGAAGCGGTCAGCATCGCCTTGAGTCGAGACTTCGCCGAAGTGAAAGTCGAAACCGACATCGGCAATGGCAAGTTGATGGCCTACCTGGCCGAACACGGCGAGGTCCTCTCGCGCCACTACACTCAGGAGCGTGTGACCCTTCACTGCCGGATCCCTCAAAAGTATCTCGGGCGGATCGACGAATCGGATGCGATCATCACCCCCTGCCCCGCGCCACGAGCCGATGAAGCCGGTGGCGGTTCTTCCCTGCCTCGAGCCGAGGCCGGCTGACGGAAACCTTGCGCCATGCATCGCGACCTTCAAGGCATCCGCGTGCTCCTGACCGGCGCGTCATCGGGCATCGGTCTGGCCACCGCACTTCAATTGGCCGACGCGGGAGCCCGCCTGTTGGTGACGGCGCGGCGCGAGGCGTTGCTGCGCGAGCTGCGGGAACGTCTCCACTGCCAAGGGAGGCAGATCGACTATCTGGCGGGCGACATCACCGATCCGGCTCATCGATCCAGGTTGCTGGACTGGGTGGAATCTCACTGGTCCGCTCTCGATGTCCTGATCAACAATGCCGGAGTCGGCGCGCTGGGACCCTTTGTTCGCAGCGACCCGCAGCGGCTCCAGCGGATCATGCGTGTCAATTTCTTTGCCCCGGTGGAGCTGACTCGCTTGGTACTCCCGTTGCTCAAACAGGGAACGCGCCCGGCCATCGTCAACGTCGGTTCGGTGTTGGGGTACCGAGCCGTCCCCAACAAGTCCGAGTATTGCGCCAGCAAGTTCGCGCTGCATGGTTGGAGTGAATCGCTTCGACTGGAACTGGCTCCCGAGATCGATGTGATCTTGATCAGTCCCAGCACGACCGCCAGTGAGTTCTTCGAAGTGCTACTGGCCACGGACGGCCCCGATTCACGATTGAGCCGGCATGGCATGTCGACTCGGGCAGTGGCCACGGCCGTGGTGGGAGCGTTGCGACGGGGACGCCGCGAGGTAATCTTGACGGCCGGCGGCAAGGCCCTGGTCTGGCTCAACCGCCTCTGCCCGGCTCTGGCCGACCGGGTGATTCGCCTGGGAATGCCACCGCAAGTCGATCGATGATCGCCAACCGGTTGGCATCGAGGTCGCACCGCTGGTATGATAGAGCCCACGAGCGAGGCCCGCCTCGGATTTCCCTTCCTTCCCGCCTTTGGAGATCTCTCGATGACGCGAAAATCTCGACGCCAATTCCTGGAAGAGTCAATGCTGGCTTCGGCGGCTGCCGTCGTCGCGACTTCAACCCACGGGCTGTCAGCCGACGACTCCGCTTCCTCGTCGGCCAACGAGCGCTTGGGGGTGGCCTGTGTGGGTGTGCGAGGCCGAGGCGGTTCGCATCTCAATTTCTTTTCCGGCCGCAAGGATACCGAAGTCGTCGCCATCGTGGACGTCGACGAAGAAGTGCTGGCCAATCGCGCCAAGCAAGTGGGCAACCGCCAGGGTCGCGAGCCGAAGCGGTACGTCGATTTGCGGAAGGCGCTGGACGACCCGAGCATCGACATCGTCACCATCGCCACTCCCAATCACTGGCACTCCTTGGCTGCGATCTGGGCCATCCAGGCGGGCAAGGATGTCTATTTGGAAAAGCCGGTCAGCCACAACGTCAGCGAAGGCCGGCGGGTCGTCGAGGCGGCGAGAAAGTACAACAAGATCTGTCAGACCGGAACACAGTCGCGGTCGAACCCGGGCATGCGAGCGGCAATCGCTCACGTGCAAAAGGGAGGAATCGGCACCATCCGCGTGGCTCGAGGACTCTGCTACAAGCGTCGCAAGTCGATCGGAGCTCGCGGCAAGTACGACATTCCCAAGAATATCCATTACAACTTGTGGCTCGGTCCGGCTCCCGAAGCTCCGCTCACCCGCCCGCGGTTGCACTATGACTGGCACTGGCAGTGGGCTTACGGCAACGGAGACTTGGGGAATCAGGGCATCCACCAGATGGACATCGCTCGTTGGGGGATGGGTGTCTCATCTCTCTGCAAGTCGGTCTTCAGCTACGGTGGTCGCTTGGGCTACAAAGACGCCGGTGAGACGGCCAATACGCAGGTGGTCGTCCACGACTACGGTGATCAATCGCTGGTGTTCGAGGTTCGCGGACTCGAGACCGGACCGCTGACTCGATCCAGCTCGGGAGTGGAATTCCAAAGCGGCAAGTACCGTCCGAAGATCGGCGTGATCTTCGAAGGTAGTGACGGATATGTGGTGATTCCCTCCTACGCGGGCGGCGCCGCCTTCGACCTCGAGGGCAAATTGGTCGAGGAATTCAAGGGCCCGGGAAGCGATGCCCATCACTTCGCCAACTTCCTTACGGCCGTACGCAGCCGCAACGTGTCCGATCTCAACGCCGACATTGAGGAAGGACATCTTTCGAGTGCTCTTTGCCACTTAGGAAACATCTCGTACCGACTCGGTGGAATGGTGCCAGTGCGCGAAGTCGCATCGCGGCTTTCGCAGGTCTCATCGCGCGACAACGACCTGGATACGTTCGAACGGATGCTGGAGCATCTGAAGGCGAACGGTCTGTCGCTCGACCGACTCGAGCTGCAAGCGGGACCGGCGTTGGCTTTCAATCCCAAGTCCGAGACCTTCGTCGACCACGAAGCGGCCGATCGCATGCTGACTCGCCACTACCGAGCTCCCTTCGTGGTACCCGTGGCCGGTCAAGTGTAAGCGGCGCCGCGGCGATGGCCGAGGAACCGACAGATCCTCCAGTCGTTTCGGTACTGTATGAATCGGGGCCGTGCCTGGCCGTGTTGAAACCGGGCGGCCTGCTGACGCAGGCTCCTCGAGGCATTCCCAGCCTCGAGGAGCGTGTGCGCTCGTTTCTTCGTCGCCGGGAAGGCAAGAAGGGAGGCCTGTATCTGGGGGTTCCGCATCGGCTCGATCGACCGGCCAGCGGCGTGGTGGTGATGGCTCGGCATCAACGGGCAACGCGGCGGCTGGCCGAGCAATTTGCCGGCCGAATGGTTACCAAGAAATACTGGGCGATCTTGGAGGGGGAGCTGGCTTCCCCGAGCGGCCGGTGGCGGGACTACTTGGCCAAACGCCCCGATCAGGCCCACGTCGACGTTGTCGATTCCCACACACCGGGCGCCAAAGAAGCCCGACTCGGCTATCGCGTCATCAGTGCTGCCAGCGGCTTTACCTGGGTAGAAATCGAATTGGAAACCGGACGCACGCATCAAATCCGCGTCCAAGCCTCGGCGCGCGGAGCACCCATTGTCGGAGATGAGCAATACGGGGCCCGTACTCGGTTCGGCCGACCTGTCAACGATCCGCGGTCGCGCCTCATCGCCCTGCATGGTCGAAGCATCCGCTTCAAGCACCCGATGACTCGGGAACAGGTGGTGGTGGAGGCCCCCTTGCCCGACGCCTGGGCGAGCTTCGATCCGAGCCGGGGCGCAGCGCGGGACTAGTCGCCCGCGTCCCCTCCCGATTGCCGACGCTCCCTTCGCCATCGCTGGCTGACTCGCATCAACAGGTCGCGGTCGGCCCGGCTGATTCCGTCGATACCCGACTTGTGCACGCGGCGCAGGATCTCATCGACCTGCGCATCTTCTTCGACCTGGCGCGCCAGCTCGGACGCTCGCCGCCGCTGCTGCTGTCGCTGCCACCAATTGCCGGCATCCAGGCGTTCGTGACCATATTCTTCTTCGTCGCCCACGAGCAAGCTGGCGGCGGGAATTTCGGCATCGACGTTCTCCTCACGGGCCCCTTCGGCGCGGTTCCACGGCAGTTCCAAGGGGGACGGGAGGATACGTGCATGGAGATAGACCAGCGCGGCCAGACCCACCAGCGGCAGCCAAGTCGGCATGATCGAACCTGCGCCGTCCTCCCGCATGGCCCAAGCCAGCACGAGCAGCCCTACGGCGACCCACCTCGCCAGGTGAGCCACATACGAGGCCACCGTTCGGCGACTCAGATCGGGAAACAGCGACAGCAGTCCA
>Ga0256839_1004793_pt1 | contig 12933 bp, 15 predicted proteins | sample 354166metaG_FD_185968 | JGI IMG/M metagenome (GOLD analysis project Ga0256839, IMG submission 185968) | Hydrothermal vent microbial communities from Mid Atlantic Ridge, Atlantic Ocean - 354-166 | ecosystem: Environmental > Aquatic > Marine > Hydrothermal vents | place: Atlantic Ocean: Mid... | reverse complement strand
TATCTTCTGCGTTGTTAAATACTCATAACACGCTTCAATGTCTTTAAAAGTGTAATCCATATTTTCTATGTTTCGTTCACCTATGGCAATACGATGTTGAATGCCACTATTAATTGCTAAATCAATGTCACTTTGTTTGTCCCCAATAAGCCATGAGTTTTCTAAGTCAATCTCATACTCTTTTAAAATAGCATCAACCATACCTGTTTGAGGTTTACGACACGCACAATTTTCTTCTGGTGCGTGGTAACAATACTTTACTTCGCTTATGAGTATGTTTCTTTTTACAAACTCTGCTAACATATGTTCTGTTAAAGCAACAAAATCATCTTGTGTGTAATACCCTCGACCAATACCCGATTGATTGGTCACAATAAAAAGTAGATAGCCTTTTTTTAAAAAAAGTTGAAGCAGTTCAAAAATCCTTTCAGTGAATGCAAACTTTTCTATCTGATAGACATAGCCATGGTCAATATTAATGATTCCGTCACGGTCTAAAAAAAGAGCTTTAGCTTTCATAGGATAGTATTACTCTTCGTCTGCTGTTTTCATCTCAACAAACTCTTTTAAAATCTCTTCAGCCTCAGCGTCTGGCATCTCTCCTGCTTCTATCTCTGCAACTATCTCTTTACATTCACCATGCATCTCTTGCAGGTCTTGAAGCTCTTCTTTATCAGCAATAGATGCCATTTTAGCTTTTTCAATAAAAGCAAACATCTCATCAATCGCCTCTTCTAAATCGGGGATAATCTCTTGAAGTAAAAAGTTTTTTAATTTTTCAGCATTTGGTTTTTCAGAATTTGACATAAGTGTCCTTTGGTTATAGTATAGACGAATTTTATCGGAAATAATTAAGAGAGGGGTTTGAAATTTGTAGGGTGCATTTTAATGCACCACTAAATAGAAAAGAGACGTAGAAGGATTACACCATAAAATAGACCAAAGCCACAGCCACACCAGTTGCACCAATGTACCCCCTACCATACATAAAAGAAGATGCCAATTTAATAAATGGTTGAAATCTACATTTGACCAATAAAATTAGAAACGAACCAATTAAAGAAGGTATAAATATATACGCCATCAACCCTGCTAACTCTACTCCAGCAGGGAGTAAAAAGAGGTAGGCAACTGCTCCTGCAAAATAAAGGCAGAGAGCAAAAAGTAAAACATATATTGTAAGGTATTATATGTTTCAAAACACTCCGACATATCTACTTCTTCTTTTATCAAACATTTCATATCTGAAAAGTCCGCATCTTTAAGTGATTTCTCTTCACATACATAAAAAACCATCATATTGTAAAATAGTCCCGCTTCAATAGCCAATATTAATGTACCCATTTTAAATCCTTTAATATATTTTGTTTTTTATTTTATATTAAGTTATTAAAAAGTATTTGATTTAATTATTATTAATTAAAAATTTAGCTAATAACCATTCATCTCGCCCTCTAAAAAAATAATTGCTTTCTTTAAGGCTTCTAGCACAGTTGTTTTTTCTTCATGCTCCAAAGCTTCTAGGCTTAAACATCGTAATCGCTCTAAATATGCATTTAAAAGTTCTTCATTGTTCATTTGTTCTTCTCTCCAATATTTTTAAACATTAATATTTAAATTTAGTTTTATTTTATATATTATTTATTATTTAATACTTAAATTTTAGAAAATAAGTGTTTTTTTGTAAGAAATGAGTATAAATATAATTATTAATGATTAATATTTATCTTATTCAAATTATTTATTGATTAAAATCTAAACATATCAATTTTAAAGGAGTTAGATATGGAAGAGTTTTTTGTTATTAAACCAAAAAAACTAGATAAGAGTTGGAATTTAAGCGATTTGCTTGAACCTAATAATGCGTTGGATTATTGTGAGCAGATTCTTGATATTCCTGAAGAGTATATTGTAAAAGCAACCATGGGTTCAGTTGGTCTAGAGATTACGGTAGTTGATGTGGATGAAGATGAAGATTGGTATAGACAACTTCAACGTGTTGCCTAAAACCACTTAAATTGATAAGCAAGAGAGAAAATCTCTTTGCTTACTTTGTACTACAAGCTGAAACACCTGGAGGTGTTGTCGGTTGCATATCTGCATTATCTACCCCACCCTCTGCTGCTACTTTGTCAAGGAAAGCTAAAAGCTCTGCCCCTGCTTTATGGTAACGTTTTGCTGTTTCGCTATCTGGCTGATGGAAAGTGATAGGCTGACCTGTATCTCCACCATGTCTGATGGCTGGTTCTATTGGTATTTGTGCCATAAGTGTTGTATTGTACTCTTTTGCCACATCTTCAGCTGTTCCCATACCAAAAATGTCTGATTCTGTGTCACATGAAGGACAGATGAATCCTGACATATTTTCAATAACCCCTGCAATAGGAATGTGGAATTTGTCAAACATATTGAGTGAACGTCGTGAGTCATCTAAACTTACTTGTTGAGGTGTTGTTACCACAATACCAGCTGTTACAGGTACAGACTGAGCTAATGAAAGCTGTGCATCACCTGTTCCTGGTGGCATATCAATAACCAATACATCTAACTCTGACCATAAAATATCACGCAAGAACTGCTCAATGGCTTTCATAATCATTGAACCTCTCCAGATAAGCGATTTACCCTCTTCTGCTAGAGAACCCATGGACATCATCTCAATTCCATAGGCTTCAAGTGGCAGAACTTTATTTCCTTGCATCTCTGGTTTAACACCATGAACACCCATCATCCGAGGAATGTTTGGTCCATAAATATCAGCATCTAAGATACCAACTTTTTTACCTTGCATTGCCATGGCAATCGCCAAGTTCACAGAAGTCGTTGATTTTCCAACGCCACCTTTACCTGAACTCACCATTACAAAGTTTTTAATGTGTGGGGCAATGTTCTTACCTGTTTGAGAGTTTGACATCTGTTTTGGAGGTAGTGGTGCTTTAATGTGTACATCAACGGCTAAGAAACCAAGTTTTTTAAGCACTTCTGTTGATTCATTTACAATTTGTACTTTAACCTCATCGGCTGAAGAGGTAATATCTACAGTAAACGATACTTTATCTCCTGCGACATTCAAATCTTTTACAAAACCAAAAGTTACAATATCTTTTGTAAACCCTGGATAAGTGACGCTTTTGAGTGCGTCTAAGACTGCTTCATTTGTCATTCATGACTCCTATCTGTTATAATTTTCATACTTTTATACTTTATATCATAAGAGTTTGCTTAGCTCCCAATATTTTCAAAGGCTTTTCTAACAGAAAAACGCAATAGTTCCCAATATCACTAATCATAATTTAATGTTATTTTTTATATAACCTAACATAAAAATTATATTTCAAAGGTATAACTATGAAGAACAGACAATTCACACTATCTCTTATTGCAATATCTGCAATTTTAACCAACTCTGCCACAGCCCAAACAGAACTAGACCCCATTGTGGTTTCAGCAGACTTTAGAGAAGCCAAACTTTCAGAAACTTCTAATGCTGTAAGTGTCATTGGAGAAGAGAAACTTTACGATAAAGCATCACAATCTTTTGCACAAACCCTCTCCTCTACGCCCAATGTAAACTTTTCAGCAGGTGCTTCCAAAGGGAAATTTATTCAAATTAGAGGAATTGGACAACGTGGTCAATTTGAAACACCCATCAATCCATCGGTAGGGATTAATCTTGATGGCATTGACTTTTCAAACACTACACTTGGTGTGGGGATGTTTGATGTCGAACAAGTTGAAGTACTAAGAGGACCACAGGGAACAACATTTGGGGCAAATGCAATGGCAGGAGTGATTAATGTTCAAAGTAAAGCCCCTAGCAAAGAGACCCAAGCACATATAGAAGCCACAGCAGGAAACTACAACACAAAAGCCCTTGGAGCAGCAATTGGGGGAACACTTATTGAAGACAAACTCCTAGGTCGTGTTTCACTCTACAAAAATACCTCTGATGGCTTCATAGAGAACAAATACTTAAACCGTACCGATACCAATAACATTGATGAGATGAATGGAAAAGCGAGTTTGAAATGGCTCGTCAATGAGAGTAATACCATTGACTTTAACTTTGTTCACTCTAAAATAGATAATGGTTACGATGCGTTCAACTTTAGCAATGACAGAACAACTTATTCAGATAACCCTGGAGAAGATACGCTTAATATGAAAGCAGGGTCAATTAAACTCACATCTGACTACAATTCAAAAATGCATCTTATCGCAAAATTTAGTCATGCTGATTCAGACTCTACCTACTCTTATGATGAAGATTGGTCATATGTGGGAGAGTTTGCTGCTGATTTATATCCTTATAACTATTTTGATGAATACAACAGAAAAAGAAAACAGACAGACTTTGATGTGAGAGTCATTTCAGATGAAGAGGGTCGTATCTTTAAGAACTCAACTGATTGGACACTTGGAGCATATGTTAAACGAGAAGATGAAGATTTAAGCAGAAACAGGCTCAAAGAGACAGTACCTTCTAACTTTACAAGTAGCTATGCAACAGGAACTACGGCTGTTTATGGGCAACTTGATGCTAAAATCTTAGACAAATTAACACTAACAACAGGCATTAGAGCTGAAAAATGGAAAGTAAAGTACAGTGACTCAAATAAGGTAAGTATCACTACAGAAGAACAACTTTTTGGTGGGAAAATTGGATTGAACTACCAAGAAGACAAAAACAACATGCACTATATTACGCTTTCAAAAGGCTATAAACCAGGGGGTGTTAATGCCGATGATTCACTTATTCCAGAAGCTAAATCATATGAAACAGAAACCCTTTGGAATCTTGATGCAGGTCGTACTTTTTCTGCTTTAGACAATAAACTTCAAGCACGTCTAAACTTCTTCTATGGTGAACGAAGAGACCAACAAGTTTCCAGTTCCGTCGCAGGAAAAGATGCAGATGGCAATCCATCATTTACAGGCTACACCACCAATGCGGCAAAAGGTCACTACTATGGTTTAGAGTCTGAAACAAACCTCTACCCCAATGACAATCTACACCTCTATGCCAATATTGGATTGCTCAAAGCAAAATTTGATGACTATGTTGACCCCAACCCCTCTTCCCTCAATATGAATGGACGTACCCCTGCACAATCACCAAGTTACCAATATGACTTAGGAGGAGATGTGATGATAAGCGATGCCTTAATGTTCAAAGCAAATATAGAGGGAAAAAGTTCAGCATATTTCTCAAACCGACACAATGCCAAAGCCAAAGCCTATACTTTAGTTAACTCTAGCCTAGAATACACACAAGGAACATGGTCAGCTTCACTATGGGCTAGAAACCTAGCCAATGAAGATTATCAGACTAGAGGATTTGGAAGCTTTGGAAACAACCCTGGCAATGGCTATACAACAGAAGTCTATACCCAACAAGGTATGCCAAGAACCTTTGGATTAACCTTAGCTTATGACTACTAAACCATGCAAGAGATAATCAACGCCTTCAAGCTCATGTCCTATTGGGAGATAACCGCTGCTCTTTTGGGGGTGGCGTATGTTATTTTAGCCGCCAAAGAGTCGCTTTGGACTTGGGCTTTTGGATTTGCTTCTACCCTTATCTATACCATTATTTTTTGGGAGGGGGCATTGGTCTCCTCTTCACTTTTAAACTTTTACTACATGATTATGTCTGTTTATGGCTTTTATGCGTGGCGTAAAAATAAAGAAGATAAAACACTTAAGATTAGTACCTATGCTCTTACTAAAAATCTAAAGTTCGTAGGTGTGGGCTTAATATTTTCACTTATTATTGGCTATCTATCAACGACCTATAGCGATGCTAAACTTGCTTATATGGATAGTTTTGTACTTGTTTTTTCAGTCATTGCAACATGGATGCTCACCCAAAAACTTCTTGAAAATTGGCTCTATTGGTTGGTGGTTGATTTTGTAGCGATTGTACTCTACTGGAAGATGGGCTATTTAGCCACGGTGATACTCTTTATGATTTATATTATTTTAGGGCTGTATGCCTATTTTAATTGGATGAAAGAGTTCTATAAAGAGAAAGAGATGCCTTAAATAGCATCTCTTTTTTAAGCATGTGATAACAAGCTATTTAAATAAGTCTGCTAAAGCATCCGTATTGGTTGTTTTTTCTACTTCTGGAATGTTTCCAGAGCTTTCACCTGTTCTGTCGGTGACACCCTCTATCTCATTCAATTCAATGGTATAACCTGTAAGCATGGAAGCCAAACGAATGTTAATCCCCGACTTTCCAATCGCTTTTGCTTTCTGGTCTGAAGTGATGTTTACCACTGCTTTTTTCTCTTTGGCAGAAGTTATTTTGACACTTTGAGCAATGGCAGGAGACAAAGCTCGTGTAATAAAGACTTCAGGAATAGGTGAATAATCAACACAGTCGATATTTTCACCATCAAGCTCACTACTTACAGCATTAATTCTTGTTCCTTTAACCCCAACCGCTGCCCCAATAGGGTCAATGTTTGGAAAGTCTGTTTTAAGGGCCAATTTTGCTCTTTGCCCTGGAATTCTGGCTGATGCCATAATCACAACCGATTCATCTTCAATCTCTGGCACTTCTTTTGCCATAAGCTTCTCTAAAAATTTAGGTGAAGTTCTGGTAAGCTCTAAAAACATTCCCATCTCAGGGTCAATGCTTACAAAACGTAAAAGTGCTTTAATGGTGTCACCACGTTTAAACTTCTCCCCTTTAATACGGTTACGTTGAGAGAGTAAGCCTTTAAGCTCTCCAATCTCCACAAAGGTATTGTCATCATCATCTACACGGTTAACCGTACCAATCATTACCGTGTTTACTTTGTTTCTGTACTTTTCAAAAAGGTCTTGTTCCACTTGTCTTTGTACATGATACTGAAGCTCTTTAAAGAGGTTAAATGAAGCAGTCCGTCCATGGTCTTCTAAAACAAAAGGAGAACGTAACTGGTCTCCTAGCTCTAAATCTTCACCATACTCTTCTTGTGCTTCCTTTAAAGAGATAACGGCATCAGGTTCACTCTCTAATCGTTCATCATCATCTTTGACAATGGTAATAACCTGTTCAACACTGTAATCTCTAACATCCATATCGACTGTTGCTTCAAAAGCTGAACTGTAAGTAGTACATCTTTTTGCTGTTTTTATAAGTGCTTCTTTAAATGCTCCAACAGCTGATTCTAATGAAATATTTTTTTCATGAGCCATCGCTTCTATAATATCTACAATTTTTTCCATAAAATATCCTTTTTCAATGATTTCAAACAGAGTTGTTCAAATCTACTAAATAGAAACTTAACATGCGTTACAATTCGGTGTGATTTCGTCGTTTGTTTGAAGAGTTGAATTATATCTAAACTAACCTTTAAGGAAAAAAGGTATAATTTACTCATAAAATACAACATAATATATTATTCATATTAAATAATATACACTTATAGTTAAGGATATGGGAAATGAAACTAAAACTAGCCAGAGCATCAGTAGATTCTAAACCAAAAATGATTGAGATAGATAAACTCGAAGAGGATTTGGATAAAAAATCTATTTTCTATTTTGATAAAGAGAACTCTCATAAAGACCTAAAGTCACTTGTTGAACATTTTGAAGAGAAAGAGTTTTCTGTCTATATGAGAGAAGTAAAATTTGGTCTTGATGATGATGAGTATCTCTATGAGGTACATATCGTAAAGTAACTGTTGATGAAAAAACTATACATAGAAACATTAGGTTGTGCTATGAATGTTCGAGATAGTGAACATATGATAGCAGAGCTTAATGCCAAAGAACCCTATGAACTAACAGAAGAGCTTAACGATGCAGATTTAATCATCATCAACACCTGTTCGGTTCGAGAGAAACCTGTCTCCAAACTCTTTTCTGAAATTGGTGTTTTTAAAAAACACAAAAAAGAGAGTGCCAAAATTGGTGTTACAGGATGTACTGCTTCCCACTTAGGGGCTGACATTATTAAACGTGCACCTGCTGTAGACTTTGTTTTAGGTGCTAGAAATATCTCAAAAATTACAGAAGTTATCGAGAGAAGACACGCTGTTGAAATTGACATTAACAATGATGATAGCGACTACGACTTTAGCGAATACAGAACCAATAAATTTAAATCCATGGTCAACATCTCAATGGGATGTGATAAATCTTGTACTTTTTGTATTGTTCCTGCTACCCGTGGTGATGAAGTTTCCATTCCCTCAGATTTACTTGTACGTGAGATTAGTAAAGCCGTTGATACAGGGGCTAAAGAGGTAATGCTCTTGGGGCAAAATGTCAATAACTATGGAAAATCATTTAAAGCAGAAGATGAAGCCAATGACTTTACTGCTTTACTTCAAAAAATCTCTAAAATAGAGGGGCTAGAGCGTATCCGTTTTACCTCCCCTCACCCACTCCATATGGATGATGAATTTTTAGAAGAGTTTGCCAATAATCCTAAAATTTGCAAACAGATTCATGTACCATTACAAAGTGGCTCAACTTCTTTACTAAAATCAATGCGACGTGGTTACTCTAAAGAGTGGTTTCTTGACCGTTGTGAGAAGATTAGAACGCTTTGTCCAGAAGCGACCATCTCTACGGACATTATTGTTGGTTTTCCAGGAGAGAGTGATGAAGATTTTGCTGACACCATGGATGTTTTGGAACAAGTACGTTTTGAACAGTTGTTCTCCTTTAAATACTCCCCAAGACCACACACCGCTGCTCAAAATTTTGAAAACCAAATCCCCAACGACATTGCAGGAGCTAGACTCACCAAACTTCAAGCACGTCATACCGAGATTTTAGATGAGATTATGGATGCCCAAATGGACAAAGAACACATGGTCTACTTTGATGAATTAAAATCAGGGGGCAGAGTTTCAGGACGCAGTGACGATGGAAAACTCTTTTATGTTGAGGGAAGTGAAGAGCTTCTTGGTAAAATTGTAAAAGTCAAAGTGACTAAAGTCTCACGAGGAGCTTTAAACGGAATGGTTTGTGCGTAAAATATTTTTCCGTCAACTAAGTCTGATTTTTATTCCAAGCATAATATTTATGCTCATGAAACTTCTATGGTTTACCTATCGTAAAAAGTACCACTTTATCGATAAGCCCATAGAGGGTCAATGCATTGCTGTTACTTGGCACTCTGAACTGCTTATCTCCCCTCAAGTTTATAAAAAACTTCGTCCAAAACAGAAAACTGCTGCGATTATCTCTCAACATCATGATGGAGAGTTTATTGCTAAAGTTTTCAGCTTTTTAAATATTTTACCTCTGCGTGGCTCTTCTCGTAAAGGGGCAAAAGCTGTACTTATGAGTGCCATTAAATCACTTAAAGAGGGCTACTCTCTCATGATAACTCCTGATGGTCCCAAAGGTCCAAGATATAGCATGAGCGATGGGGCTGTTGCCTTGGCTTTACGTGCAAACCTACCCATTATGATAGTTAACTACCAAACTGATAATTTTTGGCAACTTAAAAGTTGGGATAAATTTGTCATTCCTAAACCTTTTAGCACCTTAAATATTTATCATCAATGCATCACCCTTTCAAATATGTCAAAAGAGGAAGCGAAAAAGTATCTCCAAAAACAGATGTTAACACATGCTTTATAGCTCTGTTTTATTATTCTAACTTTTCTTTTTATATTCACTTAAAATCATCTCAATAAAGCTTCTTAGAAGAGTTATCATATTATTATTAATATATATTTAATATATAAATTTAAATATAAAAATTTAAAAATATATATAAATAAAAAAAAACATAAGCTGTTAGTAAAAAAGGTGTGTTATAATATCAAATGCTTAACTTACAAGAAGAGATTAATAGTTTTTTATTCTATTTAGAAAATGTTAGAGCCTATGCTCCTAGCTCAATAGTTACCTATAAAAATATTTTAGACGAACTATCTGAGGTAGCACACTACTATGTAGAAGAAGACGAAATCATTTTAGACATAAGCCCTTTAAGGTTAAAAAATGTCGAGAATGCTAAAAAAACCATTTCAAAAAAGTTAAGTGCCATACGTTCTCTTGTCAAATATATGCAGGAGCAACAAGGCACAAAAGTTAAAGTGATAGGTGATTCGGTCATTAAAGTACCCAAAACGCTGCCCAAACCAATTGAGCAGAACCTTATTGAAGAGATTTTAAGATGTTCTAATCATAAAGAGCATTTAATTATTTCACTACTCTATGGTTTAGGGTTAAGAATTTCAGAACTCTCATCACTTAAGCTGACCAATATTTCAAAGGAGTGGATAGAGGTTGTAGGAAAGGGAGATAAAACCCGACAGATACCCCTTATGCCCTTTCTTTTTGAAAAAATTAAAGATTATATCGAACAAGAGAACCCAAAGGTTTTTCTGTTTGAGAAGGATAACCAAGCAATGAAATCTAGTCAAATACGCTATCTATTTACGAAAGTATTTAAAAAGAGCGGTATTAAAGCCACCCCACATCAACTGCGTCACTCTTTTGCGACACATCTACTGCATAATGGGGCTAGAATTTCTGATGTATCTGAACTCTTGGGTCACAGCTCAATGGTCTCAACGCAGATATATACCGCACTGGGTTCAAGTAAAAAGTTAAACGAATACGCAAAAGCACATCCACTATGTGTCAACAACAAATAATTAAGAAAGGAGCATAGATGTCCGCCAAACAATATCTCACCATTACCCATTACAAAGAGAGAGAGTTCTACTACTTAAACCATGCCATTCAAATGAATGATGGCTTTATTGCCAAAGAGATTGAGCAATTTCATGAGAGTGAAAAAGAGAAATTTATTGAGAGAATACGTACACTACAACGACAATACCCTCTTCATCAAGTTATCTCTATCTCTTTAAATGCAACACAAATCGTTAAAGATAAAGAAGATTTAACACAAGCTTCAGCAGAAATTTTTCCAAATAACTATGTTATTCAAGAAAAAATAGATATTGGCAATATTCCTGTGACCCTTTACTTCTCTCCCTTTAGTATCCTCTATGAAGAGTATAAACATAAATTAAGTGATAAACTCACTTTAATAATTGGTCTTTTTGACCGTAAACTCTACATTATGTTTGCTACAAAAGATAAGATTCAACAGAGTTGGACACTCGGAACACGTGGATTAACAGAGAAGCAGATTGCCAATCGTGTTTACAAAAGTATGCAAGCTTATTATAAAATTTCATTTAAATTTGCAGACCATATCGAGATGCTTGTCCCTGATGACGCACCAAAACTCTTAAAAGTTTTACGAGAAGAGCTATCCATGAGTATTTTGCCAACACAAAAGACCATTCATACCTTACTACATAATATGGGTTCTGACCAACGAAAGTTTACAAGCTCTTATATGAAAGCTGCCGTTAGACGTATAGAATCTCACGAAAATATTAATGAAAATGAAAATAAAGTCATAGATAACTTAGAAGATATTAATCTAAATCATGAAAAACCTACCTCTTTCATGGGTAAAATAAAATCTATATTTGAGAGTAAACCTAAAAAAGAGAAACCAAACAATGAGCCTCAAACCAAAATTAATGCAGGAACACTTAATTTAAGCTCTTTTGCTCCATTACTGGTAGTTTTTTTAGCAGGGGCTTATTTCAGTGCCCAAAACAGTTCCTTGCAAGAGAAAGTCGCAATAGTAGAAACACAAAATGAAGTTCAAATCCAAAATTCTCAATTGGCACTCAATACCCAACGTGTATTTGAAGCTATGGGAAAAAGTGGAGAACTACAAAATGCCATCATATCAGATAAAAAAATTGAACTTAAAGGCTTAGTTTGGGGTATTGAACCTCTAAGAGAAAAACTTGATGCACTCTATGCGGGTGGTGACTTTAGCATCAAGCCACTTGAAAATTTCATGACAGAATTTTCATTTAAATCTAAAATATAAGAAGGGTAAAAATGTCAGAAACACTTAAAAAAATACCTCTTATAAACAAATTGGTCTATCTATTAGCCATCATCATTTTAATCGCTTGGGTTGTGCCTAATATTATAACTTATATTAATAATATGAAGGGCTATAAAGAACATAATCAAGAACTTCAAAAAGCCTCTTCAAAATATGCCATTACAGCACCCACCAAAGCATTTTCTCCAACAGTTTTTCAAGAAGAGATTAAACCTCTTTTTTCAAAAGTAAACATTACTGAACTTGGTCAAAAAAAATATGAAGTTGCTATCCAAATAAAAAAAGAAGATTTAAAAAAGCTTAAAGGCTTTATTGAAACCATCTCACTTCGCTACTATGTAGAGATTATCCAACCCTTAAAGCTTGATGCCAAAGAGGAGACAATTAATCTAAAAATAACGCTTAAAGCACTTTAACTAGAGCATTAAGTTCTATCTCCTCTTCAAATAGATAACTTCTAATTTTAGAAGGAATTTTTAACTTTCGACATGCCTCTTTAAAAACTTTAGGCATGGCTGACTTTCTATAAGGGGCGATAAAAATTCTATCTTCATTCACCTCAACAGCCCAAACCCCTCCAAAAACCAATGAACGCTCTTTTTTGAGTTCTGCACGTTGAGCAGACGAGAGCAGATAGCCCAATTTTTTTAGATACTTATCAACTGCTCTCACAATAGAGGCTTTATCTTCATACCCAATCACATAAAGCTCTTTCTCCTGAAGAAGCTCTTTAAGCCCTTTAGAAAAAAGTAATTTGTCTTCTTGTAAATACTCAAAAGAAGCTTTTATGCCTTCACCATACTCTTCTAACAATTTATTGGCAAATTCATTTCTAAAATAATTACGTTCATACTTCTCATCACTGTTACTCTCATCTATAAAGTATTTATGATTATTAGTATTTAAATACTCTAACAACTCCTCTTTACTATACGCCAACAAAGGACGCACTAGACCATAAGCTTTACGCCTAGAGTAAGCCTCTAAGCCCATAAGCTCCGAAACCCCTGCACCCTTAGTTAATC
>Ga0256839_1004792_pt1 | contig 12936 bp, 19 predicted proteins | sample 354166metaG_FD_185968 | JGI IMG/M metagenome (GOLD analysis project Ga0256839, IMG submission 185968) | Hydrothermal vent microbial communities from Mid Atlantic Ridge, Atlantic Ocean - 354-166 | ecosystem: Environmental > Aquatic > Marine > Hydrothermal vents | place: Atlantic Ocean: Mid... | reverse complement strand
CTTTGGACCTCTGGAGGCTGAGTATGATTATGAAGTTATAAAAGACAGCATCAGCAGGGAAAAGATAGAGGAGCGCCCACCCACGCTGTGGCGCTACCGCGAGCTCCTCCCGGTAGCTTCCGGCTCATGTATAGTTGACCTTCATGCAGGCTTCACCCCCCTGCACAGGGCAGACAACTTAGCTGAGGAGCTGGGGGTGAGGGAGCTCTACATAAAGAACGACTCCGTCAACCCCACCTTCTCCTTCAAGGACAGGGTGGTGAGCGTTGCCGTAAGCAAGGCGATAGAGTTCGGATTTGACACCGTTGGCTGCGCATCCACGGGCAATCTGGCGAGCAGCGTGGCTGCGCATGCCGCCAAGGCGAGGCTGAAGTGCTACATATTCATCCCAGCCAACCTGAACCTGGGCAAGGTGGTTCAGACCTTAGCCTACTCACCCAGGCTGGTCAGTGTTGAGGGCAACTACGATGACGTGAACAGGCTATGCACCGAGATAGCCGGCTACTACAACTGGGGCTTTGTGAACATAAACCTGCGCCCCTACTATGCTGAGGGCTCAAAGACCCTGGGCTATGAGGTGGTGGAGCAGCTCGGCTGGGAGGCTCCGGACAGAGCCGTCGTGCCCGTGGCAAGCGGCTCACTGCTCACCAAGGTGTACAAGGGGCTGAAAGAGCTGGAAATGCTGGGAATGATTGAGCAGGCAGACACCAGGATGACCGCCGCCCAGAGCGAGGGGTGCTCGCCGGTGACCACAGCCTTCCGCACGGGCAGCGCAATAAAGCCGGTGAAGCCGAAAACCATAGAGAAGAGCCTCGCCATAGGCAATCCCGCTGACGGAAGCTACGCCCTGAAGATAATCAGAGAAACCGACGGCACCGCAGGCGCTGCAAGCGATGAGGAGATAATTGAGGGTATAAAGCTGCTGGCAAAGACGGAGGGCATATTCACAGAAACCGCCGGCGGTGTGGTGGTGGCAACGCTCAAGAAGCTGGTTGAGAGCGGTGAAATTGACAGAGACGAAAGAGTGGTGGCGTACATAACCGGCAATGGTCTCAAGACCCAGGACGTGCTCCACAGCTACCTGCAGGAGCCGCCGGTTATAAAGGCTGACCTGGAGGAGTTCAGAAAGCTGATAGAGCAGAAGAAGGAGGTGGTAGTTTGGTAACCGTCAGGCTGGCAACTCCGCTGAGAAAGTTCAGCGACGGCAAGCCCGAGATAACTGCAAGCGGAAGAACCGTAAGAGAGGTGCTGGAGAACATAGAGAAGGAGAAGCCGGGGTTCCTGGAGAAGGTGATTGAGAACGGAGAAATCAGGCAGTTCATAAACATCTTCCACAACAATGAGGACGTGAGGTTCAAGAAGGGGCTGGATACAGAGGTGCAGGAGGACGACGTTATAAGCATCCTGCCTGCAGTGTCCGGAGGCTGAGCTGTGCTTATATACTCCCCTAGCAAGGTTGAGAGGTTCACCTGCGTTTACAGGGAGTGCGGCGCTAAGTGCTGCACCGGGGGCAGGGTTGTGACAGCCAAGGGCATTGAGAGGATAGCCAAAGCCACAGGCAGGAAACCTGAGGAGTTTGCGGTGCTCAAACCTGAGAGAGGTCTGTTCAGGCTCAGGGAGAAAAACGGCAGATGCATCTTCCTGAACAGCCAGCTTGAGTGCGAGCTCCACAGCCTGGGGGTGAAGCCGATCTCGTGCAGAATGTACCCCTTCCTGTTTGATGGTCTGATTTACGCGGATGAGCTGGTGCTCAGGATGCGCTGCGCAGAGGACTGCCCGGGCATCGGCAGGGGCGAGCCCTTGGGTGAGGAGTTTGAGCTGCGCATGGAGGCGCTGGGCAGCCAGTTCGTCAGGGAGATAAAGGAGTACCTGAAGGAGGCTCGGGATGAACCTGAATGAGATAAAGAGATACTCAAGGCAGCTCATACTGCCGGACTTCGGCACAAAGCAGCAGCTCAGGCTGAAGCAGGCAAAGGTGGCAGTCACCGGGGCAGGAGGTCTTGGATGCCCCGCCTCAACCTACCTGGCTCTTGCAGGGGTGGGAGAAATCCACCTCTTTGACTTTGACAGGGTGGAGCTGAGCAACCTCAACCGGCAGTTCCTGTACACCCCAGGGCTTGAGGGCAGGCTGAAGGCAGAGGCAGCGGCGGAGAGGCTGATGGAAATCAACCCGGAGATCAGGGTTGAGGCGGTGTGCGAGAAGATAACCTATGACAATGCCTTTGAGCTGCTGAAGGGCTACTCGGCAATTGTTGACGGCACAGACAACTTTGCGGTGAGGTATGCGGTGAATGATGCTGCTGCGGTGCTGAAAGTGCCGCTGTTCCACGGTGCAGCGCTCATGTACGAGGGCAGGGCGATGAGCATTATTCCCGGAGAAACCGCATGCTTCAGGTGCGTGTTTCCGGAGCCGCCACCTGCGGGAATGGTTCCGACGTGCAGGGAGGCTGGAATCCTGGGCTCGGTGGTGGGAATGGTGGGGGCGATACAGGCAACCGAGGCTATAAGGTACTTAGCTGGGCTGGAGATAGGACTTAAGAATTCGCTGCTGATAATAAATGCCGAGACCATGAGCTTTGACAAGGTGAAGGTGCAGAGGAGAGCTGACTGCACAGCCTGCGGCGAGAGATTCGTGCCGAAACCTGTGGAAGAGGTGTGCACCGTGGAGAGCGTGCAGGAGGATGGGTGAGATGGAGACGCTTGACCTGAGGGGTGAGAAGTGCCCGGACACCTTTGTTTACACGAAGATAAAGGCTGAGGAGATGGGCTACGCAGGTGGCGGAGAGCTTAAGGTCATAGTGGACTACCCGCCGGCGGTTGAGAGCATCCCCAGGAGCCTGGAGGAGGAAGGGAAGGGGTACAGGGTGAGGGAGATTAAAAAGCTGGACGAGCGAACCTACGAGATATACATTGAGGTGCCGAAGTTTGAGGAGTAGGTCTGCTGAAGAGATAAGGGCATACTTCGGAAGCAGGTACCACATAGTAGCTGTGAAGCTCTTCAGAGAGGTGCCCGGGGGCTACCCGGTGCCGGAGAAAAAGGGCAAGTTCTGCGAGTTTGTGATGAGGGCTGCAAGGGGCGAGACGCTGCTGATGCGTGCCGAGGATGAGGAGTGCCATCTCTCCCTGATAGCCCTGGGCTTCCAGGAGCCCCGCTACCTGGACCTGCAGCCAAGAATCCAGCCCGCCGAAACCAGAGCGGTGCTGATTGCGCCCGCAGAGAAGATGGAGGATGCGGATGTGCTCATGATGATAGCCACACCCAGGCAGGTGATGGAGATATCGGCGATGCTCGGGGGCATTAAGGCAGAGTTTGCAGGGGAGATAGCGGTGTGCGGGGAGGCTGTGGCAAAGCCGATTAAAACAGGGAGGGCAAACGTGAGCTTCCTGTGCGGCGGCGCGAGAATGCTCGGCGGCTATCGCGACTCGGAGGTGATAATAGCAGCCCCGCCGGAGGTGTTCGCGGAGATTGCAGAGAAGGTTAGGGCGCTGCAGAAAACCTGCGGAGCACTTTGCGGCTGCAGAACCAGCGAACTACCTGAGCAGGTGGTCATGGCTATGAGTGAGGCGGGGTTTGAGAAGGGCATTGACTACTTCTTCGGCAGGGTGAACTCAAGAAACGTGCGGCTGTACCTGAACAAGGACACCTCTGGCAGAATTGAGCACCTCACGGTGCACTTCCCTGTAAGGGGTGAGGTGGAGGTGGAGGAGCCCCTCAGGGTGCAGAAGCGCGGCGCCTGGAGCGACGTTTACGCAATCCTGAGAAACGGGGAGGGCTTTGACATCTACACGGGTGAGGGCGTGAAAGAGCTGGTGGAAAAGCTGAGCAGAAAAATCAAAACTAAAAGCTGAGTTCTGCAACAAAAATCAAAATAAAAATTCCGGGAAACCCCGGAAAAAATCACCTGCGCCCTCTCTGCCTGTTGACCTGCCTGTTACCGCCACCGGTGGTGGTGTTGTTGTCGCCGTTGTTGTTGCCCACGTTGTTGTTGCCTGCATTGTTATTGCCTATGTTGTTGTTTCCAGCATTGTTGTTTCCTGCGTTGTTGTTTGCGGCATTGTTGTTACCCACGTTGTTGTTTCCAGCGTTGTTATTGCCTATGTTGTTGTTTCCAGCGTTGTTGTTGGCTATGTTGTTGTTGCCTGCGTTGTTGTTTGCAGCGTTGTTATTGTCATCAGTTGTACCCCTCATAGCACTTACCGTGCTTATCGCTCCCAGAACCATTGCAAGAACCAGCAGGACAGTCACAATCTGCCTGTTCATACTAAGCACCTCACAGTTACCATCTTCGCCACCAACACTATTTAAATGTTTCGGAGATAGAAACTTACACCGTAAGTTACCCTGTAGCACCAGGTGTAACTCGCGCAAAGGTGATAAAGCGGTGGTGCAAGGTATATGCATGTATTCTCTTGAGGATGGCAGGTACTTGGTGAAGCTTGCCAGGCAGGCGATTGAGGAGCACCTGAGAAGCGGTGCCGAGGCAGCTCCCGGAGATGTGCCGGAGCACCTGATTAAAAGAGCGGGTGCCTTTGTAACCATCCACACCCACCCCGAGCACAGACTCAGGGGGTGCATCGGCTATCCTGAGCCCCACTACCCCTTAGCCGTGGCGGTGGTGAAGGCGGCTATAGCTGCCGCCACCCAGGACCCGAGGTTTCCACCCCTCACGCTGGAGGAGCTCAGGCGCTGCACCATAGAGGTGAGCGTGCTCACGCCTCCGGAGCTGGTTAACGCGCCTCCCTCCAGGCTTCCGGAGCTGATAAAGGTGGGCGAACACGGCATAATAATTGAGAGGGGGCTCAGAAGGGGGCTTCTCCTGCCCCAGGTGGCTGTGGAGGAGGGCTGGGATTCTGAGGAGTTCCTGAGCCACGGCTGCATAAAGGCGGGGCTGCTTCCGGACTGCTGGTTTGATGAGAGCACAAAGGTGTACACCTTCACCGCAACCGTATTCTCAGAGGTTTCACCGGGTGGTGAGGTGGAGCTCAGCGCAGCCTCCTGCCAACGCTAGCCAGGTAAACCACCGTCTCCCTTACCCCGTCTATGCCCAGAAGCCAGTTCACCTCGTCGTCAAAGCAAGCCCCTATGGCGCAGCACCCCAGCCCAAGCGCAACCGCCGCCAGGTAGAGGTTGGCGCAGGCGTGGGCGGCATCTTTGTAGATGTACCTCCAGCCCCTCTCACCGTACCTGCTCTTGGTGCGCTCGGGCACCGCCGTCCAGATGAACACCGCCCCGGCATCTGCAAGAAACTCCTGCTCTAAGGCGGCGCTGGCTATGCTCTGCCTGAGGTCTCCCTTCAGCCTCATCTCAAGCGCATGCTCCTCCACAAGATACCTGTAAACACCCCTCTCCAGCCCCTCCGCCAGGTTCACAACCACGTAGGTCTCCAGGGGGTAGAGTGCCCCCGCGCTCGGCGCAGCCCTCAGCCTGAAGTAGGGCTCGGTTATGCCCTGGGTTGCCCAGAGGAGCTGCGAGAGCTCACTGAGGCTAAGCGGAATGGGAGAGTACTCCCTGAAGGACCTCCGCCTGGCTATGCACTCCCAGAGCCCCATGCCCCCCTCAGTAACTGGCTCGGGAAGCCTGAAAACGCCCCTGCCCTTTGAAACCTCCAGCTTATGAGCGCCCCGTGCTCCGCGCCTGATTTTGGTGTACTCGTGATACCTGTCGCCTATGCTATCCATCCTTCCCCTCCGTGAGCCCGAGTATCGCCTTCGCCAGGTCGCCGCCCGCCAGAGCAAGCGCCTGCCTCGCCTCCTCCTCGCTCACCCCAGCCTGCTCAGCAACAAGCCTGACGTCCTCCTCGGGTATCAGGAGCTCCTCACGCTCTTCTCCAGCTATCTGATACGTTTTCTGACCCTTGACCTTTATCACACTTATTTCTGGTCTGTCTATTATTATCTTCCTGTCCTTAAGGAAAATTATCACCTTCTCTGCCTCAAGCTCCTCCATCTCCATGCCGAGCTGCTTCATCATCTTCCTCATCTGCTTCGGATTCATCTTGGGAATCATGCCGGCACCCCGCTATGTTTATTTGCAGGCGGGTGATTAAATAGTTTGTGCCGCAGGCGGGTGATGAGCGGTAGGATTATATTTGGTGTGTGCAGAGTTTTGCCCATGCTCAGGAGAGCGGGTATAATCTCCAAGCCCACCGAGGAGGCGCTGAGCACCGCCCGCGAGATTGGCGAGTTTCTGGAGGAGAGAGGCGTGGAGGTGCTCTGGGAGAAAGATAGCGCAGCCAGAATAGGTGCCGGGGGGGTGAGCATCCGGAACATGAAGGCAGAGCTCTACATAGTGCTGGGTGGCGACGGGATGATGCTATGGGCATGCTCCCAGGGAGCGGGGCATGATGCCCCGGTGATAGGCTTCAACTTCGGCACCACGGGCTTTCTCACCGAGGCGATGCCGGAGGAGTGGCGCAGCGTGCTTGAGCGGGTGCTGGCGGGTGAGGGATACGTGGAGGAGAGGAGCATGCTCAGGGTGGAGGTTGAGGGAGAGCCCGCGGGAGAGGTGCTGAATGAGGTGGTGGTTTCCGCAGGTACTCCCGTGAAGATGCTGGAGATGAGCCTCAGAGTCAACGGTGAGCTGGTTTACAGGCTCAGGGCTGACGGGCTGATAGCCGCCACACCCACAGGCTCCACCGCCTACTCAATGTCTGCAGGGGGTCCGGTGCTTGACCCCGCAACTCCAGCCATTGTCCTCACACCCCTGTGCCCCTTCGGCTCGGGATACAGGAGCATCGTGGTACCCGAGACCTCCACGGTGGAGGTGGTGGTTGAGAACGGCAAGGAGAGGGGGATGCTGGTGCTGGATGGGCAGAGCATGCGGGAGCTTGAGTTCGGCGCGGCTGTGCAAATCTCGCTGGCTGAGCGCAGACTTAAGCTGCTCCGCCTGAAGCGGGACTTCTACCGCAGAGTGAGGGAGTTCCTGTGATCGTGGTTGCGGATGCATCAGTGTTCATCGCAGGTGCAGGGGCTGAGAGGATGGTTACGGTGAGGGGGGTTCTGGAAGAGCTTAGCAGCAGAGATGCCAGGCTGAGGGCTGAGGTGGCTGTGAGCTCGGGCAGGCTGAAGGTTATAGAGCCCTCGGAGAGCCACGTGGCGAAGGTGAGGAGAGCCGCCAAGAGAAGCGGCGACTCGGCGCGCATCTCCGATACCGACCTCAGGCTGCTGGCGCTCGCCTCAGAGCTTGCAGAGGGGGGCGAGGAGGTGGTGGTGATGAGCGACGACTACTCCGTGCAGAACCTGGCGAGTCTGCTGGGGCTGAGGTTCATGCCGGTGGCTGAGGCAGGAATAAAGCGCAGATTTGCCTGGCAGAGAGTGTGCACGGGATGCGGCAGGGTTTACCCGCCGGAGCACGCCGGCAAGTGCAGCTTCTGCGGCTCTGCAGTAAAGCTAAGGAGGACGAGAGAACGAAAAGCTTAAGCTCACGCAGCCTGCATTATACACTTGAGCCCTATCTGCTGGCAGCTCTCGGCGGCAGTGCAGGTGCACTCCTGCGCAGCCTGGTGAACCTGAGCATGCACCCGCCCTGGTCAACCCTCTACCTCAACACGGTGAGCTGCTTCTTTCTCGGATTCATAATGTACGAGGAGATGTACATAGGCGCCCTTACGGCGCAGAGCAGGATACTGATTTCCGCGGGCTTCTTGGGAAGCCTGAGCACCTTCTCGGCGTTTGTAAGCGACGTCTTCAGCCTGCCTCCCGCCTACGGCGGAGCATACATCCTCTCAACGCTGCTGCTGGGCATGCTGGGCATTTACCTGGGCAGAGCTGCTGCGCTGAGCCTCTCCAGGAGGGCTGGCACGTGAGAGAGCTGGTGCTGGTGGCTGCTGGCGGCGCCGCAGGCGCGGCGCTCAGGTACCTCATGTACAGGCTGCCGGCACTCGGCGGGATACCCGGGGGCACGCTAAGTGTGAACGTGCTCGGGTGCTTCCTGCTGCCCTTCCTCGCGGGCGGCAACGAGCACCTGCTGGTCACGGGACTGGCTGGCAGCCTCACCACCTACTCAACCCTCGCCTACGAGAGCTTCAGGCTGGCAGAGCAGGGCAGCCACGCCGGCTTCCTGCTCAACCTGCTACTGAACCTGAGCCTGAGCGCCGGGGCTTTTCTGCTCGGAAGCTTGCTGTCTGGAGGGATGATATGAAGGCTAAGTGGATGAGAATATACGTGGGCGAGTCCTGCAGGTACAAAGGCAAGCCAGCCTACAAGGCGATACTTGAGCTGCTGAAGAGGCGCGGCATCCCCGGAGCCACGGTGCTCCGCGGGATAGAAAGCTACGGTCCCAGGAGCGGCGAGCACACCGTTGACATCCTGAGGTTCAGCATGGATTTGCCGGTGGTGATTGACACCATAGCCGAGAGCGGTGCCATTGAGGGGGTGCTGCCCGAGGTCAGGGCTATGCTGAAGGAGGGGCTGGTGATGACGCTGGAGGTGGAGGTGGAGCACGGCGGAGATTAACTATATAAAACCACACGCCAAGTACAGGTTATGCGCAACATCTCGGAGCTGATGAAACGTGCCAGGGAGCTCAAGGAGAGGGGTCTAACCACCGGCGAGATTGCAGACGAGCTCAACGTAAGCAGAGAAACCGCCCTCTGGCTGGTCACCCACACCGAAGAGGAGCGCCGCACCGCCCCTCGGGACATCTACGTTGACTGGCGCAACATCGGCTCAAATCCGCTGATACTCAGGCACATCTCCTCAGCCATGACCGAGCTGCTGCTCGGCATGCTTAAGGAGCACGAGCTTCCTGAGCCTGAGGTGGTGGCGGGCATAGCTGTGAGCGGAATACCCATTGCCACGGCGATTGCCGAGGAGCTCGGCGCTGAGCTCTGCATAATAAGACCAAAGAAGCACATGTGGGAGCCCCAGAAGGAGGCAAAGCAGGGGTTTGTGCTCTCAAACTTCGCGGAGGTCAGGGGGAAGAGGGTGGTAGTGGTGGATGACATCGCCACAACAGGCACCACCTTGGAGGATGCCATGGTGCTGCTGAGCCAGAAGGGTGCAAAGCCCTTGGGTGCGGTGGTGATGGTGGACAAGAAGGGGCTTAGCTCGGTGAGGGGCAAGCCTGTCAGGGCACTGATAAGCGTGGGTATAATCCGGGACCTGGGCTGAGGCTCAGCCGCCGGGAGAGTGAATCACCTCTCCCGTATTCGGAGCAGGCTTGAGCCCGGGCGTGCGCTCCAGCATCCTCCTGAACTCAGCCGAGCGCAGAGCCGCTAAGAACTCCTGAACCTCCCGCTTCTGCATCTTCTCTGCCGGCACGGCGAAGTCGTACTCCTCCTCGCGGAGGGGTATGAAGTCCAGCCCGTACTGCTCGGCAACGGTGCGGATAGCTATGCCAGCCTCTGCCCTGCCGTGCGCCACCGCCGCCGCCACGGCGCTGTGGGACTTTGCCTCAATCTCGTAGCCGGTTATTCTGGAGGCAAGCTCCCTGAGCTCACAGCCCCGCTTCTCCGCTATTCTGCCCAGCTCAAGGTCAAGCAGCACCCTGGTGCCGGAGCCCGGGTTGCGGTTTATGAACCTCACGCCCTCAAGCAGGTCCTCCACGCTGGAAATACCCTTAGGGTTGCCACGCTGCACCACTATACCCTGCTCACGGAAGTAGCCCCTCACCAGGTAAACCCTGTCCTCAAGCCCCAGCCTGCGGATGATGGGCAGGTTGTACTCCCCCGTGCTCTCATCCACCAGATGCATGCCCGAGATGTCGCTCTCACCCCTGCGCACCGCCGCAAGCCCGCCAGAGGAGCCCACATTTATAACCTTCGCCTTTATGCGCTCCCTGAGCATGCCCAGAAGCATCTCCACACCTATGCAGTGGCTGCCGATTATGGTGAGGTCTGCAAGCTGCAGGCTCTCCCCCAGAAGCACCACCTCGTGCTCCTCGCCCTCCCCCAGCAGCTCCACGTTCTCGGGTATCTCTATGTAGCCGTCAGCCTCCGCAAAGGTGGTTATCGCCCCTGAGCCTGTGAGCATGGGGTAGGCGGTGTAACCGCCGTCAGCCCCCCTCACCAGATTCACCAGCCTGTACTCGTACCTGCCAGCGGAGGAGTAGAGCTTCATGGCTGTCCTCGCCCTGACCCTGCGCCTCTCAGGCTCGGGCAGCCCCGAGAGCCTGCGCAGCAGGGGTGCCACAAACACCTGAAAGGTTATCATCGCCGAGGTGGGGTAGCCGGGAAGCCCGAACACGGGCTTGCCCTCAGCCACGCCTATTACGGTGGGTTTCCCCGGCTTTATAGCAACGCCGTGCACTATAACCCCAGGCGAACCAAGCTCATCAATAACCCTGTAGCATATATCCCCTGCCCCGGCACTGGTGCCGCCTGTGGTTATGACCACCTCACACCTGCGCAGGGCTTCGGTGAGGCGGGAACGCAGCTCCTCCTCAGAGTCGCCAGCTATGCCCAGAAGCTCAGGAACACCGCCGCACTCCCGCACCGCCTGCGCTATGGCGTAGGCGTTGGCATCATATATCCTGCCGAACTCAAGGGGCTCTCCTGGTTTGACCACCTCATCGCCCGTGGAGAGTATGCCAACCCGTGGCCTGGAGTAAACCTCAACCTCTGCCATGCCCAGCGCTGCCAGCACGCCCACCTCCCTGGGGCTGAGCCTGGTGCCGGCTCTGAGCACGAGCTCACCCCGCATGATGTCGCTGCCCGCGGGCATGACGTTCTCTCCAGGTGCCACCGGCTTGTATATCCTGACCCTGCCCTCCAGCTCCTCGGTGTACTCCACCATCACCACCGCGTTCGCACCTACGGGCATGGGGGCGCCTGTGGCTATGCCGAAGCAGCTTCCAGGCGAGACTTCGTGCCTCTCGGAGTCGCCTGCCCTTATATAGCCAAGCACCTCAAGCTCCACCGGGGACTCTTCATCCGCATAGAAGGTGTCGCTGGCGAGCACCGCATACCCGTCCATGCTCGCCCTGTCAAAAGCTGGAACATCCACCCCCGCCGTAACATCACGCGCGAGCACCCTGCCGAGGCAGTCCTCTATGGGCACCCGCTCTGTCCTCCTCTCAAGCCTCACCGCCCGCTGCAACCTCCGCCTCGCCTCGGAGATGCTCACGATGTCGTGGAACTCCCTGACCTCCATGGGCTGTAATATAACAGGAGAGGTTAAAAAGTTATCCACAAATCAGAATGACTCTGGGAGAAGGTTTCAAAATACTTCACCTTGGTATTCAGGCTCTGTATTGCGATGCCAGCACCGGAGTTGGTTGTAGGGCTTGCGGGAAGAATTGGCTCTGGGAAGTCTGTTGCGGGCAGGTACATCGCGAGAAAGTACGGAGGGGAGATCTTCAGGTTCTCTGATGTCCTCTCAGACATACTGAGGAGGCTGGGTCTTGAGTGCAGCCGTGAAAACTACATAAACCTGGGCAGCATCCTCAGGCATGGCTTCGGAAACGGGGTCATAGCAGAGGCTCTGAGGATGGACATACTGAGGAGCGGCGCCAGGGTTGCGGTGGTTGACGGGGTACGCTACCCGGAGGAGGTGGAGATGGTGCGAAGCTTTGAAAACAGCCTGATAATCTACATCCACGCTGAGGAGGGAGTGAGATACAGGCGAACCGTTGAGAGGGGAGAAAAGGCTGAGGCTGGTGAGAGCTATGAGCAGTTTCTGCTTCATGACTCTGCAGAGACCGAAAGGATGCTATCTGAAGTAAGGAGGATGGCAGACGCAGTTATTGACAACTCGGGCAGTGTTGAGGAGCTTTATGCACGTCTGGATGAAAGAATGAAGTTAACCCTTGGAAGATAGCCGCTCAGCCTGTCTGTGCCGCCATACCTCCGGACACTCCTGGCTTGACTCTCTAAACCCTCACGAACTCTACTCTCATCCCCTCCCCGAACTCCGCCACCGCCACGCTCGGAAATGAGCGCCTCGGGTTGGTGGGGCTTCCGGGGTTCACAATCCTCACCCCGCCCCTCTCCACCAGCGCAGGGGCATGGGTATGCCCCGTCACAATCACATCGCAGCCGTGCTCCCTGGCTATGTACGCCAGCTTTGAAGCATCCCCCCTGGGATATACTCCGCTACCATGGAACACCAGAACCCTCATGCCGCCCAAGCTGAGCACTCTCTTCTCCGGCAGCCTCGTGCCGTAGTAGGCGTCCATGTTCCCCTGCACCGCCACCACCTCAGCAACCTCGCTCAGCTCATCCACCACATCCATAGAAGTCAGGTCACCCGCGTGCAGAATCAGCTCCACCTCAGAGCGCCTGAAAACCTCCAGCACCCTCTCACCCAGATGCGCTGCTCTGTCGTAAACATGCGTATCACTCACTATCCCGGCACGCATGCACAGCTTACAGGAAACTCACAAGGGTAAACTCTGACATCCCGCACAGCTACAGCCAGCAGCTCCATCATATACTTTTTCAAACGTTAAGATTATATAGTGTTGAAATATATCTGCTATTGAAATATGGGGGATTAAGAATGTTTTGGGATAAAAAAGGTCCAAAAACTATGAAAGGCGCAATAAATAAGGCACTTACAGGGGATGGTAGAAAAGACCCAATGAAAGAGATTTACAGGGGAGTGGACGAGATACTATTTGGAGATACAAAGAAATCAAAAACAAAAAAGTGTTCCAAACGTAAAAAAAGATAAATTAGTGTGAAAATGGTATGCGCCATCCCACTCACGTAACATTCTCGGTATTTCTGTCATTACTCCTGTATTTTATATTCCCCTCTATGACCACCCACATATACTCCATATACTGGTTTATAATTGCCGGATTTGCCGCATTAGTGCCGGATATAGACCATCCACATTCATATATAAGCCGGGGTTACTGGGAGATATTATCAACGGCAGTCAGACATACCACCCCCCACCGTGGCTGGACTCACAGCTTAGCCGGTGCTGTGCTATCCTGAAATCATTTCCTCTTCTTCTCCTCATGCTCTCACCTCTCTCAGCAACCACCTG
>Ga0256839_1004791_pt1 | contig 12938 bp, 14 predicted proteins | sample 354166metaG_FD_185968 | JGI IMG/M metagenome (GOLD analysis project Ga0256839, IMG submission 185968) | Hydrothermal vent microbial communities from Mid Atlantic Ridge, Atlantic Ocean - 354-166 | ecosystem: Environmental > Aquatic > Marine > Hydrothermal vents | place: Atlantic Ocean: Mid... | reverse complement strand
CGTTCCCCCTGGCAGTGGAACACCGGTTCGAACAGGGGAGTCTTGTTGCGGGCCAGGTGTTCGACGAAAGCCCGGATGCCGCCCTGGAACTGGAACACGTCCTCGCGGTCGGTCCGTTCGTCGCGCAAAACGATGCGCACCCCGGAATTGAGGAACGACAGCTCCCGCAGCCGCTTGGCGAGGATGTCGTAGTGGAACTCGGTATCGCTGAAGATGTCGGGGCTGGGTTTGAAGCGCACCTTGGTGCCGGTATGCTTGGCTTTGCCGATCACTTCCAGCGGGGTCACCGGGTCCCCCAGGCGGTATACCTGGCGATAGTGCTTGCCGTCCCGCTTGATCTCTAGGACCAGTTCCTCCGACAGGGCGTTGACCACCGACACCCCGACGCCGTGGAGACCGCCGGACACCTTGTAGGCGTTGTCGTCGAACTTGCCGCCGGCGTGGAGCACGGTCATGATGACCTCCGCCGCCGGACGGCCCTCCTCCTCGAGAATGTCGACGGGAATGCCGCGACCGTCGTCCTCCACCGACACCGAACCGTCGGCGTGGATGGTGACGACGATGTTCTTGCAGTAGCCGGCCAGGGCCTCGTCGATGGCGTTGTCCACCACTTCGAACACCATGTGGTGGAGACCGGTGCCGTCGTCGGTGTCGCCGATGTACATGCCGGGGCGTTTGCGGACCGCTTCCAGACCTTTGAGGACCTGGATGCTGGAGCTGTCGTAGGCTCGTGCGGCTGCTCTGTTCATCGATTTCGGTTTTCCTTGAGTTGTGGAGGAATGGTTACGCTGGAACGACCTGCCCCCGTTCCACGTGAAACATCCGGTGACGCTGCGATCCGAGACCTGCCAGCGCCTCCGGTCGAGTGGCGGTGATGAAGATTTGCTCCTGGGTTTGGACGATCAATTCACGCAAAAGTGCCTGATTTTCAAGGTCCAACTCAGATGCCAGATCATCGATCAGCAAGATGGCGGGGCGGTCGAGCAGCTGGCCCTGGGCCACCACCAGGGCGTGCACCAGCAGCTTCATCTGGCCCCGGGAAAAGCGGTGTCGCACTCCGTAACCATCGACCAGAACGGCAAAATCGCCACGATGGGGACCGCTGTGGGTGCAGCCGTAACGCAAATCCCGCTGCAAGTCGTCCCGCAGCACGGCCTCCAAGGCATTTTCCGCGTTCCAGCCGGGCAGGTAGCGCACGGTTATCGCCGTACCCAATCCCAGTTGCCTCCCCACGGCGCCCAACCGGGCCTCGAAGACCTGCAGGTAGCGCTGCCGGCTCTGATCGACAATTCTACCGTATTTCGCCAGTTCCCGCCCCCACAGTTGCGCCCCCTCCCGATCGCCGGCCTTCAAGGCCGCGTTGCGTTGTCGCAAAGCGCGGCGGTAATGGCGCCAGGCCGGCAGAAAGGCGGAATCGTGATAAAACACCCCCCAGTCCAAAAACCGGCGCCGCAACCGCGGTGCCTCCTCCAGCAAACGGTAAAGCGAGGGATCGACGATGCGGACGGGCACCCGCTCGAGCAGTTCGGCGCGCGAGTCCACTCCGCGGCCGTCGATGTGAATCCGGCGTTCTCCGGCCGCTAATCGGATGCCAATGCGGTGGACGAAATCCCCTTCCCTGAAGCGGCCCGTCACGATGCAGTCGGCTTCCCCGTCGCTGATCAAGCGTTCGTTCGCCGAAGTTCGAAACGACTGCCCCCGTCCCAGCAGGTAAACGGCCTCCAACAGCGAGGTTTTGCCGCTAGCGTTGGGTCCGACGATCAGATTGAGATGAGGATCGGGCTCCAGGGAGACGGAAAGCAGGTTGCGCAGCCGGAGGATGTCGAGGGAAATCAAAGACATCCCTCTATGATACCGAATCCGGCCCCCTCAAGGCACCAAACGGTAGGCACAGAAACTCTCGGTCCACTCCAACAGGCGGGCGATGCACGCCTCCTCAACGCCGATCAGCACTTCCATGCCGGGCTTCAATTTGACCGGCGGCAGCAGCAGGACGTCGTCCTCCCCTTCCTGGGAAACCAGGATGGCGTCACTGGGACCGAGCCGGGGCACGATGGCCTTGACCAAGGCGGCCCGCCCCGTGAACAGATCCAGGCCGAAACGGCCCGGATTGCCGAACCAGCCGGGATGGACCCAGCGCACCAGGGCCAGTTGCAACCCCCCATCCAGAAATCTCAGGGCCGCCAAATCACCACCCGCCATCGTGACCTCGGTTTCCAGCAGCGCCCGGCACTTGTCCGGACTCTGTTTCAGCACGGCCCCGAGGCGGCGCTGGACGCGGCCGTTCTCGGACGCCGACGCTTCGGGCGCGTCGGGAACGCTCAACTCGAACTCGGGCACCTCCAGCCATCCCAGGCTCGGCTGCCGACTTCGGCGACGCGACAGCTCGGTGACGATCGTCTCCCATCCCACCCACAACTCGTCCACCCGGCGCTCGACCGGATAAGCCGCCTCGGTGGGGTGGCCCACATGATGCTGCAGACGCAGCCAGACCTCCGCATCGACGGATTCGGGACGACCGGCGAGGGACAGGCTCAAATACTGGACCGATCCCGACCGCTGCGCCGCCCGATCCGCCCGGCACGGGCCTTTGGGCTGCGCGGGGTCGAAGCACCAGCCGGCGCCCGACACCCCGAACTGGACCTCGATGACCCCGCCCTGCAACAAGGCGAACAGCTCACCCATGGCACCGGGATCGAAGCGCATCGGCGCCAGGGAGACGAACCCCAATATCCACTGAAACTGCTGCAACGGGGAAATTCGGCGCTGCAGCAGCGGCTCTTCCACCGGCTCCACATCCCAGCCCTGCCGCCTGGTATCCGAATAACAGCGGTACAAACGCCGCCAAACGCCCGAACTGACGGGCTCGCCGATCTGGATGACCCGCAAAATCATTTGCCCCAGGGAAGCGATGGTCCTTTGCCCCGCCAGCGGACCGGACGACGACTCGTAGCCGGCGGCAAGCTCGTGATGGAGAAAAGCGCTCAGCTTGGCCGTGTTCCGCGGGGTCTCCTGCCACGGAGCCGACGACCGGATGAACTCCCGGGCCAGCAATTCTGAGGCGGTGAAGACCGGTTGCCTCAATACCTCCAACAGGGACAGGCGCTGCGCCCCGTCCAGGGGCGTCCCATTGAGACGCCTGAGGGCTTCGTAGAGCAACCGCGCCCGCTTCCGGATCCCGGTGCCGTCCAGACCGGACAGCCAGCGGGACACCGCTTCCGGCTCAGGGGCGAAAGGTAACGATGCCATGCGTTTCTTTCCAAATAGTAGCGGATCCGGAACGGCCCGCTCCCTGGCTACAGTTTAGCCCAGAAAGGGATGACCAATCAGGCAAGCAACACGATTTTGCCGAGCACCTCACCTTTCTCCAGACGGCGATGAGCCTCCGCCGCCTGGGTCAACGGCAGCGCGGCGTGGACGATCGGGCGCACCCGCCCGGCTTCCAGCAGCGGCCACACGTGTTTCAGTAACTGAGCGGCGATGGCCGCCTTTTCCTGGAGCGATCGGGGTCGGAGGGTGGCACCGGTGACCGTCAACCGTTTCAGGAAAATCGGCAACAGATTGACCTCGGCCTTGGGGCCGCCCTGGACCGCGATGATCACCAGGCGCCCGGCGACGGCGAGCGACTTGAGATTTCTCTGGAAATAGGGACCGCCGATGATGTCCAAGATCAGGTTCACCCCCTCGCCCCGGGTCAGGCGGACGATCTCGTCGGCGAAATCCTGCCGGCGGTAATCGATGGTCACCGCGGCACCGAGCCGACGGCAGAACCGGCATTTGGCGTCGCTGCCGCAGGTGGTGTAAATTTCCGCCCGACGCAGCTCCCTGGCCAGCTGAATGGCCGTGGTTCCGATGCCGCCGGCACCGCCGTGGACCAGAAACCGTTCGCCGGTTTGCAGCCAGCCGCGTTCGAACACGTTGTCCCACACGGTAAAATAGGTCTCCGGTATCGCCGCGGCCTGGACGAAATCCAATCCCTTCGGGATCGGTAAACACAGGGGGGCGGCCGCTACACAATATTCGGCATAGCCCCCTCCGGTCAGCAGGGCACACACACGATCACCCGGACGCCAGCGCGTCACCCCCGCACCCACAGCGGCCACGGTCCCCGCCACTTCCAGACCGGGAATGTCCGGCGCACCCGGCGGCGGCGGATAAAGCCCCCGGCGCTGCATGACGTCGGGACGATTGACTCCGGCGGCCGCCACCCGGATCAACACCTCGTCCGGCCCCGGCACGGGCACCGGCCGTTCCACGAGACGCAACACTTCCGGCCCGCCCGGCCGGCTGATTTCTATCGCCTTCATCCTTTCCCCAACGCCGTTCGAAACGGACCCTTTCCCGGTCTTGCCAAAATGGTTCATTCCCCTCACCACCTGTCGCCGAAAAGCGACATCGCTACTTTCTTTCTAGTTCAAAACATTATCGATAAAAACTGGTTCCGTGTCGCTTATCGGCATCACTTCGACCGATGCGGTTGTCCTATCTTTCTCACAAACGGCCGCCATATCACCATATGGCGTATTTATTGCTAAATAATCGGCCAGATTTCGATTCATCTTTCGTTAAGGACGGTTCAAGGAGGGGGATTCATGTTCGACGGTCGCTATCGGGCGGTAATCGCCGACACCGGGGAGAGCAAGTCCATTCACTACCATCTCCGTTATCGCGTCTATTGCCTGGAAAAGCGCTTCGAACCGGTGGAACACTTCGAGGACCAAATGGAAATCGACTCCTATGACGAACGATCGATCCATCTGTTGATCCAAGACAAACCCACCGGCCAGTGGATCGCCACGGCGCGCCTGGTGCTCGGCCCCCCGGAAACGCTACCCGTCGCCCGCGTCGCGCGCTTCTCCCTGGACGGCTTCGACACCGAGGGCAAACAATTCGCCGAATTGTCACGCCTTTCCATACTCAAATCCTACCGTCGCCACGGCGAGCAACAGCGATTCAACGAACCGGAAGTCCTGCTGGGACTGATCCGGGCCGCCAAGGACTGCAGCGCCCAGTTGGGACTCGATTACTGGCTGTTCCTGTGCCGCCGCTCCATCATGCGCATCATCGGCCACTTCGGCATGGAAATGCGCATCATTGGCGCACCCTGCGAACACCGGGGCATCCGCTACCCCTACCTGGGCGATCTGGCCAACGGTTTCGACGGCATCGCCAAACGTTCGCCGGAAGTCCACGCCATGTTCTCGAGAAAGAACACCTTGATCCCTTACTCCGAACTCTATCCGGAAACCAGACCGTCGTTGGCGGCCTGACCGTCCCTTATCTTCCGCGGAAGGGATCGGTGGCAAGCGCCGGCGAAAATTCGGTTACCCGCAGCGGAGGGCATGGCGGTACAATGAATCTTTTGTCTCGACCCTGCGTAACACCATGCTTCCGGAAGAATACGACAGACGCAAACTCAACAATCCCCTCTACGCCCTCCGCTGCCTGTGGCGGGGAATCACCCTGCTGCCGCAGCCGACTCTGCGCCGCTTCGTCCTGATTCCCCTGGCGATCAACCTGCTGCTGTACAGCGGCGCCTTCGCGGTGGCCGGCTATTTCTTCGCCGACTTCCTCGACTGGCTGATCCCCGCCTGGCTCGACTGGCTGCGCTGGTTGTTGTGGCCCCTGTTCGGCCTCGCCTTCATCCTCATCACCTTCTTCAGTTTCACCCTGGTGGCCAACCTGCTGGCCTCCCCCTTCTACGACAAGCTGGCCGAGCGCACCGAGGAGTTGCTCACCGGCACCGCCCCCCAGCCGCCGGAAACCAGCCTGAGCCGGGCGGTGGTCCGGGAGATGGGCGCCGAACTGCGCCGTCTGGGTTATTTCGTCACCCGGGCGGTTCCCCTCGCCATCGTATCGGTGATTCCCGGCCTGAATCTGGCGGCACCGTTCCTGTGGCTGTTGTTCAACGCCTGGTTCATGGGGCTGGAATACACCGCCTATCCCCTGGCCAACCACGGTATCCTGTTCCCGGAACAGCGCCGCCTGCTGGCCAGGGCCCGACTGGGCAACCTGACCCTCGGCGGAGTGGTGATGTTCGGCATCGGCGTGCCGCTGCTCAACATCGTCATGCCGCCGGCGGCGGTGATCGCCGCCACCGTCTATTTCGTCGGCGCCCGCCGCCCGACCTAGACCGGCTCGGCGATCAGCCGGTCGCCTTCGGGGGCGACGCCGGTGAGCCTCACGGTCTGGATGCGGTTGCCCAGATCGGCTTCCGGCACCGCCGCCGTCCAGGCCCGCAGGTAGTGGGGAATGTAGCCGGAAAAGCCGGTACGGCCGTCGCGCGTCTCCGCCTTTTCCCACAACACCGCCGCGGTGCGGCCGACGTGGGCTTCCAAAGCCCGCCGCCGCAGTCGGGCGGCCAGTTCGTGGAGACGGCGGCAGCGCGCCTTCTTGGTCCGTTCGTCCACCTGGCTGGGAAAGGCGGCCGCGGCCGTCCCTTCCCGCGGGGAGTAGGGAAAGACGTGCACGTGGGCGAAGCCGATCTCCGCCACCAGCGCCAGGGTGCGTTCGAAATCGGCTTCGGTTTCCCCGGGAAAGCCGACGATGATGTCGGTGGTCAGCACCAGGTCGGGACGATAACGGCGCGCCAGGCGCACCAGCTCGCGGAAATCGTCCACCCGGCAGCGGCGCGCCATGCGCTTGAGCACCGCGTCGGAACCGCTCTGCAGCGGCAGGTGCAGGTGCGGCATCAGGCGCGGGTTCTCGAACAGAGCGAAGAAGCCTTCGTCCAGCTCCCAGGGCTCCAGAGAGCCGAGGCGCAGGCGCGGCAGGTCGGTCCGCGCCAGCACCGCGGCGAGCAGATCGGTGAGCGACACCCCCAGATCGCTGCCGTAGCCGCCCAGATGCACACCGCTCAGCACCGCCTCCTGCACCCCCCCGGCACGCAGGGCGCGGATCTCGGCCACCACCGCGTCGATGGGACGGCTGCGTTCCTCGCCCCGGGCCACGGTGACGATGCAGAACGTGCAGCGGTGGCGGCAGCCGTCCTGGACCTTGACGAAGGCGCGCTGCCGGCTGCGGGGGAAGACCGGGGTTTCGGTCGGGGCCGCCGCGAACGGGAACAGCTGCCGCACCCGCTCCACCAGACGGTCCTTGTCGCGGTTAGGGACCACCAGGTCCACCCCCAGCTCCCGGGCCACCTGCTCGGGGTGGAGGGTGGCGTAGCAGCCGCTCACCACCAGCCGGGCGCGCGGATTGGCGCGCCGCAACCGCCGCACCCACTGGCGCGACTTGCGGGCCGCCTCGCCGGTGACCGCGCAGGTGTTGAGCACCACCACGTCGGCCTGCGCCGCCGGCACCACCGTCGCCCCGGCGGCGCGGAACTGGCGCGCCCAGGCTTCGGTTTCCGCCTCGTTGAGGCGGCACCCGAGGGTTTGGAAAGCGACTTGCATCGTCATCCGAAGAACCAGTAGCCAATCACGACCGCCGCGGTCAGACCGGCGGCATCGGCGATCAAGGCGCAGGGAAGCGCGTGCCCCACCCGCCGGATGCCCACCGCCCCGCCATAGACCGCCAGCACGTAGAAAGTGGTTTCGGTGCTGCCCTGCATGATCGAGGCGATCCGGCCGGGCAGCGAATCGGGGCCGTGGGTTCGCATGGTATCGATCATCATGGCCCGGGCGCCGCTGCCGCTGAACGGTTTCATCAGGGCGGTGGGCAGGGCGTCGACGAAGCGGGTGTCGATCGCGTAACTGCTCAATATATCACGCAATCCTTCCAAAACCCAGGTCAGGGCACCGCTGGCGCGCAGCAACCCCACGGCCACCAGCATGGCGATCAGATAGGGAATGAGGGTCACCGCGGTCTGGAATCCCTCCCGGGCCCCGTCGATGAAGGCACCGTAGGCGTCGATCCCGCGCATCCAGGCCAGCAGCAGAAAGACGGCGATCAGTCCCAGCAGCAGGCTCTGCCCCAGCAGGGCGGCCCGGGCCTGCATGGCGGACTGGTCGAAACCGCTCAGCCAGACCGCCAGGGCTGCGATCAGCCCTCCCAGGCCCAGCAGATAGGCGAGCACCACCGGATCCCATACCTTGAGCTTCTGCACCGCCGCCACCGCCAGCAGGCCGGCCAGGGTGGAACAGTAGGTCGCCATCAGGATGGGGACGAACACGTCGGTGGGATCGGCGGCTCCCAGCTGGGCCCGGTAGGTGAACACGGCCACCGGCACCAGGGTCACCGCCGAGGTGTTGACCACCAGGAACAGACTCTGGGCCCGGCTGAAGGTGTCGGAGCGGGGGTTGAGGGATTGCAGTTCCCGCATCGCCTGAATTCCCAAGGGGGTGGCGGCGTTGTCCAGTCCCAGGGCGTTGGCGGCCAGATTCATGGTCACGGCCCCCAGAGCCGGATGGCCGGGTGGCACCTCCGGCATCAGACGGCGCAGCAAGGGATTCAGGACCCAGGTCAGCCCGCGCACCGCCCCGGCCGCTTCCCCGATCCGAAGGAAACCGAGCCACAACGCCAGCACCCCGGTCAGCCCGAGGGCGATCTCGAAGCCGGTCCCGGCCATGGTGAACAGGGCCTCGAGCAACCGGGCGAAGACCCGGGCATCCCCGTGGAACAACCGGACGCAGGCAGTGACCAAGGCGATGAGAATCAGAGCGGTCCAGACGCGGTTCATAGGGCCGACGAGAAAACCCCGGCCCGGCCGTCCTGGCCGGTCCCGGGGCTAGGTCGCCGCCGGTGGCAGCGGAGGGAGGAGGGGATAGAGGGCAGATTCACCACCATCCGCGCGACGACCATGGTCTTAAGTGTGGCAGAAACCCGCCGCCTTGCTGTGACCGGGTTCACAAAACCGGAAACTGTCTTCAGGGCGCCGGCCGGCACAGCAACGCCGCCACCGTGACCATGCTGTGCTGGCGGCAGCCCCCGGCGCCCGGCGCCGGCCCCAATTCCCCGTGGCAGAACATGCCGAAGATCGGCACCCCGGGCAGCACCCGCGCCACCGTTTCCGGCTCCACGTCGTCGCGGCCGTAACGATTGATCCCCCGCATGTAACAGGGAAACAGGGCCACGGCGGCGGGGGCGTACCCTTCGGGACAGGACGCCTGCAGCCGCCGCAGAGCGGTCTCGAACTCGTCGTCGCAGACTTCGAGGCCGATGCGCCAGTCGTCCGGGAAGGCGACGGAAAAACCGGGGATTTCCACGAAGCGGGCCTCCTGCCGGTCCCAGCGCCAGGTGGCCTTGGCCACGCCGCCGAAGCAGGTGGCCGCTTCCGGGCGGGACCTGCCATGGGCGGCGATCACCAGGTGGGCGCCGGCGCCGCCGTCCACCCGCGCCCCGGCGATGGCCACCGCCACCACTCCCCGGCCGCCCCGGCCGCCGACTCCGCCGTATTCCCGTCCCCGGCCCTCTTCCATGAATTCACGGTTGCGCCCGCCGGCTGCCTCGGTGCCGAGCACCCCGTAACAGTCGGCCAGCAGGATCACGGCCTTTTCCGGCGCCGAGCGGAGCACGTCCGTAAAATCGCCCGGATCGTAACCCAGCGACAGAAGCAGCAGCACGCCGCCGTCCCTGAGGGTTTCATCGACCGGAAACGCCTTCAGATCCGCCGGCGCTGTCAGCAATGCAGTCTGGATGAGATTCATAGACACCTCCCGCGGATTTCCCAACGCTTTTATCTATACCACCGGGTTTCTTGCCATCAAAACTTCCTTATTCCACGTAACGCTTGAAAACACCCACTTCGGTGAAGCAGCGGAAACCCGCCTGGCTGGCGATACTCAAGGTTTCGGCCTCTTTATCGAGGAGAACCGCGACCGGCAGGCTAAGTTCTTCCTGAATGTCCTGGGGCCAAGCCAGGCAGGGCGACGTGGCCGAGGTCTATTTGGTCAAGAATGGTGATGATTTTCATCATACAGGCGATTCAATCTTGATGGCGTTGCCAAAGAGAGCAACACGGGGGACCGATTGGCGATCCCAACGCACCCGAACGTGTCCAGCCGCTTTGGTAATGACACGGCGTTCTTTCACGACTTCACGCATGGTGCGCTCTACCGTTCTATCCCGCTTGGGGCGGCTTGCTGGGGGTAGTGTCGTGCAATAGATTTCCCCGGCCCGCTGGGAGATCCGACGAAGATCGTGTTCTGAAGGCCGTGACCTGCCACCTCGCCCGTAAGTGGTAAGAATCGCGATCGGGTTCTCTGCAACCAGTTCATCCCAGACTGCCGCTGAATCCCCATTGGGTGCCTCGTGATGGGGAATTTTGAAAATCAGTGCTTTTCCGTCCGGAAAATGTTGGCATTGAAGCACTGCCGACCAACCAGTCAGGGAATTTCCCGTTTCTTCCAGATCCGCTCCCAACAAGACTCGCCGTTCCTCGTCCTCCCGAACCCATAGGGCAATGGCGTTATGGTTTCGTGCTGGTGGCCTCAGAACGAATCTTGCCTGCGCTTCCGTCAGTCAGGCTTTTCCATATTTGGGAAATGTCCTCATATGCTCTTATGACCGCTTCAGGCGAAGGGGACAAGGCAACGACATGGCAATTTCCCGGGCGATAGAGCAAGTGATCTGCTTGCGTCAATACTGGGGGATGGTAGGGATGGTACGTTGGATCCGCTTTTCGTTCGCGCAGGATCTGCAGAATGCGCCCCATTTCCCGCACGCCAGACCGCTCACGATCGACGATGCTATTCGTTTGGGCGTAGCAGGCCACCAGGCGGAAAAATTCGTCCCGGCACAGCGCCGAGGAAAAACAGATCCTCGCATCAGGACAGCGTTTGACGATTTCCGCCGCTCCATCGATGTGGTCGTCATGCCAGTGAGTGATGACGAACAGTTTGACGGCCCGGTTCAGATCCATGCCAAGCTTTTCCAGATAAGCAAGATTCAGAGGAAGGTCTTGGCGATGGGTTCGGCAAGCATCGACCAGCATCCAGTCGCCATTGCCAAGGTGAACGGCCAGACATTCGCCGACACCACAGCTGAACAGAGAAACCTCCAGTGCTGTGGCCGGAGGGGGAGAATGCAGGGGTTCGCTCACCGAAACAGATCGGCAAATTCCATGGCTTTCCGTTCGGCTTCTTCCAGTTCCCTTCGAGTCCACTTGGGAAGACGTCGGAGTCGTATCTGGGAAACCCGGCGCCGGGGTTGGCCGGGTTCCTCCTCATAGCCGATCGACCAGTAAAAAACGGCGCCCGGCTGCAGCAGAGATTGATCGTCCTCGGGAATTTCCTGACAATCCAGAACAACCTCTTCCTCGGGATTGCCTGGATGGGTCTTGTCCGTGAGGATGGCGGTGAATTCATCTTCATCCACATGGACTACCACTCCCTCCCACTGCTGCAGGGGGAGAAAGACGCGGCCGCTCTCCTCGGCAGGCCTGATGACGACGAAAGAGCGCCTTTTGGTTTTGACGGCCAAATCCCTGTCTGCGGTTGGCAAGCTTGGTTCAGGCATGGTCGTCTCATCGGACGATTCCATACCATACTGAGCGTCGTCAACTGACAAATAAACCGACGAATCCTGAGGTTCCACTGTGTCAAGCGTCTCTTTTTGAATCGCCGTATAGGTATTTCTCATGGTTTCGTCGCTAAAGCTTCTCTGATCACCCCTTCCGACAAGGCCAAGGCAAAGTCGAGTGCGCTTTCCCAACAGGATTCGATGATGTCGACCGCATCGGTGGCCAGTGTCCCTTGGTCCAGCTCGTAATGGTTGTTGGTTACCAATTCGACCACATAACGCTTGCTCATCACGGGGCGGACCGTCACGTTGATGGCGCCTTGGTAATCATCCTCACGCTGGGCCTGGATGGACAAGGACTGCATACCTGGCTTTTTGAGATAGTGACGCCAGATTTCCTTGGGAGCCAGGGTATGGCCCACCTGATGCCATTTGTCCTCATCCTGCAGATCGAGCTAAATCTCCCGGTTCAGGCCCATCATGGTAATGGGCGTGTGTTCCAGCAGGCTGAAGGTCCCCATCACCAGATCCCTGAGCGGACCAAATTGGCTCGCATCGGTGGTATGGGCGATGAACCGTCCCCGGAAAACTTCCAGCCGCAACCATTTCAGCCTGAAGATCGCCACATCAGGGGAGACGATCTCCACCTCCGCATTGTCCGCTTCCGTGGCGGGCAACAGGCCAACTTGGCGAAACCAGACCGGATGGAATATTTGCGGATTGAACGACCCGATCAGGACGATCGAGGCGCTGTCTCCGGTTTTTTTCAGTTCCATACCGGTACCTGGTTGGGATAGGTGAGCGGAAAATGGTCATAAGTTTAGCAAAGTCATCCCCCCGATCGACGACCAATAGATGGATTTTTAGCCAAACAACCGCCCCCACGCCTCCAACACCAACCGCCTCGTGCGGTATTCGCCGAAGGTGCGGATTTCCTTTTGCTTCAGGGCGCGGAAGGTCTCGGAGGGGTAGTCGGGGCCTTCCACGTCTGCCGGGTCGAGGATGTAGCGCAGTTCTTCTTCCGTCAGGCCGTAGAGCTTGGCGTACCAGGCGTCCAGCTCGGCGCGCAGCCGGGCGCGGCGCTCGGGGTGCCAGGGGAAGGGATCGCCCGAGTAGCCCAGATCCTCGGCCCAAGGTTTGAGGTCCCAGGCGGTGTAGGTCAGCTCCAGAACCCGGGGGACGATGAAGTCCAGGTCGGTGGAGGTGTAGGTATCTGGGGGCAAAACCGGAAGTTGCTTGATGATAAAAAAGTTGAGGTGGGTTCCGCCTACCTTATGACGTGCGACGAAGTCAAATACTATGCTGCATAGATTGGCATACAGAGCACATGCCAAATGCGCCGACAACTGGGGATCTAGGTGCTGTCGTCACGAGTATATGAGATACTGGGAATGAGTTCACTTTATTGATAGGAGGCCTGGAGATGACGATTCCCGCTCACCGCCGCCATGATATATCGGACCGTGCCTGGCAATTGCTGGAACCCCACCTGCCTGGGCGTCGAGGTGCGTGGGGTGGTGTGGCCCGGGACAATCGCC
>Ga0256839_1004790_pt1 | contig 12941 bp, 8 predicted proteins | sample 354166metaG_FD_185968 | JGI IMG/M metagenome (GOLD analysis project Ga0256839, IMG submission 185968) | Hydrothermal vent microbial communities from Mid Atlantic Ridge, Atlantic Ocean - 354-166 | ecosystem: Environmental > Aquatic > Marine > Hydrothermal vents | place: Atlantic Ocean: Mid... | reverse complement strand
GCTACCGCGAGAAGCTTCAGGCCAGATGGGCTGGCGATCCCGCGCACGTCGCGACGTCTGCGGTCCATAACCGACCTCCCCGCAAAGCCGTACCGGTTGGGCATGGGCTGCCGCGACGTAAGCGTTTGGCCTCCTGGACCTCCTTAGTATCCCACACCGTCGCGCCGGTTTCAATCCCATCGCGGAGATCACCAGCCAACCCGCGCCGGCATTTGCCATGCATCCTGTCGCTCGTCCCGGTCCCGGACAGCTTCCACCCTCATCCCGCCCAGGCCTCCATCGGGTATCCCATCAGGTGCCCCATGCACCGCTCCTTACCCAGGCGCCGACCCGTAGCCCAACAGGTCCCCTGACCAAGGTCCTCACGAAGACCTAGCCGTCGTTCGATCGAATAGGCAGTGGGTGGCGCAACGGGGGGAACTACAGGCTCACGAATAGAGTCCCTCGATCACGTCGGCGTACTTCCGCTCAATGACCGCCCGGCGCAGCTTAAGCGTTGGTGTCAGTTCTCCCCCTTCGACCGTGAATCGCTCGCCGATGAGGGCAAACCGCTTGATCTGCTCCCAGCGGGCGAGCTGGTCGTTCACCTCCTCGACAACGGCGCCGATCAGTTCACGCACCCGCGGCTCATCGACCAGTCGCCCCTGCTCGACGTGCCCCCTTTCGGTGCCTCCTCCAAGCCGGGCCGCGATCTGCTCGTGGCTGGGAACGATGAGCGCGGCCAGGTAGGGACGGCCGTCCCCCACGACCATCACCTGGTCAATCAGCGGCGACTGGAGCAGGGCGGATTCTATCGGGACGGGTGCCACATTCTTCCCGGTCGAAAGCACGATCAGTTCCTTCTTGCGGCCTGTGATCCAGAGGAACCCGTCGCCATCGATGCGACCTAGGTCGCCCGTATGCAGCCAGCCGTCCCGAATGGCCTCTGCCGTTGCGGTGGGGTTTTCCCAGTATCCCGCCATGACGTGGGGCCCGCGAGTGAGGACCTCCCCATCAGGGGCTATGGCCACTTCGACGCCTGGGATAGGCCGTCCCACGCTGCCGAACCGGTTGTGTTGGGGGGCATTGACCGAAATAACCGGCGAGGATTCCGTTAATCCATACCCCTGGAGAACCAGCAGCCCCCACTTAGCGAAATCTTCCGCAAGGGACTGGCCCAGCGCTGCGCCGCCGGAAATCGCCCACGCGAACCGTTCCCCGACGATGGAACGGACGACCGCGCTCCGCCGCTCAGCGGGCAGCTCACTCAATTTCGTGTGCAGCTTCTCCAGGAAGCGCGGCACCGTGGACATGTGCGTTGGCTCAGCGCTGCTCAGATCGCGCACCAGACTATCGATACCCTCCGACAGGGCTACAGGGGTTCCTGCGAGCGCGGGCAGATAGTGATCGGAGAGCCGGGCAAAAACATGGCTGTAGGGCAGCCAGTTAAGCTGAAGGGGGCATTCTGGCTGCTCGAGCCACTGCAAGCAGGCCCAGGCGTTGGAGAGCAGATTGCCATGGGTCAGGATGACTCCTTTCGGTTCACCGGTAGTTCCGGAGGTATAGAGGATCGTCGCCGGAGTGCTCCCCTCGATCCCGGCCTCTCGTTTGCGTCGTTCCGCTGCCACGGCGTGCGCCCGACGCAGCCCCCTACTGACGGCTGCCTCCAGCCGATCCGCGGCGATGCCACGGCGGCGCAACGCTTCCAACTCCTCCTGCGCAAAGCAGACCGTCTGCCACTCCTTGATACCCCCGGCGGTACGTTCCACAGCGCTAAGGAAGGTATCCGACATTCCCCTACCCAGGACCACGAACCGGGTTCCGCTGTGCGTAAGCTGGAAGGCCACCTGCTCGGGCGACAGGGCGGTATGGATGGGTACCGTTATTGCGCCCGCCGATAGCAGCGACAGGTCCGTGATAAGCCATTCGTAGCAGTTAGGGCTGAGCAACGCCACACGGTCGCCGGGTCGAACGCCGCGGTCAATCCAGTATGCAGCCAGCGCCTCGACCAGCGTTGCGTACTCTTGCCAGGAGATACTCTGCCAGACACCGTGGCGGCGAAAATACAGGGCAGGGGCTGCCCCCCTTTCGTTCGCGGTATCCCAGAAGGCGGCCGGAATACTCGCCCACGGCACCGGCTGTTTGAGCGGATCGCCTGCCGAGTACTGCATCACTACCTCTGGTTGGTTAGGTTCCGCGAACCGCACTGAGCTGCCCAGATCGCCGGATTCGCTACTCGTTTCGTTCAGCCCCTGGCTCGACGACGAGCACGGTAACCGACCGGGCTCAGAACCGCCGCAGCTCGCCAGGGCTCACGGGGGTCCGGCGGGTGAGCATCGCCTTCGCCCGTCTGTCCCCCGGAAGGTGGCCCGCTCAGAGCAGTTCGAACACGGTTGCGATCCCCTGACCGCCGCCGATGCACATCGTCGCAACCCCATAGCGGTAGCCATGGTCGCGCATGGTGTGCAGCAGGGTGGTGGCGATACGGGCGCCGCTGGCGCCAAGAGGGTGCCCCAGTGCGATCGCACCGCCGCGGGGATTGACTCGGTCCAGATCGATGCCCAACTCGTCGATCACGGCCAGTGTTTGCACGGCGAACGCCTCGTTGATCTCGAAGACGTCGATTTGCTCGAGCGTAAGGCCGACCCGTTCCAGGGCCTTCAACGTGGCCGGCACGGGCCCGATCCCCATGATGCCGGGGTCGACGCCGGCGACAGCACCGCCCAGCACCCGCGCCATCGGCTTATAGCCCAACTCCTGGGCGCACTCTTCAGCCATGACGAGCAGCGCCGCAGCCCCCACGCTTACCTGCGAGGAGTTGCCCGCGGTCACGCAACCCTTTACGGGCTCGAACGCAGGCGGCAGGGCTTGGAGCGCCTCCAGAGTGGTATCGGGGCGAATACCCTGGTCTTGCGCGATGAGCCTCTTTTCTCCGTTCTCGTCGCGCCCCCAGATGGGGACGATTTCTCGGTCGAACAGCCCCTTTTCCCGCGCTTCGGCAGCAAGGCGGTGGCTCCTCAAGGCGAACTCGTCCTGACGACGTCGGTCGATCTTGTACCGTACGGCCATGTACTCAGCGATCAGCCCCATGTGGAAGGTAGCCGGGCTCCACGTTCGGAACAGTTTTGGGGGAGGATCGAAGTCCTTGTCCATAGGAATGTGGTGCATGTGTTCTACGCCTCCCACCAACATGATGTCGGCGGCTCCCGCTGCGATCGCATGGACGGCCTGGTTGAGCGCTTGGAGACTCGAGCCACAATTGCGACTCACCGTCGCGCCAGGCACACTTGGCGGGATCCCCGCCATCAGGGCTGCGGTGCGAGCCACATTGAAGCCCTGTTCGCCCTGCTGTTGGACACAGCCCCAGATAACGTCGTCAATCAGACGGGGGTCGAGCTGGGTGCGCTCCACTAAGGCGCGCATCAGCGCAGCACTGAGATCGTCGGCGCGCACATCGCGAAAGTACCCGCGCGCAGGATCCGCTTTCGCGATCGCGCTCCGTGCACAATCGATTACCACCGTCCACCGCATACTCAGGCACTCCTCAAGCTCTTGCCATCGTGCCGCGTTCTACTCGCCGTCGGCGCGTAGCACAGCCCGCACAATGTCCCTGGCAACGCGAAGGCTCACGGCCACCCATGCGGGTCGGTACTCGAGATCGTCCTGAAGCTCTCGAAACGCTTTCTCCAAAAGGAACGCCTCCAGGAAAACCCTCCACTCTTTTTCCTCCCGCGGCACGAACTCTCGGCCACGCACCTCATCCAGGTAGCCCGCCACTACGTTCGCACCCACCCAGGTGAACCAGAACCGGCACCATTCTTCCAGAATCCCCCTCTGCTCGGGGGACACCAGCCCTCTGCTTTCCTGGGCCTGCAAACCGACCTGGGCCGCATGCAAGAAGGAGTGTAACAAACTGGCGAGGTCGCGGAGCGCGGGCCGCTTCAGCCGCCGCTCTCCCAACCTGGACAGGGGGTTCCCTTCGAAGTCCACGAAAATGAAGTCGTTACCAGTGTACAGCAGCTCGTGCAGGGAGAGATTCCCGTGACAGCGGATTCGCGCCGCGCGGAGGCGGACCGACAGCAGCTCCCGAATGTGGCCTTGTACTCTCTCCTCCCGCTCGACAATCTCCCGCGCGTATTGGCGCGACGTCCCCGTCAGCCGGCCCTGCCGAAGCTGCTGACGGAGGCGAAGCGTGGTCTGACTGCACGCGTTGCGGATCGATTGGTAGATGGACCGCTGGTTGAACGGGGCGGTGGGCTCTGGAGCAAACGAAGGGTCGTTTCGGTTGGACGCTAGCCAGCACTGCAGTTGGCCGAGCCTCCGGCCAATCGTCCGGGCATGCTCCAGGTAGCCTCCGATCAGCTCCTTCGCCTCTTCGGGCGGCTCGGTCCGCACTGCGGTGGCGAGATCGGTGACGAGCGGGTGAGCTTCACGTCGCCGCTCCGAGTACGCCACCGCTTGTTCGAAAAACGCGCCGAGCGCGTGCAAGGTATGCTCCCAGGCAGTCCCCTCGTTCGGTACGAACTCCTGCAGGACAGCCACGGTGATCGGTTCACGCTCGCGCAACACCCACTCGAAGGCACCATAGAGCCGCACGGAGTGGGGGAACCCCCGGCGGGTCAGATACGCGCCGAGTTCCCATTCCGGGTTGGTGCCCTCTTCCACCTTACGGAACACCTTCAACACGGCGCGGTGGTTCACATGGAGCAGGGTGTGACTGTGATGCCCCCTCGCCGGACCCATCGGCTGCAGACCGCTTCCGGCCAGATCCAGTGAAGTTACCCCCCGGACTCGAAGCACACGACACTCCGCTCCACCGCTGGTAGGTAACAGCTTCCGGCCCCGTTGGAACAGTTCTAGGAGGCGGCGGGCAGCGTTTGTCGCGGTCGACTCGGCCAGCACGAACGAAGGCCCATCCACTACCCGTACAACAGCGATCGCCTCGTCGCTGGACTCAACCGGCTGCCCGTCACCGGCCCCCTGCTCGTGTAGGGTGACCGGCAGTGTGTACAGCGACGGGTCACCGCTGGCGAATTCCACGCGGGTCAGAAGGAACCATGTTTCCGGCTCACGTTCAATCAACAGCCGATCGACCAGCTCCAGCCCCTTGATCGACCGATGCTTGTCCAGGAACCAGGGCCGGCGCACAATCCAGCGGGCCAGGGCGTCCGTGAGCTCTTCTTCCTCGGCGTCCCAGAGCTGGTCCAGGCTGCTGGTTAAGATTGCGGGCAGCTCCTCGCTCGGCTCCGGCTCGGAAATCTCTGCCGGAGCCGGCGGCCGCAACCGGAACCAATAGAACGAGTGTGGGCCGATTGTGAGCAGGTACGGTAACTCCCCAATTGTGGGGAACTCCTTACCCCCGAATAGCTCTTCCGGAGTCCACCCCCGGTATCGAGAAAGATCCAGTTCCACATACTCACAAAAGCGCGCCAGGTTCGCCACCACAAGGATCGTCTCGTCCTGGTACTGGCGGACGAACGCAAGCACGCGGGGGTTTTCGGGATAGAGCATCTGGAGACTGCCCCGGCCGAACGCCCGATGCCGCCTGCGCAGAGCGATCAACCGTTTCATCCACCAGAGCAGCGAATGGGGGTTGTTCTGTTGTGCTTCCACATTCACCGCCTCGTAGTGGTACTCCGGATCGATGATCACGGGCAGATACAGTCGCTGCGGGTTAGCCCGGCTGAACCCGGCGTTCCGATCCGCGCTCCACTGCATCGGGGTGCGAACCGAGTTGCGGTCACCGAGGTAAATGTTGTCCCCCATTCCAATCTCGTCGCCGTAGTACACCACCGGAGTGCCGGGCAGGGACATGAGCAGACCATTCATGAGCTCGATCTTGCGGCGATTGTTGCCCAACAAGGGGGCCAGGCGACGTCGGATGCCGAGGTTAATCCGCGCCCGCGCGTCCGCCGCGTACACGCGGTACATGTAATCCCGCTCTTCGTCCGTGACCATCTCCAGCGTCAGCTCGTCGTGGTTACGCAGAAACAGCGCCCATTGGCACGTGGGGGGAATTTCCGGGGTCTGACGGAGGATATCCACGATGGGGAAGCGGTCTTCCATGTGCATGGCCATGAAAAGGCGTGGCATGAGTGGGAAATGGAACGCCATGTGGCACTCGTCGCCCTCGCCAAAGTAAGCCACCGCATCTTCGGGCCATTGGTTCGCCTCCGCCAGGAGCATGCGGTTCGGGTAGCGGGAATCCACGTATTCGCGAAGCTGGCGGAGAAACGCGTGGGTTTCGGGCAGGTTCTCGCAGTTCGTGCCCTCGCGCTCGAACAGGTACGGGACGGCGTCTAGCCGAAGCCCATCGACACCGAGGCCGAGCCAGAAGTCGAGCACGGAGAAGATCGCGCGGCGTACGGCGGGATTGTCGTAATTGAGATCCGGCTGATGGGAGTAGAACCGGTGCCAGTAGTAAGCTTTGGCCACCGGATCCCATGCCCAATTCGATGTCTCGAAGTCTTTGAAGATGATTCTCGCTTCCTTGTAGCGATCCGGACGATCGCTCCACACGTAAAAGTTTCGCCATTTGCTGCCCGGTTTGGCGCGCCGCGCCCTCTGGAACCAGGGATGCTGGTCGGAAGTGTGGTTCAGCACGAGCTCGATGATTACCCGGATGCCGCGCGCGTGGGCTTCGCGGAGGAATAGCCTGAAATCGCGGAGCGTGCCGTAGCTGGGATGGACATCGCAGTAGTCCTGGATGTCGTACCCATCGTCTCGCAAAGGGGACGGGTAGAAGGGAAGCAGCCAGATCGCTGTGACGCCGAGGTCTTGGAGATAAGGGAGCTTTTCCCGAAGCCCTGCGAAGTCACCAACGCCGTCGCCATTGCTGTCATAGAAGGCACGAACGTGCGCTTCGTATATGACTGCGTCCTTATACCAAAGGGGATCGGGCTCCAGGACCGAGGCGCGCCGACGAGTCCGTTTTACCGCGCTGCTACGCTTCCGTTGCTCGATTGCCATGCTCCCTGTTCCCACCCTGTGTCCGCCAAGCTGCCAATCTCCCGTTGGTGCTGTTGTGTTGTGCGAGGTTCCCGCCCGCGAACGATCACGCACCAAGCGAAGGAATCCGCTCTTGCCACGCCCTCGCCAGGTGCTCCACCTCGTCGGTATCGTTGTGCCTGGGCACGATCGCGTTACGCAGCGACGTACGCAGAATTACCCCCTTTTCGAGCTCCTGACCGAACAACCCGAAGCCCCACCGCAGCCGGCGCTCTCGGAGATTCAGCACGAGGCGCGTGGCCTCGCTGGCTCGTGCGACCTCGGCATAGCTCCAGTCCGCCTCGGGGGGCCGGTAAACCAGGGCCGGCACCGCTAGCTCACCGAGTCCAGCATTGCGCGCCGGTACCGGCCAATGCCCCAGGCGGGCGAGCTCGCGCCCACGAGTGGCAACATGGGCCATGGCCCACCAGCTCCCCCGCTCACGAGCCCACCGCTGGGCGTCCAACCAAACGGTTGCCCCCCCGTCCCGAACCGGGAGCAAAAACTCACCACGCCTCGCCCGCGCGCAGGTCATCACCTCGAACGCCCGCAACGCAGGCACAAGCGAGGTTGCCACGGAGATCTCCACCTCGACGCCCAGACCGTCCTCGGTCGGCTGCCAGCGGAGCTCGAACCGCATCGGATTAGCCGGGCCTGGTCCATAAACGGCAACCACCCTCCTACCCTGCAGCCAGGCGTCCCGCTCGCCCCCGGCGGGTGGCGCCGGCCGAGGGTCGATCCCCTGGGCCTGCCAGCTACAGATCGCCAACACCGGCCCAAGAAGGCAGGCAGCGTCGTGGCAAAGCCGCCGGAGCCCAGGAGCAGGCAACCGGACGCGAAGCTCAGCGGCCCAAGACGAACCGGAACGGACCGTGTAGGAATCCTGCCTCACCCGTTGCCAGACCGCACAGTCGCTCACTCGTTCAAATCCCCAACGTCGTCACACCCGCTTTGTCGGCCCATGTTCCCCGCCTTTCGCCCAAACCCGCTCTACGAACCGAATCGAACCTATCGATTCTACGTAACAGCACAGAGCCAACAATTGCAGATCGATCCGCTCACACTGCGGGATCGCGAATCCGAGCAAACGATCTGGGTAGCCGTCGCACACCATCGGCGCGGGTGCCGAAGGGCGGTAGAAGCAGCTACCTCGGTGACGGTCTCCCCGGGCCCGAGCTGCCCTGCCACCGAGTGCGGGGGTTTCGCCCAGCAACGCTGACGCTGGTTGGCGTCCCGCTCGGAGGCCCTGTGCAAAAGCTCCCGTTTCGCGGAGCTCCACGGACAGACCAGCAGCATTCGCAGTGCAATGACAACCAAGATTGCAGCGGGCTGGAGAAAATCCGCCGGTGACTTCCTGATCTGGTGGCTCAGCGCGGTCCTCCTTGCGCTGATCACCTGGTGGCCCCTCGTGCGCGGCGCCGGCCTGATCGGAGGGGACATCTACACCTATTTCTTCCCCCTTAAGATGTGGTACTGGTGGTCGCTCAAGCAAGGAACTATCCCGCTTTGGAATCCGCTCATCGGCCATGGCTTCCCGATCCTGGGCGAGAGCCAGACCGGTGCGCTCTACCCGTTCAATCTTCTCCTCTATTCCCTGCTCCCGCTTAACGATGCCTACAACGCCTCCTTCCTGCTGCATTATGTGCTGGCGTTCGGCTTCACCTGTCAGTTTGCCCACGCCATGGGGGCCAACCGAATCGGCGCACTTTTCGCCGCCCTCGTGTTCGTGTATGGCTGGTTCCCCGCACGCAGTTGTCTGGAGTGGGCAGCGGTCACCGGCGCGTGGATCCCGGCGCTCCTCTGGAGCGGGCTCCGATACCTGGAAAGCGGCCGGACGCGGTACCTGCTGGTGGCCCAGTTCGTCTTCGCCCTGCAACTCCTCGCCGGCCACTACCACCTCGCGTTCATCAATCTCATCGCCTGCTCTTTCCTGTGCTTCTCGCATGGGCGCCGACTCCGCCCCCTTGGTTTCTTGCTCGCCCTCATCCTCGGAGCATTCCTGGCGTCCCCCCAACTGCTGAGCACCTGGGAGCTGAAGCAACGGAGCCACCGGAGCGAGCCGGTATTCCTCGAAAAGGAGATCAGCTACGGCAGGATTCCCCTCGAGTACCTCCCCCAGTTTCTCGTCCCGTGGCGGTACTACCCGAAGATGCGCGACGACGCGTGGCGGACCGAGTTTTTCGGCAAGTACTACACGAACCAGGCCGAGGCTCACCTCTATTTCGGTATGGTCCCCCTTGTTCTCGCCCTGTTGGCCCCCGCGCTGCGACCCCGCCGCAAGGTGGTTGCGTTCGCCCTGCTTTCCATAGCCAGCGGACTGGTACTCGCCACAGGTGCCTTGATCCCGGTGCTGAAGTACGTGCCAGGGTTCTCCTACTTCACCGGACCTGGCCGATACGGCATGCTGGCCCAGCTCGGTGTCGCCCTCCTGGCCGCACACACGGTCACTTGGATCGCCACACGGGTACCGGGCACGCTCCACGTCGGCTTCCTCGCAATCCTCCTGTTCGTCGCGACCTGGATTGACCTGTGGTGGGTCGCAACCCTGGTGCAAATCGCCCGCGTCGCCCCAGACCCACCCGTCTCGCACCTTGCCCGCAACGAAAGCCCGTTACAGCATTACCTGCCCCGGATGTGCCGAGTTCTGGGCAAAAGCGAGAACGCCCTGACCCTGCTGGGTGTCTCGCAGCTTCCCGCCTACATCGGCCTATCGCCCCGCGAGTACCTGGATGACGTGGGTGCCATCCCATTTCGTTGGAATAAACCACCCGATGAAAGGGTGCTACGCTGGCTGCGCTGGGCGGGAGTCGAATACATCATCCATACGGAACCCCTGCCCTTCATTACCCAATGGCCTGCAGACATCGCGTGGTACTTGCCCGATCCTTTCGTAGCCCCCTTGCTCGGAGTGGGCCGGGCGTCCGTCATACGGGTCTATCGGCTGAGGAACGCGTGGGGCCGCTGCTACACCATTCCAGCCGACTTCCCACTTGACCAGTTTTCCCCTTACGGGAAGCTACCGGCCGACGTTGAGTCTGTAACCGACTATGAAGCTACACCCAGTGGCTTTGTGATCCGCGTGGAACTGCACGAGCCACGGATTCTGGTGCTGGCGGACCTGGCCTATCCGGGCTGGTCGGTGAAGGTCGACGGCAATCCGGCCGATCCGCTGAAAGTGTCCATCTTCCGCGCGGTCGCGTTGCCACCGGGCAAACACCTGGTCACGTGGTCCTACTACCCGACCCATCTCAACCTGGGCCTGGCTGCCGCCTGCGCCGTCCTGCTGGTCGATGCGGCCGCCGTTGTTGCGGCCTTCCTGAGTGGGCTGAGGAAGCGAATGGCCCCCCTAAAACCTGACGCGCCGGCCGCTGTCGACGCCCCCCTAAACACGACCCCTGTAGAGACATCGCTTAACTAATGGCGGCACAAGCAGCTCAGCTCGGCTCTTGTTGCTGCCCGATCCGCGTGCCCAACAGTTGATGCCCGGCGGAATGCCGCCAGCGCGCCAGCGTCTCGGTGGAGCACCCAAGGGCGTAGCCGGCCAGGATAAGCGCATGCGTGGCCGTCACCAGGAAGGGCCACCGCGCCGCATGCCAACGGCGCGCGGATGTCCAGACCGGAAGCCGCTCCACTACTACCCGACCCAGCCGCCGAGCCGAGCGGGCGAGCAAGAGGTCTTCCAAAATCGGCACGTCAGGGAACCCCCCCATCCGCTCAAAGACCGTTCGTCTCAGGAAAAATGCCTGGTCCCCGAAAGGAAGGCGAAAGAGACGGGAGCGGAGATTGGCCCCTCTGGCCACGAATCGCTCGAACGCACCCGTCCCTTCGTCGTTGCGAAAGCCCAGGGCAAAGGCGCCGAGCGCCACGTCCGGTTCTGTCAACCGCCGCCGGATCAAGTCCGCACCGGTCCGGGGCACCAGGGTGTCCGCGTGCACGAACCAGAGCAGCTCGCCCCGTGCCTCGGCAGCCCCCGCGTTCATTTGCCGCGCGCGCCCGCGCGGCACCGTGACCACCCGGACAGTCCCCGAGTACGTGGCCGCTACCCTCACCGTAGCGTCCACGCTGCCCCCGTCGGCCACGATGATCTCAACAGGTGGTGAGTTTGCCAGGATCGCGCGCACGCACCCTCGGAGATGGTCCGCCTCGTTCAGTGTCGGTACGATCACGGAAACCAACATACCAGCACGGGTATACTCGTTCTCTCTGCCCCCGCGCGCGCCGTGGGATGCCGTGCGTATTCTATAAGTGGCACGCGGCTTGAGCTACACCGGGAGGTAAGCATGGACCTCGAGCGGATCCAGCACCATCTGCGCGATGCAGGGCTGGATGGCTGGCTCTTCTACGACTTCCGACAGTCCGATCCGCTGGCACTCCGTGTCCTGGGCATCCCCGCCGACATGCATACCACGCGACGCTGGTTCTACTACCTGCCTGCCCAGGGCCAGCCTACAAAGATCGTGCATCGGATCGAAGCCGGGGTGCTGGATAGGTTGCCCGGCGAGAAGCTCGTCTACCTCCGGTGGGAGGAGCTGCACCAGGCATTGCAGCGTACGCTATCGAACGCGCGCCGTATCGCCATGCAGTACTCCCCCATGTGCGCCATCCCCTATATCTCACGCGTCGACGCAGGGACCGTCGAACTGGTTCGGTCGCTCATCCCGGGCATCGAAGTGGTCTCCTCAGGCGACCTCATCCAACAGTTCGAAGCCACGTGCACGCCGGAACAGTACGAATCCCACTGCGCCGCGGCCGACCTGCTCGGTCGACTCGTACAGGAGACATTCGCCGAAGTGGCACGACGTGTCCAACAAAGGGGCGAAACTTCCGAATACGAAATCCAACGCTTCGTGGTGGAATGGTTTGAACGGGAGAACCTGGTTACTGACCACCCCCCAATCGTGGCCGTCACTGCGAACGCAGCCAATCCGCACTATTTCCCAACGAAGGACCGCTCGAAGCCCATTCGAAAGGGAGATCTCCTCCTGCTGGACGTGTGGGCACGGCTGAACCGACCGGAGAGTATCTTTGCCGACATTACCTGGATGGCCATGGTAGACTCGACGGTGCCTGAGGAGTTCTCCGACGCGTTTCGCGCCGTCGCCCGTGCTCGGGACGCCGCGGTGGCCTTCATCCGCGACCGACTGAGCCAGGGCCAGCCCGTCCGCGGCTTCGAAGCCGACCAGGTCGCGCGGCACGTCATCGAGGAAGCGGGCTACGGCGAGTATTTCATCCACCGCACAGGACACTCGATCCACACGACCACCCACGGAAATGGTGCCAATCTGGACAGTCTGGAGACCATGGACGAACGGGTCTTGCTCAACCGCACCTGCTTCTCAGTCGAGCCCGGGATCTACATTCCCGGGAAATTCGGCGTGCGAAGCGAAATCGATGTGTTCCTGTGGGACGGCGAGGTGCGGGTCACCGGGCCGGAACCCCAGCAGGAGATCCAGACCATCCTTTAAAAAAAGATCGGGCCGAAGCCCCGGGGGCTGGCTTCGGCCTCGATGGGACGGAAGATACGGTCCGGGGGAAAGACCGTCTACCGGAGCATGAAGAAATCGCGGGGGGAACGGGTCGGATCTACACACGTCCGCTTATGCAACCAGTGGTTCCGCCCGAAACTGGGCACCGGCAACCCGCACTTCACGCAGGGCAACTTCAGCGTCGGCATCGGAAGGGGAAGCAAACGCTGTATCTTGCTCACCGCCGTGTACCACTTGCCTTTCAAGCCCGCGAGGCCGTCCCCGAGCACGCCTGCCTGCGCCGGCCTGGCGCTCCACACCAGGAGCCCAGCAAGAGCCACGCTAGCCAGAAGTAGCCGTCTCATCGATCAATCCCCTTCCCTACGCCGTGTTACCTTTGCTTCCGCTGCCTGTTGACGTAGCTAGTATCGGCGGCGCTGCAGTCCAGCCCGAGCAGATGCAGCAGAAAGGGGTGCCGGATATACTGCATCTCCCGATTGTTCCGCCCTG
>Ga0256839_1004789_pt1 | contig 12942 bp, 9 predicted proteins | sample 354166metaG_FD_185968 | JGI IMG/M metagenome (GOLD analysis project Ga0256839, IMG submission 185968) | Hydrothermal vent microbial communities from Mid Atlantic Ridge, Atlantic Ocean - 354-166 | ecosystem: Environmental > Aquatic > Marine > Hydrothermal vents | place: Atlantic Ocean: Mid... | reverse complement strand
ACGTATAGCATGCGGCCTGCCCAATGAAGGTTTTGTTTTTTGCAGTTTTAACAACAGTTATAAAATCACCCCCGATATATTTGAGATCTGGATGCGTTGCCTCGGCAATGTAACCGGCAGTGTTTTATGGCTACTCGGGGACAATGAGTGGGCGATAGAGAATTTGCGTAACGAAGCCAAAAAACAGGGCATTGACCCCACACGTTTGATCTTTGCCCCGCGCACAGATTCTGCCAACCACCTTGCGCGCCATCGCTTGGCTGATCTTTTCCTCGACACACTGCCTGTTAATGCAGGTGCCACCGCAAGTGATGCGCTATGGATGGGATTACCGCTACTCACCTGCGCAGGCAATAGCTTTGTGGCGCGTATGGGCGGGGGGTTACTACATGCTGCAGAATTGCCTGAACTGGTCACTCACTCTCTTGAAGAGTATGAGGCTTTGGCTGTCGAGCTGGCCACCGCACCCGAAAAACTGGCTAAATTGCGCGAAAAATTAATCACCAATCGCAACAATGCGCCACTGTTTAACAGCAAAGCCTTTTGCCAAGATTTTGAGCAAGCACTCATCACCTTGTGGAACCGTTGGCGTGATGCGCTAGACAAAGAGACTCCAGAGACTGTGCCACTGCAAGCGATGCTTGAGGAGGCCGTGGCACTGCATCAGCAGGGCAACCTTGGGGCGGCTGAGGAAAAGTATCAAGCGATCCTGAAAATCAATCCACAAGAGGCTGACGCACTCCATTTATTGGGTGCTGTACATGCCCAGCGCGGCAATATCGATCAAGCGGTCTCCCTTTATCACCAATCCATTGAGGCCAACCCAATGCTCTTTAGTGCCTATAATAACCTTGGCATTGCGCTACACAGCAGCAACAGAGCAGAGGAGGCGATGGAGAGCTTTCGCCGTGCCATCGAAATAAAACCGAATGTAGATGCTTATTATAATCTCGGCAATTGCCTCTATGGTTTACAGCAATATGAAAAAGCTGTTACCAGCTATCAACAGGCGCTGGCAATCGACCCTAATCATGCCTATGCACAACGCAACATGAAAGCTAGCTTAAAGCAGTTGGGGCGCTAGCCTGCCCTGCTTCTACCAGCAATAACTTAAGCGCCGTTTCATCTAATAATTCAACACCCAATTTCTCAGCCTTTTCTCGCTTAGTGCCGGGGTCCGCGCCTGCCACAACATAGCTTGTTTTTTTTGAGACACTGCCCGTCACTTTCGCGCCCAGTGCTTGCAGCGCCCTTTTCGCCTCATCACGCGTCATCGTTTCCATTGTGCCGGTGAGCACAAAGGTCTTACCCATCAGTGGCTGCGGCCGCTCGGCCATTGCGTCAATATCAGGCCAATGCACACCGTGGTGCTGCAACGCGCTAATCACTTCACGATTATGTGGCTCATGAAAAAACGATTGCAAGTTCGCCACCACCACCGGGCCAACATCTGCCACCTGCAACAGCGCCGCTTCATCGGCCGAGATGATTTTATCCAGCTGCCCAAAATGGTTGGCTAGCGCCTCTGCTGTCGCCTCGCCAACTTCACGAATACCCAATGCAAACAGAAATCGCGCCAGTGTCGTCTGTTTGCTTTTTTCGATCGCTGAGATCAAATTTTTGGCAGACTTATCCCCCATACGCGCCATCCCTGCAAGTTTTTCATGTGGCAGCACGGTGCGGTTATAAAGGTCTGCAACAGACTTCACCCAGCCAGCATCCACCAACTGTTCAACCAGCTTGTCTCCCAACCCTTCGATATCCATCGCCCGCCGCGACGCAAAATGTTTAATCGCCTCTTTGCGTTGTGCTGGGCAGTATAAACCGCCGCTACAGCGGCTCACCGCTTCACCCTCAACACGCCGCACTTCTGAGCCACACACTGGGCACGTTGTCGGCATCACAAATGGGGCGGCACCATCTGGACGTTGCGCGAGCACCACACTGACGACCTCTGGAATCACATCGCCAGCGCGGCGAACAATTACCGTGTCACCACTGCGCACATCCTTACGACGAATTTCATCTTCATTATGCAGTGTGGCATTGGTGACCGTGACCCCTCCCACAAAAACAGGGGCAAGCCGCGCCACCGGGGTAAGTGCGCCAGTGCGCCCGACTTGAATATCTATTTCGATGATTTTTGTCATCTCCTCTTGCGCTGGGAACTTATAGGCAATCGCCCAGCGAGGCGCACGTGAAACGGCGCCCATCATCTGCTGCTGTTTAATCTTGTCAATTTTAAACACCACCCCGTCGATCTCATATGGCAACGCATCGCGTCGTTCACCTATCTGGCGGTAATATTCAAGACAACCTGCTGCACCGTTCACTTGTTGCGCCTCGGGCGAGGTGCGCAATCCCCACTCTTTTAAGCGCGCTAATATCTCATATTGGGATTCGGGTAGCGCCCCCTCGTCCACAGCCCCCACTCCATAGCAGCAGATTTCGAGCGGGCGTGTTGCTGTGATCTTTGGATCCAGTTGGCGCAAGCTACCCGCTGCCGCATTGCGCGGGTTAACAAACAGTTTCTCACCCTTTTTAAGCTGGTGACGATTCAGAGCAGCAAACCCCGCCTTAGGGATATAGACTTCACCACGCACCTCCAGCACGTCTGGAAAGTCACCCCCCATTAAGCGCAGCGGTACCGAGGCAATCGTTCTTATATTCTGGGTAATTTCCTCACCAACGCGCCCATCACCACGCGTTGCAGCGCATACCAAAAAACCATGCTCGTAGCGTAAACTCACTGCCAATCCGTCCAGCTTTGGTTCAGCGCAATAGGCTACAGCACCCACTTCCAAACGCTCGCACGCGCGCTTGTCGAAGGCCATCACCTCTTCATCACTAAAGGCGTTATCCAGAGACAACATCGGCACGGTGTGAGCCACCTCGTCAAAACCCGCCAACGGTTCTGAGCCCACACGCTGCGTCGGTGAGTCGGGGGTAATAAGCTCAGGCGCCTGCGATTCCAGTGCCTGCAGCTCACGCATCAGCCGGTCATATTCAGCATCGGGGATTTTAGGCTCATCGAGCACATAGTACTGATGATTATGGTGGTTAATCTCTTCGCGCAAATGCACGATTGATTGTTCGATCTCTCTGCTCGGCGACATTAACGCAAGTCCATTACAAGAAAAGCGCCGTGATGTGCGCTTTTTAAATTAAAGTCAGAACCGACTTAGAGCGATTGCTGCTGTTGCAGTAGGTTGGCCTTGATCTCCATGATGTCGAATGAGTCGACCTTTTCAAACGCCTTTTCACGCATGATGTTGTCCAGCGTCATCACGACCATATCCTCGTGTTGCCGAATCACCTTGCCTCGAATCACGCGAGCTTCTGTGCTCTCTGGCAAATCAAATGACAACGTCACCTGCGAGCCTTCCCGATAAGTTGGAAGGGAATTTTCTGCCTCTTCATGGTAGATAATTCTAGCAGCACGATCTGAAAAATCGACCATTGTACAACTCAGCGGTATGTGATGAGACTTTCCCTGAAGTTGACCGGGCACGGCTGTCTTTAAACGCACATGGCTGCGCTGCTCGATCAAACGGAACTTTGTGGGGTCAACATCGAGAATCGCCACTTGGTGGCCCACGTAATGCCCCTCTTTTAATAACATCTGCTTTCTCACCGTTGCATCAAGCATCGGCAAACGCCCCTCACGCTGCTCAACCTTGAGCGTAATGTTATTACCCTTAATAAAGCCGCCATCCTTGCCCAATGACTCTTTGCGCCCGTAATCAAGCTCCCCTTCGCCACGGCTCGCCATCGGCATAATAAAACAGAAACTGCTTATTTTATCCAGCAGGTTCCCATTCAAATAAACTTGGGTCTTGCCGCCTTCCTGCTTCCAACTGATATCACTATTGGAGTAGACAAGTTCGTTATTGATCGCATAGGCGATGATCGTGGTGCTGAGGGTCAACTCCTGCTTGTATTCAGGATAATAGAGAAGCTTATGACCGATCGGAAAGTAAGGGATAAGCCGAGCTAAGCCTTCATTGTCAAACGCCGACGCTCGCTGTGGCTTTTCGCCCGTAGCCGTCGCTCGTTTTTTGGACATTTTATTAAATATTCCCAGCATCGCTCAACTCTTCTATTATTCAGGTAACGCAGATAAACGATTATTCTAACCCAATCACAGCAATAATCATATTGCGCCACTTTAATCTAACCACATGATTTTATTAGATTACCAATAGAGACTAGCGTTTACACTGTCTGCCGAACACCCTCCGGCCGCCATGCAGGTGCAATCACATTGGGCATGCTGGAGCGCTTCATCAGACGCATCGGGGTCAGCGTAAACTCGCCATAACGGTCATTCACCTGATCCATCACCACATTAACCTCTCTGCCATGTGCCTCAACTTTCGCTGAGAACAGCTCAATCTGGTGGTTGGCAATGCGTGGATTAAGCGCGGTGACCTGCACCTGATAGACGGCCTCGCCATACCAATGCGTATTCAACATATCGTGGCAAAGCTTCATAATTTCGGAACCATCATTCACCGCTATTTCCGACTGATATTTTCCCCCAATCCAACCGCTCTTTGCTCGCAGGCCAATAAAAAATCGCCCGGCCTGCATCCCGTGACGACGCAAGCGTGTCGCCAGTTTTTCACACATGTGCAATAGATAGGTCTCAACCACATCAGCATCTGTTGTATTGGGTGGCATCACCTTGCCATGCCCCATTGATTTAGGCGGTTGTGTGTCAATACTCACCTTGCTCGGATCTGTTCCTTGGCACATGTGCCAAATACGCCGCCCCTGATTTCCAAAGCGACGCGCCAATACGCTAATCGGTATCTGTTTCATCTCCCCACATTTTCGCACCCCATATTGCGCGAGAAAATCACCAATACCGCGCGCAATGCCACACAGTTCAGTAACAGGCACCTCTTGCAAACGCTGCTCTGCGTCCCACGGTGGAATCACGGTAAGGCCATTCGGCTTTTCCAGCTTCGCAGCAAACTTCGCGGTGGTCTTATCGCCGCTAACACCAATTGAACAATAAATCCCCGATACTTCAAATACCTTATCTCTCACCATCCGCGCAATACGCAGCGGTGTGCCGTGCAATTTTTGACAACGGGTCACATCGAGAAAAGCCTCATCGACCGAGAAAACTTCAACATCGGGGGTAATGTCGTGCAGCGCGCGCATAATCTCTTGAGAGACTCGCGCATAGCGTTTAGGGTCTGCTGGGCACTGAATTAAATCGGGGCAGAGACGCCGCGCCTCCCGCAATCGCATCCCGGTATGCACCCCATAGGCGCGTGCTTCATATGAGCAAGTAATAATACAAGTGCCCTGCTCACCGTTGGTGATCGCCACCGGCTTGCCTTGCCACTGCGGGCGGTCACGCTGCTCGATCGAAGCAAAAAAAGCATTCATATCAACCAGAATAATGGCGCGCGGCCAAACCACCGGGCTACGATCTAACTGACCTTTTTTATTAATGACTTTCATTTCACCACCTCAGCAATGTAATTTATAGATAACTGCGCATTTGACCCACTAAAACACCCTGAATGCGCACCCGCTGCGCGGCATAAACAAAGGGCTGCATGGTGCTGTTTTCCGGGATCAACTTAACGCGCCCGTCATTCATATATTTCAGCCGTTTTAATGTCGCCTCTTCACCATCGATCAACGCCACTACGATCTCACCACTGTAGGCTTGCTGAGCATGGCGAATCACGACCATGTCACCATCAAGGATGCCAGCGTCGACCATTGAATCTCCAACCACTTTAAGAATGAAACGGTCTGGCCCCATAAAAAAATTAGCCAAGTTGAATTTGTCATGCCCCGGTATCGCTTCTATCGGTAAACCGGCGGCAATCTGACCCAGCAGCGGCAAGCTGCCGCTCTCATCATCGATCTCTTCTTCGACCAGCTGCAAGCCACGCCAGCCGGCATGGTTACGCACTAGCTGCCCCTTATCGATCAACCCCTGTACATAGCGATGCAGCGTTCCTTTAGATGCCACTCCGACCGCACGACCAATCTCTACCAACGTCGGCGAGCGCCCCTGCTGTGAGATGTGCAATTTAATCGCATCTAGAATGCGCTGTTCGAGTTCAGTTAACATCCGCCATGCCCTCACCTTTATTAATCAACCTAAAGACAATATAGAGAACTTTTGGAGAACTTTCAAGCGGCATCTCAAAGAACGAAATAAAAAAGCATGGCAACACATCGATATTGACTCCGCTACCACTCCTCATCAGGGATAAGCTAAAAATATTAGCGCCGACTCAGCCCTAAGGAACCTCTGATTTATTCATGAACTCGTGTCTTGCGCCTAAAATATCCATCTTCTGCGTTGCAAATCTTCGCAATAGCCCGCTACAGTGTGCCCTTTGGGTATTACGTGCGATTCGCGCCTTGAAGCTGAACATTTTAGATCACAACCCACTTCGCTCAGAATAAATCAGAGGTTCCCTAACTAAAAATGACAGCCCTTCTCAAAAGCACTAGACTGATGATGAGATCAAAATCACAGAAAAATATAAGGGGTTGTGTTAGATAAATATGCCTCTACATCTGAAAAGAACTTCTGATGGATAACAGTTTTATTCAAAATAACCAGGGAAAGGCGATGGCCACTACCACTTATATCAACGCCAAGTGCGGCCAGTGCACTTATTGGAAAGTCAGTAGAAACCCGCTGGGAACATGCCGGCTCAACCCAGAGCATCAAGCGACCATCGGCCGCTATGGTAAAGCATGTGGTGCCTTTGAGCTCGAGATCAGCATGAAAAACCTGCCATTAGTAGAAGAGAACCCTCTGAAAGAGAACAAACGCTAAGACAGTGGCTGCCTAGTCTGTAGTCACTCGACTCGGCTAAATCGAGCTTAAGGAGTGCGCTCAAAAAGAGCGGCGATTGTGATCAATTTTTGCTTTGAGGTTAATGCCCATCGTAGGTTCGTCTACTTTTTCAAATGAAAACTGATTATACGATGCGCTATTATTCAATAACTCTTTCAATGCTAGGTAGATGAGTTCTTTTTCTGCCACGACACTCAATATCGAATTAGTACTGTAAACGGCGGCTGGCACAATGACGCTCGTAGGATAGCCATCCTCAGCCGGGATCATAATTGACCTGAAATATTCACCATTTTCACCCACGCCTTTAATCGATTTAGTCGCAACAGTGCGGGCGCGATGCGAAAGCACTTGCACGCCGCAACGAATATCGTTACTGGGTAACATCACCAGCCAACGCACGACACCTATCTGCCAGCGATTTACTTCGGCATCACCTTCTTCATAAATCGCCACCACTTTACCCACAGCCAGCGAAGCATCTACTTGTTCATGACTACAGAGAATAGCCATTCCGCCCGGACTGGTGTCAACTTGCACACAGTCAATCACCATTAATGGCGCGACCTCACGCTCCCGTCGGCCTTGGTCTGCTATTTGATTGGCATAGATCTTTTCCCAAGCATCTGCTTTCGTGTGCTCATCAAATTGAGAAACCCGATGGCCATTAACGTTAGCGGCAACGCGCGCTTCAATCACATCCTTCATCCAAGGGTCTTCGCCTTCTGGCACTAAAGAGAGGTCATCCGGCAGTGGCGCCTGCTCTTCTACTTTATTCCACTCAGGGTCGAAGCGCAGCTCGTCATGCTCAGGATTAAAAGGGGCGTTACCGCTCAGGCCGCGATGGCAATCATGCAGTCCTGAAATCAATTTTACTGGATTATTGATGGGTTGACGTGAAGCACCACGTTCACTACGCGTCCCCCAAGTAAATCGCAACCGAATATACATCGCCTGCCTTGTCCGTGCGCCTAGCATGTTATCGCCTTGCTGTCCTTGCTCTGCAAGTGCATCTATTTGCGCGTCCATATGAGCGAGTAAGGGGGCAATATCAAAGAGGCGCCCATTAAGAAACTTAATCGGCTTTTCCGAGAAAACATGATTTGCTGGCGCATCAACCCCTAAATCAACCACAATGCCTTCACGAAAGGAATCATCAGGGCAAGATAGCGAAGTCAGTTTTGACCATTCAGGCAACTGCTGATAGATCATTTCAGCTTCGCCATTCATCAATCGAGAATAGTCGGCTAGCGATAATAAAAGTATTTTTTTATAAAGCTCGCCAATCGTGGTAGATGCCTCACCTTGCGCGGCACTGCCACTTACAGCGACATCCACCACGCCAAGCTGTTCAGCGATAGCATAAAGCTTATGCATATCCTGCCAGGTGCCCGCTTCTGGCGTACGGTATGAGAGAAAATTCTCAATTAATTCTAGCAACATATAATGCAGCGCCTTAACGAGCGATAAAAATAGTGATTTTTTATTTTTGGCTAGTAATTTTTTATCTTCCAGCAGCTCTACCACAATAATTTTATGACCTGTTGCACATTCTAAGAGCAGCCGTTGTGGCCGCAGCTTAGACTCAAGTTGCTTGGCGGATAACGGCAATGCATCACTATCAAAATTACGCGGCACAATTTTGTGAAGTTTATCGACATGATTCGACAGCAACGTCATCGCTGTGATCCGCTTCATGATCTCAACCTGTTGCCGGTTAAGCTGGTTCAACGCGTCTGTTACCTGCTTGCAACTGTGCGCATAGTCCATCAACGGCAGCGCCTCAGTCCACGCTTTTAAGGCTGGCTCACTCACATCAACCCCTACGGGCTCTGCATCAACTCGCACAGGAATATTCAACAACTTATTTCTCATGTTAGCTCACACATTTCTGCGCCATATAAACCCTTTTCTATTCAACCATAGCGGCACTGAAACCAATGATCTTAAGGCTATTTACACGCTACGCGCCCTATAAAGCCAACCCAACACTTGTGTGTGATACCTGCACTAGTCAAGAGCACAAGCGAGCCAAGCACACCTGCCACAGCGCTGTTGCTTCAGGTATAATACCGCCCATTCAATCAGATACGCGTAGCGGAGAAGTCATGCAACAGAACCAGCCACAGGTAGCCATCGTCATGGGAAGCAATAGCGACTGGCCCGTGATGCGCCTGGCTGCTGAGATGCTGACAGAGTTCGGCGTCATCTATGAGGCGCAAGTGATCTCAGCTCATCGCACCCCAGAACTGATGTTTGAGTTTGCCGATGAGGCTCAACCACGGGGCATCAAGGTGATCATCGCTGGTGCTGGTGGTGCCGCCCACCTGCCGGGTATGATCGCCGCTAAAACCACCCTGCCGGTACTCGGCGTGCCGGTACCCTCCCGCTACCTTAAAGGCGAGGATTCGCTGCTCTCAATCGTGCAAATGCCCAAAGGGGTACCGGTTGCGACCTTTGCGATTGGTGAAGCCGGTGCTGCCAACGCGGGGTTATTTGCGATCTCGATGCTTGCCAACGAAGATAGCGCGTTAACACAAAAATTGGCCGAGTTCCGTGAAAATCAAAAAGCGCGCGTCTTCGCGATGGCACTCGACGACAAGCCGTGAGCCTCTCGACCATTAAGGCACCCGCCACGCTGGCACTGCTCGGTGGTGGCCAATTGGGGCGTTTTTTTGTCCATGCGGCAAGTGAACTGGGCTACAAAGTGATCGTGCTTGACCCCGACCCTGATGCCCCCGCAGGCCAAATTGCTGCTAGCCATATCGTCGCTAATTATGATGACCCTAAGGCACTGGCACAGCTGGCTCAACAGTGCACTGCGGCCACCACCGAATTTGAGAATGTACCGGCTGCGGTGCTTGAACAGCTCGCACTTACCATGCCCGTCGCACCCGCCGCCACAGCGGTCTCGATTGCACAAGATCGCGTTCGTGAGAAAAACTTCTTACGAAGCAACGGTTTTAATACCGCCCCCTTTATTGCGGTAGAAAAGACAGATGATCTCAACCATGCGACGGATGAGCTTTTTCCCGCCCTTCTCAAGACCGCCCGTTTCGGTTATGACGGCAAGGGGCAGGTACAAGTCACCTCAATCGATGAGGCTAAAACTGCGCAACGTGAGTTTGGCACCCCTTGTGTACTCGAAAAAATGTTGCCGCTTGAACTTGAAGTTTCAGTGGTTCTTGCACGCAGTGCAACAGGCGAATGCAGTTGCTTTCCACTAGCTGAAAACAGCCATCACAACGGGGTGCTAGATATTACCGTTGTGCCCGCGCGCACCTCCCCTGAACTGCAACAGCAAGCAGAAAACATGGCAAAGGAACTCGCTTCTAAACTCAGCTACGTTGGGGTACTCACCATCGAATTTTTTATCAGCGACGGCCAGTTACTGATTAACGAGATCGCACCGCGCCCACACAACAGCGGCCACTACACCCTCGATGGCTGCGTCACCAGCCAATACGAACAGCAGTTGCGTGCGCTGTGTGGCCTGCCACTCGGCGCAGCATCGCTACACAGCAGCGCAGTGATGGTGAATCTACTCGGTGACCAATGGTTCGATGACAGCAGCGAAGAGAGCAGAGAGCCGGACTGGCCACTGCTGCACCAGATCCCCAACCTTAAACTACACCTTTATGGTAAGCGCTCGCCGCGCCGCGGTCGCAAGATGGGGCATTTTACGGTCATTGATCAAGACGGCACAGCAGCCTTTGCCACTGCGATGGCCGCACGCAAAGCGATCGGCATTCAAGACTAACGCCCCCACCCGCCGCGCTGCTCGTCCATAGATTTACATTAGACGAGCGATCAATATAGTATGTGCCCTATCTAAGATGATTAACGACCTGAAAAGGATCACAACATGCATGGACTTTGTGCGGCGCCGACTTTCTGGGGCAGTCTAACTCGTAAAATCACTACCACAGCACTGCTCACAATATTCGCTGCGAGCGTCTCACTCGTTCACGCCACAGCACCAGATCAAACCGTTAATCACAACAGCGAAGCAGAAAAGAGCTGCGCGGTGCCTAACCAATGGTACAGCCCCGGCGGGATGGAGGTTATTGATGCCAATGAGTTCCTGAAAGAAGCGGCTAAAAATCGCGTGGTGCTGCTCGGCGAGCATCATGCACAGGGGGATCATCAACGCTGGGAGCTGCACACGCTTGCCGCACTGCATGCACTCCAGCCCAATATGGCGATCGGCTTTGAGATGTTCCCACGCAATGTGCAGCCCGTACTTGATAAGTGGATTGCGGGTAAGTTGAGTGAAGCTGAGTTCCTAGAACAGTCCGACTGGCAAAAGTACTGGAACTTCGATGCCAAATATTACCTGCCACTGTTTCACTTTGCGCGTATGAACCAGATTCCGATTCATGCGCTCAATGTCAGCCGTGAGCTGGTTAGAAAAGTGCGCAAGGAAGGGTGGCAGAATATCAAAGTGGAAGATCGTGAAGGGGTAACTGACCCCGCACCACCGGGCGATGGTTACAAGCAGCTATTAATCTCCATCTACCAACAACACAGCGCTCACAAACCCGGTGCAAAAAAGAGTACTGAAGGCAAAGCAGCTGCTTTCGAAAGCCCCGGCTTCAAGCGCTTTCTTCAAGGGCAGACGTTGTGGGATGCCGCCATGGCACAGATCATTTATCGCGAAACCCAACAAGACCCAACGCTGCTCTTTGTTGGCGTGATGGGCAGCGGCCATGTGGTCAATGATTTTGGTGTTCCCGATCAGCTAAAATCCTTGGGGCAAAAAGAGATCACCACCATGATTGCATGGCATGATGATTTCGGCTGTGAGGGGCTGGGGGAAACATTCGCCGATGCCCTCATCGGCATGACCATGAAAAGCGAAGCGGCACAGCCCAAACCAAAGCTCGGCGTCTACCTTGAAGAAGAGAATGACAAAGTCAGTATCGCTAAAATCGTTGAGGGTAGTATCGCTGAAGCGATCGGCCTGAAAAAAGGAGACATTTTTATAAGCGCTGCCGGCAAAAAAATCACGCGTATGATTGAGGTCATCGCCATTGTACAACGCACGGCTCACGGCACATGGCTTCCCCTGCTGATGAAACGTGGTGATAATGAAATTGAGGTTGTAGCAAAATTTAAAGCTTTGGACGTAGAGTAAGCGGGTATGCCTATAAAGCTCGCCGGGTGATTGATCAAGGTTTCATTAATAGCCAAGGCTCAAGGCACTGCTTTATTCGCCGATAGCCACTAAGTAACTGTATAGAAGCTATTTCTCATCACTCTAGGATGGGCACGCCGGAGCCTCAAATGAATAACACCCTTTGGGGACTGATTGCAGCCGCAACAATCCCCAGCATTACAGCACTTTTGCTCATAGCACCAAACGGGCAAGAGACAGTAATCGTTATTGCTAGCACCTTTATCGCTGTTATTTTCGCTTGGTTTTTTATAAAGAAAAATAACGCGAATAAAAGTGTTCAGATGCCTGATGCTATCTTTAAAGAAAACATCAGAACTCAAATCAAAGCACTGCTTGCACCTACGCATGAATTTTTAAGCCATCTGAATAAGACGGATCAGGACATTGCGACCATTAATGAAAATTCACATGCCCTCGAACAAGAAGTAGAACTACTCTTCAATAAGCTTGACTGGGTTCAATCAAGGCGTGATAGCTACCAGGCCACTATCCTTATCTCAGATTTACGTGGTTTTACCAGCATCTCCGAAACTTATAGTCCTGACGAGATCATCAGCATGCTCAACCGTTACTTTGAGCTGATGAACACCATCATTTATAAACATAATGGCATCGTTGATAAGCTCATGGGTGACTCAATTCTTGCGGTCTTCGGCTCATTTGATGGCGCAAAGAAAGATGCGGAAGATGCCATTAGCTGCGCGGCAGAGATGCAAGTTGCGATGTACAAATTCAACCGAGAGAACCAACGCCTAGGCATGCCGCAGCTTTACATGGGCATTGGGCTCAATACTGGAGAAGTCGTCTCTAGCCGGCTCGGTTCAGCGCTCTATAGTGAGCACACCATCATCGGAAGAGATGTCAATTTAGCGGCAAGAATCGAATCATACACCGTGCGGGGGCAGGTGCTCATTAGCGA
>Ga0256839_1004788_pt1 | contig 12946 bp, 10 predicted proteins | sample 354166metaG_FD_185968 | JGI IMG/M metagenome (GOLD analysis project Ga0256839, IMG submission 185968) | Hydrothermal vent microbial communities from Mid Atlantic Ridge, Atlantic Ocean - 354-166 | ecosystem: Environmental > Aquatic > Marine > Hydrothermal vents | place: Atlantic Ocean: Mid... | reverse complement strand
TGAACCTGTTTGAGCGGGAGCCATCTGCGTTGAGCCTGGCAAAAAAGCGCCGCAAAGCTGCATGGGATGATAACTACCGCGCTAAGGTATTATTTTCACGTTGATTTATATGCGCTCGCCCTGCAGCATCAACAGAATGCCTGACCCAAGCGAATGAAAGGTGCTAACATTTTTCATTATCAATTTCCGGTTTCTTTCCTTCAATGCCGTTGTACAACGCCATCAATCATCTATTTCGTTGCAGCAGGTCATCCAGGACAGCACGTTGATGCCGCAGCACGATACGCTGGCGGGAACTCGGGTGATCGTCACACGCCCGGCACAGCTTGCCAAACGGTTCCATGAACTGGTGGCTGCTTCGGGCGGCCAGCCAATCTCCCTGCCTGCTATCGACATCATCCCCGTCGATAGGGAATACGCACCCGAGCAGTTTTCAGCTGCCAAAACCGCGCGCATATTTGCGATATTCATCAGCCGTAACGCGGTCGCACTTGGCAGCGAACTACTGGCACGCCTGCCGGCAAAGACCCGTTGTCTGGCAATCGGTGCCCGAACCGCCAGCGAACTGAAGCAGGCAGGTATTGCGGTGGCGTATCACCCCCCACATGGCTTTACCAGCGAAGACCTTCTGGCTTGGCCCGAATTGCAGGCGCTGGACGATACCCAGGTATTCATCTTCTGCGGCGAAGGTGGCCGCCCTTATCTCGCTGCTGAACTGTCACAGCGTGGCGCAAGCGTTACTCGCCTCGAAGTGTACCGCCGCAGCAAGCCAAAGATAACAATTAGCGAACTGAAGGCGAAGCTAACGGGTATGCAACCCAATGTTGTCACCGCTACCAGTGTCGAAACGTTACGCAATTTTCTTCTGATGGCTGATAAACTACCAGAATTCGATGCGCGCGCGCTGGTGGTGATCGCCGGCAGCAGGCGCATCGCCGAGGCTGCCGTTGCTGCAGGTTTCAGGCAAGATCCCTGGATCGCTGCCGACCCTGGCGACGATTCCATGTTCAAAGCCCTGCTTGAATGGCGACAGAACGAGACTTTACACCATGACCAAGGATAACCCGTCCGCCGCCGAGGCCAAGATGCCGGCTTCAGCAAAGGAAGATTCCGCCGGCCAGGCTGACACTGCCGACACGGAGCGCGGCAAACGGCGCGGCACTGGCGCGATCGCATGGCTTGCATTGCTGACCGCGGTCGCGGGTATTGGCGGCGGCTATTACCTTTATCAATACAAGGTAAGCCCCCTGCTGCAGCTGCCGGATAGCCTGACAGCCTATCAGCAGCAGACCGATGCCCGCATTGAGGCACAGACGGTACAGCTGAAAAAGCAACTGGAGGCGCTGCAACAACAGGCACATCTACTGCAGGAAGCGAGCGAAATCGACCAGCAGCGCTTTCATGGCATTGAGCAGAATCTCGCCAGCGTTCGCGGCCAGGCATTCTGGAGCACACGCGAATGGAAGCTATCCGAGATCAAATACCTCGTCCAGGTGGCCGAGGATCGAATGCAACTGATGGAGGATGTCGCTACCGCTGAAACGGCGCTGCTCGCCGCACTTGGCCGCCTCGCGGAACTCTCTGACCCCACACTGGAACCACTGCGCCAACGGCTTCAGCATGATTTGCAGCGGCTCGCTGCACCGCCTGATCACGACCCGTTGCAACACATCGGCAAGCTTGAGGCACTTGCTGCCGAAATCAAACCCTATCCGCGTGATCCTGCACCGGCAAACGTGGCTCAAGCACCTCATGAGGACGATCAGCAAAATACCGACACCAGGTCATCACCATTGGACGGCCTGAAATCACTGCTCGGCGGGCGCATTAAGATCGTTCACCACAGCGACACGCTGAATCCACTCGAAGGCGAGCGCGTCGCCTCGCATCAGCTCGAACTGTTGAAAATGCGCATCGAGGCACTGCGCCTGGCACTGCTCCAAAAGAACCACCGTTTTTTCGAGCACGAACTCAGCGGTATCAGGTTATGGCTTGAAACCAATGCACTGGGAGAACAAGGTGATGCACTTGCTCAAGAGGTTGAGAACCTCGCCAGCATCGATCCTTTCCTACCACTGCCCAGCCTGCAACCTACGCTCGACATGATCAGCAGCTTGCTCGCCCACAGAATACCCGACGGCGGCCAACTCGGTTCGGACTCATGAAGTTCCTGCTGATCCTCTTTGCTGTCCTGTTTGCTGGTAGCGGCATCGCCTATCTGGCACTGAACAAGCCCGGATATGTATTGCTGGGCTACGGCAGCACCAGCATCGAAATGCCGCTATTCGATTTCGTCATCGTCCTGGCGCTGCTGCTGCTACTGCTGTACCTGCTCACCAAACTGTTCCTTGGCCTGATCAATACCCCATCAGGCCTCAAGCGCTTTACCCATCGCAAACAAATCCGCAAAGCACGCAAGGATCTGGCAGACGGGCTACTGCAAATGGCCGAAGGCAACTGGAAGAAGGCCGAAAAACTCGTCACCGCTGCCGCCGCGCATAGCGAATCCCCGGTAATCAACTATCTCATCGCCGCCCATGCAGCCCAGCGGCAGAAATCACCGCAAAGGCGCGACGAATACCTGCGCCAAGCCATCGAAGCTGGCGATGGCGCCGACTTTGCCGTTGGCCTCGCCCAGGCAGAACTGCAGACGCATCAAAAACAGTATGAAGAAGCGCTGGCCACGCTCAACCGCCTGCAAACACTGTCGCCCAAACATCCTTTCGTACACAAGCTGTTGGCGCGCCTGTACTACCGCATGCAGGATTTCGACAGCCTGTATCAGCTGCTGCCACAACTGCGCAAAGGCGGCAAACTACTGCCCGAAGAGATCCAATCGCTGGAACTCGCCACCGCCAATGCACTGCTGACCCAGGCGGGTAATGAAGGCGACTACGACAAGTTGCGAACACTGTGGAAACACCTGCCAAAAGACGCCCGTAAGGATTCCTCACTCACCGTCATCTACGCGCGCGCCCTGATTCAGATGAAGGAATATGCCAAGGCCAAGAAGATTATCGAGCAAAGCCTCGGACAGGCATGGGACGATCAGCTTGCCGCACTGTATGGCGACATCGAATTCGACAATGACATCGCTGCGCTGAAACAGACCGAACACTGGCTGGCCGCACATCCCGATAGCCCTGAACTACTGGTTACGACCGCGCGGCTGTGCATGAACAACGCACTTTGGGGCAAGGCCCGCAGCCTGCTACAGCAAAGCCTTGCCATCCGCCCCAGCGCGCGTGGCTACCAAGCGCTGGCCGAACTGCACGATCAACTGAACGAAACCGAGGCAGCCAAGCAAGCCTACGAAGAAGGTTTCAGGCTATTAGTGCAGGGGGAAAACCGGCCCTACGAGCAGTGAGGTGCACGTCTGAGCGCGCTTACTCCGTACTGAAGTCGAAGCTGTCGTAGAAAAGCTGTGCATCAGGAAGACCTTGCGCGGCAAGCTGCGTCCTGGCGGCTTCAATCATCGGAGGCGGCCCACAAAGATAGACATCATAGGCTGAGATGCCGGGGAACTGTCTGGCCACCACTTCGTGGACAAAACCGGTCTCACCCTGCCACTGATCTGTCGGCGCCGGTTCGGACAGTACCGGCACAAAGCTGAGATTGCGGTGTTTTTCGCTCCATCCCTCGATCAGCGGCAACATGTAGAGATCCTCTTTAGCCCTGACACCCCAGAACAGATGAATCGGTCGTGTCGAGCCGCTGTCGATCAGCTCCTCGATAATGGCCTTGATCGGCGCAAAACCTGTACCTCCCGCTACCATCACCGCTGCGCGCGGGCTATCGTCGCGAAAATAGAAGCTTCCTAGTGGTCCTTCGATCCGCAAAATATCCTTGACCTTCAGGCTGTCGAAAACCTGCCCGGTGAAGTAGCCGCCGGGCACATGCCGGATATGCAACTGAATGAGCTTGCCCTTGCCGGGCGGGTTAGCCATCGAGAAGGAACGGCGGCGGCCGTCTTTCAGCAGGATGTCCAGGTACTGGCCGGCCAGATAATCGAACTGTTCATGCTCGGGGATCTTCAGCTCCATCAGCATGACATCGTGGTTCAGCTTACGCAGCGTTTCGATGCGCACAGGCAAATTCTTGACCTCATGGGATTCCTTGCGGTACTCCGGTACCTTGATCTCCAGATCGGTCAATGCAACGGCCTTGCAAAACAGGGCTTTGCCAAGCGCAGCATCTGCTTCAGTCAGGGCGTCAGGAAGCCCTTCAGGATACGTCACCTCCCCTTCCAGCAGCTCGCCCAGGCAAGAGCCGCAAAACCCTCCTCGGCAACCGTGGGGCAGCAGTATGCCCTGGTGCAACGCAGCGTCCAGCACGGCCTCCCCTGAGTCGGCCTCGAAACTGTCGCCTGTGCCATGAATGGTGATCTTGTGCTTCTCAGTCATGTTGTTCCCGCTTGCTGATACCCAACTTGTCCCAGATTGCATCGATCCTGTCGACGATTTGCGGATCCATCACGATCGGGCGCCCCCACTCTCTGTCGGTCTCGCCTTGCCATTTGGTTGTCGCATCAAGGCCCATCTTCGATCCCAATCCGGAGACCGGTGAGGCAAAGTCGAGATAGTCGATCGGTGTATTGTCAATCATTGTCGTATCGCGCGTTGGATCCATGCGGGTGGTGATGGCCCAGATGACATCGTCCCAGCTGCGCGTATCAACATCGTCGTCGACCACGATCACGAACTTGGTATACATGAACTGGCGTAGAAATGACCACACGCCGAACATGATCCGCTTGGCGTGACCGGGATATTGCTTCTTGATACTGACGATCGCAAGACGATAGGAACAGCCCTCGGGCGGCAGGTAGAAATCGACGATCTCGGGGAACTGCTTTTGCAGAATCGGCACGAAAACCTCATTCAGCGCAACACCGAGTATTGCCGGCTCGTCGGGTGGGCGGCCAGTATAGGTCGAATGATAGATCGGATTCTTGCGGTGGGTGATCTTCTCCACCGTGAAAACCGGAAAACGCTCCACCTCGTTGTAGTAACCCGTGTGATCGCCGAAGGGGCCTTCGTCCGCCATGTCGTCTGGGTAGATGTATCCTTCGAGCACGAATTCGGCGCTGGCGGGCGCTTGCAGATCGCTGAGCTGGCATTTCGTCACTTCGGTGCGCGAGCCACGCAGCAAGCCGGCAAAGGCGTATTCCGACAGGCTATCGGGAACCGGCGTCACCGCCGCTAGAATCGTCGCCGGATCGGCACCCAGCGCGACTGCCAGCGGAAACGGTTCTCCAGGATGTTCACGCTGCCAGTCTCGAAAGTCGAGCGCGCCGCCGCGCTGAGCCAACCAGCGCATGATGACACGATTGCGCCCAATCACCTGCTGGCGGTAGATACCCAGGTTCTGGCGCTGCTTGTCAGGCCCACGGGTGATGACCAGGCCCCAGGTAATCAAGGGGCCAGCATCGCCCGGCCAGCAGGTCTGAATCGGCAGCGCCGCAAGATCTACATCATCTGCTTCGATTTCACAGGCTTGGCAGGGCGCTGAGTTCAGCTTTTTCGGCGCCATATCCAGCACCTTGCGGAATACCGGGAGAGTTTCCCATGCAGACTTCAAACCCTTCGGTGGCTCGGGTTCTTTCAGAAAGGCAAGTAGCTGGCCGATTTCCCGGAGCTTGCTTTGATCATCGGCGCCCATGCCCAAGGCAACCCGTTCGACCGTCCCAAACAGGTTTGCCAATAACGGAAACCTGGAGCCGCGCAGATTTTCGAACAACAAGGCAGGCCCACCCTGCTTGAGCGTTCGCGATGCGATCTCGGTAACTTCCAGATCGGGGTCGACTTCCTCCGAGATTCTGCACAACAGCCCGCGCTCTTCGAGAATTGCAATAAATTCTCGTAAGTCTTTGTATTTCATATATTTTTACGATTTATAGCGAGATATCAAGGGCGCCAGCGCGTGACGCACTCGCAGAGCCGAATCACACATCGAGATTGGATACCGAGAGCGCGTTGACCTCGATAAAATCCCTCCGTGGTTCAACCTGATCCCCCATCAGCGTGGTGAAGACCTCATCAGCGAGAATCGCATCTTCAATTCTAACCTGGAGCAGACGCCGCGTTTCTGGGTTCATGGTTGTTTCCCAAAGCTGTTCAGGGTTCATTTCACCCAGCCCCTTGTAACGCTGGATGGCCAGGCCTTTGCGGGATTCCTTGCCGAGCCAGTCCATGACCTCATCGAAGCGCTTCACCTCGTGTTTGCGCTCACCGCGCTGCACGAAGGCACCCGGTTCGAGCAAGCCATCGAGGCGTTGTGACAAATCGATCAGATACTTAAACTCATTGCTTTTGAGCAGCGAGCTATCGAACAGATAATTGTGGCTGGTACCATGCTCGAATCGCTCCAGCAGGATTTCTGCTTCGCCTTCATCGTTCTTGTGGGATCTCACCTGGTAGCTCACTGGCGAGCCAGAATCACCCGTTTGTATCTCTCCGGTAGCCCGCTCGAACCAGTCGGTAAGAATATTTTCATCATCAAGATCTTCAGTCCGTGGGGCAGGCACGAAGATCATCTGATGCAAGACTTCCGCTGGAAAGCGTTTGGCCAGACGCGCGTTTGTCGATACGACCATCAAGTAACGCCGCGCCAAATCTTCGAGCGCCTCATCACTGATCGGCGGCGAGTCAGGATTGATATGCAGCTTCGCGCCATCGAGTGCGATGGCCAGCAGGCGGCTATTGAGCTCGGCATCGTCCTTGACGTACTGCTCCTGTTTGCCTTTCTTGAGCTTGTACAATGGTGGCTGCGCGATATAGATATGGCCACGGTCGATCAACTCCGGCATCTGCCGATAGAAGAATGTCAGCAGCAGTGTGCGGATGTGCGATCCATCCACGTCGGCATCCGTCATGATGATGATGCGGTGATAGCGAAGCTTATCGGGATCGTATTCTTCCTTGCCTATACCGCATCCCAGCGCCGTTATCAGCGTCCCAACCTCGGCGGAGGAGAGCATCTTGTCGAAACGCGCCTTCTCTACATTGAGGATCTTCCCCTTCAGCGGCAGTATCGCCTGCGTCCGGCGATCCCTGCCCTGCTTGGCCGAACCACCGGCTGAATCACCCTCCACCAGGTAGATTTCGGATTTTGCGGGATCCTTCTCCTGGCAGTCGGCGAGCTTACCGGGCAAACCGGCAATATCCAGCGCGCCCTTGCGTCGGGTCATTTCCCGGGCTTTTCGTGCCGCCTCCCGCGCCCTAGCCGCCTCGACAATCTTGGCGGTGATAGCTTTTGCATCCGCTGGATGCTCTATCAGGAAGTCGGACAACTTCTCAGCAAGCCCCGATTCAACGATACCTTTCACCTCAGAAGACACCAATTTTTCCTTTGTTTGCGAGGAAAATTTGGGATCGGGAACCTTAACAGAGACGATTGCCGTCAACCCTTCTCGCATGTCATCGCCGGTGGTATGCACCTTACTTTTCTTGAGAATGCCTTCCTTTTCCAGATATTGGTTGATTGTCCGTGTCAAACCCGCACGGAAACCCGCCAAGTGTGTGCCGCCGTCACGCTGGGGGATATTGTTGGTGAAGCAGTAGATATTCTCCTGATAGGAATCGTTCCACTGCAGCGCAGCCTCGACGGTAACGCCATCCTTCTCGGAGGCGATCGAAATCACATGCGGGTGCAACGGTGTCTTTTTCCGGTTCAAGTGGCTGACAAAAGCCGAAATGCCACCCTCGTATTCAAAGGTTTCGGTCTTCCCGCTACGATCGTCGGTGAGTACGATCCGAACGCCGGAATTGAGAAACGACAACTCTCTGAGGCGGTTGGCAAGAATATCGTAGTTGTATTCGGTGATCGCAAATATATCGGCATTGGGTTTGAAATGAACCTTTGTGCCAGTCTTGTCCGTGTCCCCAACAACTTTCATTGGTTCATCGGGCTCACCGTTTGAATAGCTTTGAAAATGGGTTTTGTGATCGCGGTAGATCGTTAGCTTCAAATACTCTGACAATGCATTCACCACCGACACTCCGACACCGTGCAGGCCTCCCGAAACCTTGTAGGAGTTATCGTCAAACTTACCGCCTGCATGCAGCACGGTCATTATCACTTCCGCGGCCGAAACCCCCTCTTCCTCATGGATATCAACAGGTATGCCACGACCGTCATCGGATACGCTGATAGAGTTATCATTGTGAATCCTGACCTGTATCTCACTACAGTAGCCAGCCAACGCTTCGTCGATCGCATTATCAACGACTTCGAACACCATGTGGTGTAAGCCGGTGCCATCATCAGTATCACCGATATACATCCCCGGCCGCTTACGTACAGCCTCTAATCCCTTGAGTACCTTGATGTTCGTTGAATCGTAAGTTGGCTGTTTATCAGTCATGCATATCTTCCTGGAAAATGTTCCACGTGAAACGTAGCCTGAATTATAGCACCTGTTTGACTACGCCATGTTCCACGTGAAACAGCGCTAAATCACCAGAGACACTCCCCTGAATACGGTCAGGATTGAGTGTCGTAAGGAGTGTCTGAACTCCTAAAGACGAAACAACCTCAAGAAATCGAGCGAGACTTCCACTATCGAGCTCTGAATCTAAGTCGTCGAGAAGCAACAGACACTGACCCTCCCCCTGTACGCTATCTAGAAAAACCCTGAGCTGAGCGAGCTTGAATACTATCGTAGCGAGTTTTACCTGCCCCCTGGATCCCACTTCACCAATTGGGTGGCCATTGAAGCGAACATCAAACCCACCTCGCTGCGGACCCGCCGCGGTAAACCCTCGTGCGATGTCTGCTTGCAAGGTGTCACGCAAATGATCAGCGAGCGGCTTACCTGATGGCCATCCCTGAGCGTAGTGAACACTGAGCCTTGTATCGCTGGCAAACATAGCCATTAGCGCTGGCACCTCTTCGACCACCTTATCGATATACTGCTGACGAAACAGTGAGATAGTTTCACCCGCCTTCGCTAACTGCCTATCCCAGCAACAGATGAGATCAGAAGCCATCTTAGATCTGATCGCCGAATTTCGTTGTTTGAGTGCCTTTTGAAATACAGACCATTGATCGCGAAACCCAGGCTCCCGATAAAACGCCCCCCAATCAAGGTAAGCCCGCTTCTCTGATCGCGGGCCGACAAGCAATGAAAAACTACCAGGATGAATCAGTTGCACCGGCAAGCACTCCGCTAGCGCGCTCGGTCGAGCGACTTTTTTTGCGTTGATGCGCGCTTCTGTCGCCCCTTTCTTGCGCGCTACCCCAACGCGAACAATGCTACCGGCCCTGTTCACTTCCCCAGTCACGATAAAACCGTCTGCATCGTGACTGATCAGCTGCCGCGGATTTCGTGCCTTGAATGATCGGGCCTGGGAGAGAAAATGCACCGCTTCAAGCACACTCGTTTTCCCTGCCCCATTACGTCCATAGAAGACATTGAGTGTTGGAGACAATGTCACGTCTACCTTTTGAAGGTTCCGTAACTGGTTCACTTTGAGACGCGAAAGAATCAAACGAGTACTATCTCAACGAAACGGGGGCGGGAGGCAACAATCTGTGTCTGTCGAACCGATGGCAAATAATGATCGACGCATGAACGTCTCGCCCGAACTTGAACTTGTCGCTGCGTTGCCCAGAGAAACGGCTGACATGTGAGGGATTCTCAACCAACCCCGTCCGAGGCTCGCTGGTTTTCGCGGCAAGGCGCAACACCGAATTACTCGGCGCCAGCCCGAATTTCTCACCGGGTGGAGAGATGGCAGCTCCCGACTCCTGTCTGCGCTGCATTTGTGCATCCATGCAAATCATCGCGCCCGGCTTTGGATTCACAAGGTTTTTCGTGAAGGAGCGGAATAACAATGTGTATTTCCGACGATGTATAGGGAGGTACAAGTGCCGGCGTGAGGCAGGATGCCGCTAGCGGCCTGAACAAAACCGCCTGTGAATTCAAAGGACAAGCGAGGGCTCGTCAATCCGGTGAGGAATGCGGGCTAGCAAATCCATCGTTACAGGCGCATGGGCATTATCACATACTGCGCTGATGGGTCATCAGGGTCCGTCAGTAGCACACTCGAATTCGAATCTTTCAGGGCAAGCGATATTTCGCTACCTTTCATTACGTTCGTGACATCGAGAAGATATTGAACATTGAAACCGATCGAGAGTTCCGCACCATCATAGTCTATAGAAAGCGTCTCCTCTGCCTCCTCCTGTTCCGAATTGTGCGCCTCTAGCGTCAATAAGTTCGGTGTCATCACAAGTCTGATACCACGATATTTCTCGTTCGACAGAATGGCGGCTCGCTGCAACGATTCACGGAAGCCTTTACGGGAAATGGTTAAACGGTTGCTGGCGTCTTCCGGGATCACTCTTTGATAATCAGGAAACTTTCCATCAATCAACTTTGAAACAAACTCACCATTCGGAGTGACGACCCGAACATGTTTTGCACCGAGCAAAAGCGAAACATCGCCACTTTCCTCAGCCAGCAAGCGTTGCAGTTCAAGCACCCCTTTTCGCGGCACAATCACCTGCTCTGCCTTTTCGAGTTCGCCGATCTCCATCTCGATCTGGCATAGTGCCAACCGATGCCCATCGGTTGCCACGGCTCTTATCCCGCGTGGATATATCTCCAGCATTAGTCCGTTGAGGTAGTAACGGACGTCCTGGTTGGCCATTGCGAAGGATGTTTTCTCAAGTAACTCCCTCAATACGTCTGCCGGAAGTACCACGGCCGCGCTGCTCGCTGCATGCTCTATTGTCGGATACTCGTCGGCCGGTAAACAGACGAGCGTAAAGCGACTATTGTCTGCGCGCAATACACCCGTTTCGTTGTCTGCAACCAGTGAAATCGTACTGCTTTCCGGCACTGCCTTGCAGATATCGAGCAATTTCCGCGCCGGTATTGCCGCCGCTTCAGGTTGTGTTGCTTCGGGATATTCAACATCGGCGCGCAGCATAATTTCCATATCTGTCGCGGTGAAGCTGACTTTACCGTTACTGGTTTCGACAAGCACGTTGCCAAGCATGGGCATTGTCTGCCGCTTTTCGATGGCACCGATGACCTTCTGTAGCGGGCCAAGCAAGTCGTTTCTCTGTATGAGCAGTTTCATTGTTCAACTCTGTCTATGTAACGCCAACATCAACCATGTTGGCGCGTGTGAATTCCCGAATCTAGCTTTTATCCACTGTTTTGTGTTGCTCTAATTAAACAAGATAAATATCTATATATCATTGTTTATTATTATTAGCTCAGCCTTCTTCTGTGGATAACCATCTTTATACTTTTTATATCAATAAGTTAAGTCTATATTTTCGCTTACCTAAACCCTGTATTCGATACCCCTAAGTCTGTCGACAGCCTGTGGATAACTATTGCGCGTTTTGCGCCCCTTTTTCCGTGAACGACTTATCCACAGGCTTGTGCACAGCCTATCCTGGAAACGCGACCGTCTATCGTTGGCCTTGTGATCGCCTTCACGCTTATCAATTCGATAGCGTCCGCTGAAGGTTGGCGTAGTCTTCATCAATGCGTCGATCACTGCTCTTGAGTTCAGCTACCTTCTTACAAGCGTGAATTACCGTGGTATGGTCGCGACCGCCAAACTTGTCGCCGATCTCCGGCAAACTATGGCTAGTCAGCTCCTTCGCGAGCGCCATGGCGATCTGCCGTGGCCGGGCAATAGAGCGGCTGCGTTTGGCCGACTCCAGGTCTGCGACACTGATATTGAAGTAAGCCGCCACGGTTTTCTTGATGTTATCGACGGTGACGAGCTTTTCCTGCAGTGCGAGCAGATCATGCAGCGCATCCCGCACAGAGTCTATGGTGATCGGCTGGCCAGTGAACTGCGTGTGGGCGATGACGCGTCGCAGCGCACCTTCGAGTTCACGAATATTGGAGCGTATCCGTTTTGCGATAAAGAACGAGACCTCCTGCGGCAATTCGAGCCCGCTTTGTTCTGCCTTGTTGTTGAGGATGGCGACCCGTGTTTCCAGTTCTGGCGGCTCGATGGCGACGGTAAGACCCCAGCCAAAGCGCGATTTCAAGCGCTCTTCGAGTCCGTCTACCTCTTTTGGGTAGCGATCCGAGGTCATGATTACCTGCTGTTGATCTTCAAGCAAGGCATTGAAGGTATGGAAAAACTCCTCTTGAGAGCGGTCCTTGCCGGCAAAAAACTGAATGTCGTCGATCAGCAGTGCATTGAGCGAACGATAGTGCCGCTTGAACTCGTCGATTCTGTTGGTTTGCAGCGCCTTGACCATGTCGTCGACGAAGCGCTCCGAGTGAAGATAGACGACTCGAGCATCGCCGTTGTGTGCCAAGATCTGGTTGCCGATGGCGTGCATCAAGTGGGTCTTGCCGAGACCAACGCCACCGTAAATGAACAATGGGTTGTACGCTTCACCTGGCTGCTGTGCCACCTGCTGTGCCGCAGCCCTAGCCAGCTGGTTAGATTTCCCCTGAACAAAATTATCGAAGGTAAAGTTATTATTCAGGTTATTGGTGAATCGTGCCGATGCCGGCGCCGGACGCGGACGATCGGAAAAATCCTGGGATGAAACCGTGGAAGGACGGGCTTGTGCTTGGGTATCGACGGAGGGAATCGCTTCTGTGCCGACACCCAAGTTGACCCGAAAGCCTGGGTTACCGCTAATATCAATAACTAACTTATTGATTTTTTTGGAGAAATTGTCTTTTACCCAATCCAGTACAAAGCGATTAGGTGCAAGAAGCAACAGTTCCCCATTGCCTTCGACCGCTTGCAGCGGTCTGATCCAGGTATTGATCTCCTGTTCACTTAGATCGGATTCGAGACGGTCGGTGCATTGCTGCCAAAGCTTGTTCATTGAAGACCAGGAAAACGCCGGGAGTTGTTTGAGGCTGAGCCGCCTGATCATAAACTACGATGCCGGTCATGTGAACGAGCCAACGGACAGCATTGCTGAGTGCGATTGCTGAGTGCGATTG
>Ga0256839_1004787_pt1 | contig 12948 bp, 10 predicted proteins | sample 354166metaG_FD_185968 | JGI IMG/M metagenome (GOLD analysis project Ga0256839, IMG submission 185968) | Hydrothermal vent microbial communities from Mid Atlantic Ridge, Atlantic Ocean - 354-166 | ecosystem: Environmental > Aquatic > Marine > Hydrothermal vents | place: Atlantic Ocean: Mid... | reverse complement strand
AGCCCATCCCCCCGCACGCGGAGAGGCCGGAGCCCTGGTGCTCCGGCCTCTCCGCGTATCGCTTCGTGCCCCCTCCTTCATCCCGCCCGGGCATGGACCCGTCCATTGGGTCGCTCCGCCATGGGTCCCTCGGCCGCCGTCTCCGCGAGCGGATCTTCCAGCTCTGTGCGGAACCGGCTGGCCAGGTCCCGGAGCTCCTGGGAGACCTGGTGGAACCGATGCACGAAGCCCATGGTCTCGGCCACCTGGGCATTCATGGCCGCGGTGGCCGTGGCCACCTCCTCCGCGGCCGCGCTGTTGGCCTCCACCATGGCGGCCATGTGGCTCACCGTGGCCAGCATCTGTTCGCTGCCGCTGGCCAGCTCGGTGGCCGAACGGGCATGGGCCTGGGCCACCTGGGCCACCACCTCCACAGTGCCCCGCAGGGTCTCCTCCCCGGAGATCATGGCGGCCAGGGCCCGGTCCAGGCGCTGCATCTCCGCCTGCATGGCGTGGACCCGCTCCACGATGCTCCGGAGCTGCTGCTCGGTGTCCAGGGCCAGGCTGGAGCCCGAGGCCACCTCCAGAGCATGGCTCTCCAGGATCTGGACCGTCCGCTCCACCGTGTCCTGGACACCGCCGGCCAGGGCTCCGATCTCCTGGGCCGAGGAGCCGGCCCGCTGGGCCAGCTTCCGCACCTCCTCGGCCACCACCGCGAAACCCCGACCGTGTTCCCCGGCCCGCGCGGCCTCGATGGTCGCGTTCAGGGCCAGGAGATGGGTCTGCTCCGCGATCTCGTCGATGGTGTGCACGATCCGGTGGATCTCGCCGGAACGCTTGCCCATCTCGCTGACCCACTCCACCGCCTGTTGGTAGGCCTGCGCGATGCTGTGCATGCTCTCCACAGCCCGCTGGATGTTGGACGCGCTCTCCTCCACAGCCTCGGCCACCTCCTGGGCGGCCCGATGGCTGGAGGCCCCCGTGGCCTGGACCTCCTGGATGGCCGGCGAGAGATGGTCCTGCATCACCTGCTGGATGGACTGGACAGCCTGGAGCTGGTCCTGGGCCCCCTCCGCGATGCCCTCCACCACCGAGACCTGCCCCTGGACCACCGAGCGCACCTCCTCGATGCGCTCCGACTCCGCGGCAATGGCCTGGGCCATCTGGTCGATGGTCACCGCGATCTGGTGGACGGCCTGGATGGAACGCTCGGTGGAGCTCTGGAGCTCGTGGCCCCCCTCGGCCACCGCGTCCGCCCGTTGGCGCAACGCCCCCAGCAGATCCCGGAGCTTCTCCGTGGTGGCTGCCAGGGCCTGGCCCAGCTCTTGGAAACGGTAGACCGTGCGGTTGAAGCTGCGGGCCAGCAGCCCGATCTCATCCCGATGGGGCACCTGGACGGGCGCCATCTCCATGCGGATCTCCCCGGTGAGATCGCCCTGGGCCATCCGCCCCGCGGCCGCGATGAGGGTGGGCAGCTCCCGGTCGGCAATGTGTTGGGCCGCCTGGGAGACGGTCCGGATGCCGCCGGCCACGTGGTGGGAGATGAGAAGGCCGAAGAGCAGGCTGAAGAGGGCGCTGACCCCGATGAGCCACAGCACGGTTCGACGGGCCCTCTGGGCCTCCGCGACGGCCTTCTGGATATGGCCCAGACCTGGGGCGCCGGCCGGGTCCAACGCGCCCAACAGGGCCTGTTCCATCTGGCGGGCCGCCGCGTCCATGGCGCCGTGGTGGACTGCCGCCGCGGCCTCCAGGTCCTCCTGTTCTATCCTCTGGGCAAAGGCCTGGAACGCGGTCCGATAGTCCTGGACAGCCCGGGCCAAGGGCAGGGTCCCGGGGAGGGGCGAGGACCCCAGGGATGCCTCGCCGGTCTCCCCGAGGAAGGGGGCCAATACGGTCTCCAGGGATGTCCAGAGCCGCTGGGCCTCCTTCCAGGCCTCCCTCCGCTCTGCCCGGTCCGGGGTCCGATGGACCGCCTCCAGTTGGGGGTGGAGTCGGCCCAGGAGGTTCAATGCCCGCCCCAGTTCCTGGCTGGGGACCCGGTCCTCCTGGTATGGACGCAGGGACTCCTGGAGCACCTGGTCCAGGGTCCACGTGCTGATCAACGCCGCCAGGACGCCCAGGATGAGAACCGCCAGGAAGCCCAGGAAGAGCTTGGCCCGCAGGGTCCAACGGATGTCGGCATGGGTTGGCATGTGCACTTCGCCCTCGAAGTCGATGGTGAGAGACCACAGACACACTGCATCTCCTGCCATCGGCTCCGGAAAGGGTGCCGTCCATGGGGGAAAGTGCCGGTTTCGCCGCTCACACCGGCCCGCGGAAAGGTCTCCGGCGGGATCGGGAGCGCCACCAGGGGACCAGGAGGTAGAGGAGGGCGCCCAGGTCCAGCAGATGCTCCACCCCACTCACCAGACGGCCGTAGTAGCGGGGGTCCCAGTAGCTGATGGGGCTCTGAAAGCGGAGCTGCCAGTCGAAGGGGAAGAGCAGGAGAGGTCCGTCGTCGTGGTGGGTGAAGATGTCCACCACCGAATGGCTCATGGCCCCCAGGGCAAACCACCACAGCCCCTCGCCCCAGGCCCATCCCCGCCGTCGGGCCCAGAGGGCCAGGCCCCCGTACAGGAGGACCATCAGGGGCGCGTGGAGGAGATTGTGCCCCACGATCCACAGAGGATCTGTGAAATAGAGCCGGTCGTACAGGGCCATGCGCTGGCCCGGGGGGACCGATCCCAGCCAGACATAGCGGACCAGGAAGCCCAGGCTGAGCAGCCAGAGGGGGACATCGGGCAGGAGCGCGCCCAGAACCAAGGCCCGGACGTTCACCCGGCGCCCTCGTCGGGCCAGGGCCTTGCCCGCCACGCCCGCGATCAACCCATGGGAGTAGGTCTGCACAGAGCGGCCTTTGCCTCAGTAGTGGACGTAGACCAGGGTGCCCTGGGGCGCCCAACGGAAGAGCCACTCCGCGTCCGGGATGCGCATGTTCACGCAGCCGTGGCTCATGGGAACTCCGAAGTTGTTGTGCCAATAGGTGCCGTGGATCGCGTAGCCCTGGTAGAAGTACATGACCCAGGGAACATCGGGCAGGTAGTAGCCAGGCCCGGACATGGTCTGGCTGGTCCGCTTGGTGTAGATGCGAAAGCGGCCGGTCACCGTGGGCGTCGCCGAGGTGCCTGTGCTGACCGGGACGGAGAGGACGGGCCGCTCCCCCTGCCACGCGGTCAACGTCTGGTGGCTCAGGTTGACCTCAATCCACTTCACCTCCTCCAGGGCCGGGGGGTCGGCCAGGGGCCGAGGGCTCGAGCGGGGGATCCGGAGCCGCTGTCCCGGCCAGAGAAGATCCGGGTGGGGCAGCCCGTTGGCCGCCAGGAGCTGGTAGACCGTGACCCCGTACTCCGCCGCGATCTGGTCCAGGCTCTCGCCGGCCCGAACCCGATGGATGGTGCGGGCCATGGTCGGCCGCTCTGGGGAGCGCTCGATGGCCACCGGCGCCACCCGGGCCGAGACCCGCAGCCGCTGGCCCACTGCGATCCGGTCTGGGTCTGTCAGGCCGTTCAGCCGCACCAGGTCGTCCAGCGCCAGGCCGTGCCTTCGGGCGATCCCGGAGAGGGTGTCCCCGGGGCGGACGGTGTAGTACCCGGGCCCTGTGGACCGCAGAGGGGAGGCCGGGATGATCAGGCGCTGGCCCACGTAGATCCGGTTCGGGTCTGCGATCCCGTTGCGGCGGGCCAGCTCCACCGGATCCACCTGGTAGCGCCGGGCGATGGCGGAGAGGGACTCGCCCCGCTGGACCACGTGGACCCCTTCCTCCTCCGCGTGGAGGGGGCCGACCACAGCCCCCAGGGCCCACAGCAGCCCCAGGAGGACCAGCCCACGGATCCAGGCAGAGGCCTTCCGCGGCCAACGGCCCGATCGGCGGGCATCTGGACCGGATATGCCGATGCCCAGAGGCGAGGCCATACCCATGGAACACCTTCCTTCCCCTCTGCCCTGGGTGCGGAGCGCCACAGCCTGGAGGAACCGGCCAGAAAATGGGGACGGCTGTGGGGCCATTATAGCAGGGGCTCCTGGCCAAGGGAACCCCGAGAATGCAGGAGGCCCGGGCCATGGTCTGCGCCGCGAAGGAGACCGCCCCCAGACCCCGGTGCCCTTACCGGGGCGGGCAGAGGGCCGTGGGCCGGCTTCCAAGCGGGAAGGCGCGGGCCGGCAGGGAGAGATCAGTCCCGATCTGTAGAGGGCTGGATCAGCCCGTGTTCGATGGCCAGGGCCACGGCCTCGGTCCGACTGGTGGCCTGGAGCTTGGAGAGGATGTTGCTGACGTGGAACTTCACCGTGGAGTGGCTGATGACCAGACGCTCCGCGATCTCCACGTTGCTCAGGCCTCGGCTCATCAAGGCCAGGACCTCCCGCTCTCGATTGGTCAGGTCGTGCCCCAGCCGATCGGCTCGGGTGGTGCGGTGGATCAGGGCCTGGGCCGCCTCGGGGGCCAAGGTAGAACGGCCCGCGTAGGCCTTGCGAATGGCCTCCACCAACTCCTCGGCCGAGGCGTTCTTCAACATGTAGCTGATGGCCCCGGCCTGGAGCGCGCGGGTGACCAGATTCTCCTCGGGAAAGCTGGTGAGGACCACCACCTGGATGTTGGGATGGCGGTCGCGGATCGCCCGCGTGGCCATGGCGCCGTCCATGTCCGGCATGACCAGGTCCATCAGGATCACATCCGGGCGCAGCTTCTCCACCAGGGCGATGGCCTCCGCGCCGCTGGCCGCTTCACCCACCAGCTCCAGGTCGTCGTATGCCGCGAGGAAGGCCGCCAGGCCGCTGCGGACCACCGCGTGGTCGTCCACGATCATGACCCGGATAGGGGTTCGTTCCGCCATGGGCGAGATGTCCTCCTGAGGGTACACGACCCCCGCGGAGCCCTCAAGGCGCCCGGGAGACGAAAAGGGTTGAGCCGCGCCCCTGCATTGTACCGGCAGCCCGTCGGTTGGCCAAATGGCACCTGTCCAGCCGGGCAGGCCGCCTCCCCGCCCCCCGGAGCACCGGAAACCCCCCTGTCTGGCGAGGTTGTGGCCCCGACACCATGGGGTATAATGGGGTGGACCCGCTGCCGGCCAGAGGACCGTGCGCCGGAGACCTGGGCCCCATCGACCAACCGTCCTGCGAGCCATGGAGGAGGGAAGACCATGTTCGTCCGCGATCGCATGACATCCCCCGCGGTGACCATCACCCCGAACACCCCCTTCCAGGAAGCGCTGAAGCTGATGCACGAGCGCAAGTTCCGGCGCCTCCCCGTGGTGGACCAGAAGGGAGAGCTGGTCGGCATCGTCTCGGAACGGGATCTCCTCTACGCGTCCCCTTCCCCGGCCACCTCCCTCTCCGTGTGGGAGCTGAACTACCTCCTGGCCCAGCTCACGGTCAAGGAGATCATGACCCCGGAGGTGGTCACCACCACCGAGGACACCCCCATCGAGGAGGCGGCCCGGACGATGGTGGCCCGGAAGATCGGCGGCCTGCCCGTGGTGGACGAGCGCAACCACGTCATCGGCGTCATCACCGAGACCGATATCTTCAAGGCCTTCGTGGAGATGATGGGCGCAGGCCGGCCCGGCCTGCGGCTGACCCTGGAGGTGCCCGAGCGGATGGGCGTCCTGGCCGAGCTGGCCCAGACCATCGTCCAGGAAGGGGGCAACATCGTCAGCGTGGGCACCTTCGACGCGCCGGATCCGGGCCACCGCCGACTGTTGGTCAAGGTCCGGGGGGTGAACAAGGACCAGTTGGTGGAGGACCTGGAACGGCTGGGCGACCACGTGCTGGACGCCCGAGAGATGGAGTGATGGGAGGAGCGTCCCCGGCGGTCGGCCGCCGGAGGCTCGCGGGGTCCATCCTGCCCCGAGAACCCTAGCGGCGCTCTCGGCGCCTGGGCGAGGCCTTCTCGTCCCGAGGCCGAATCCACTGGAGCCGCACCGTGGTGCCCTGCCCGGGCTGGCTCATCACGTGGAGGATGCCGCCGATGGCCTCCGCGCGCTCCCGCATGATGCTCAGGCCCAGGTGACCGGCCGGTATCCGGTCCGGCTCGAAGCCCCGCCCCTCATCGTAGATGGCCAACACCAGCCCCTCGGCGCCCAGCGTCAGCTCCACCTGGGCCCCAGGGGCCTGGGCGTGCTTGACCACGTTGTTCAGGGCCTCCTGGGCCACCCGATAGGCCACCTCCTTCACCTCCGATGGGATGGTTCCCTCGCCCCGCACGGTCACCTGGACGGGGATCCGGGCCCGGGCGGTGGTGGCCTCGGCCAGTTGACGGAGCAGGGTGGGCAGGTCGACCTCGGCCAGGGCCGAGGGCCGCAGCTCCAGCAGGAGGGTCCGCATCTCGGCCAGGGCTCCCCGGGTCAGCTCCCGGAGCTCCTGGAGACGCCGTTGGGCCATCTCCGGGTCCTTTTCCCAGAGCCCGGGCAGGACCTCGGCGATGAGGGCGGTGGAGAAGAGGGTCTGGGTGACCGAATCGTGGAGTTCCCGGGCCAGGCGATGGCGTTCCGCGGTGACCGCGGCCTGCTCCACCTGGTCCCGAAGGCGGGCGTTCTCGATGGCCAGGGCGGCCTGATCCGCGAAGGCCACGGCCAGCTCCCGCTCCTCCTGGGAGAAGGTGCGGGGCGCATAGTAGTAGAAGCAGATGGTGCCGTAGATCGCGCCCTTCACGTTCAAGGGCACCGCCAGGACAGAGCGGTAGCGGTTGGCCTGGGCCATGCCCGTGTGGGAATCCACCACCAGCCCCTCGGACGCGGCCAGGAGACGCCCTGGCGGGGTGCTCTCCGCGGCCGCAGGCCCGACCGACGGCCCTGGATCGCCGCCGGGATCCCCGGCGTGGCGATAGATGGCCACCGCGTCCGGCCTCAGATGCTCCAGGGCCTGGAGCACGATGTGGTCCAGGATCTCCCGCAGGGGACGGCCGGAGTTCAACACGGCCAGGATATCCCGAAGCCCCTCGGCCACCCGACGCCGCCGCTCGATCTCCTGGGTTCGCTCCGCCACCCGCCGCTCCAGCTCGCTGGCGTACCGACGCAGGGCCTCCTCGGCCTGACGGCGTTTGGTGATGTCGGTGATGAAGGCCAGGGCCAGAGTCTGGTCGCCCAGCTCCACGTAGCTGAGGCCGATCTCCACCGGGATCTCCCGGCCGCTGCGGTGGACGGCCACCAGATCCAGCCCCACCCCCATGGGCCGAGCCCGGGGATTGGCGAAGTAGTCCTCCTGGTGGCTCCGATGGCGATCCCGGGCCGCTGCAGGGACCAGGAGATCCAGGGGTTGGTGGAAGAGCTCCTGCCGGGAGTAGCCGAAGAGGGACTCGGCCCGGGCATTGACCAGCACGATCCGCCCCTGCCGATCCACGCCGATGACGGCCAGGGGAGCTGCCTCGAAGAGCCGGAGGAGTTCCTGCCCGGGGAGGCTCTCCAGGGAGGTGGAGGGGTCGTGGAGGGGAAGGGAAGATGCCCGGGAGGTGGTCATGTGGACGTCCGTCTCCGGTAGGTGGCCGTCCAGGCCGTCGGGAACCCGGTCAACTGACCAGGGTCCAAACCCATCATCTGGTGGATCGGTATTCCCATTATACCCGATACAGTGAAATTGCCCGAAGCTTGCCCAAAAGGAGGGTCCCGTGCTCAAGATCCTGGTTCCGCTGGACGGTTCGCCCTTTGCGGAGCATGTGTTGGCCCATCTTCCTGCCCTGAGCGTGGGCAAGGAGACCGAGGTCTTCCTGCTCCAGGTGCTGGGGAGCAACCGCTATCAGGCCGCCCTCGCGCTGGAGAACTTCGACGCCGGGGTGCTGCAGAAGATCCGAGAGGAGGCCGAGGAGTACCTGAAGGTCAAGGCCCGGGAACTCCGGGAGCAGGGCTACCGGGCCCACGCCATGATCGCGGAGGGCGACGTGGCCTGGAACATCTGTCAGGTGGCCGAAGCCCAGGAGGTGGATCTCATTGCCATGACCACCCACGGCCGCACCGGTCTGGAGCGGCTGCTGCTGGGCAGCACCGCGGATCGGGTGATCCGGACGGCCACCCAGCCGGTCTACCTGGTACGCCCGAACCGGGAGCGAGCCCATTCCCTCCAGGTGCAGCGCATCCTGGTCCCGCTGGACGGCTCGGAGCTGGCAGAGCTGGCCCTGCTCCCGGCCCAGGACCTGGCCCGCTTCCACGGTGCCAGCCTGGTCCTGGTCCAGGTGGTGGAGCCGGTGGAAGTCTACGCGGAGGGCTACATCTACGGGGAGGCCTATGCCCCGCTCCCCGCGACCGAGGAGCTGGAGAAGCTGGCCCAGGAATACCTGGAGCGGGTGGCCCAATCGCTCCAGGGCCAGGGCCTCCAGACCGAGCAGGTGGTGCTCCGGGCGCGGGCTCCGGAGGGGATCGTCCAGGCCAGCCAGGCCCATGGCGTGGACATGGTGGTCATGACCACCCATGGGCGCTCCGGCCTGAGCCGCTGGGTGTTCGGCAGTGTGGCGGAGAAGGTTGTCCGGCTCAGTCCCTGCCCTCTGCTGTTGGTGCGGGCAGGGGCCGGCCACCTGCGGGCCTTTGCGCCAGAGGAGCCCCCCCAGAGCTGACACAGCACGTGACCCGGGGCCGGGCTCCCACATCCCAGGTGGCCATGACCCCACCGAGCCCCCCTCGCGGAACCCTGGGTCGGATTCAGGAGCTGCCGGTCATGTACGTACGGGACTGCATGAGCGCCCCGGCCATCACCGTGACGCCGGAGACGTCCTTCCAGGAGGCCCTCCGCCTGATGCGGGAACACCACTTCCGCCGGCTCCCGGTGGTGGACCAAAAGGGGTATCTGGCCGGGATCGTCTCGGAGCGGGACCTGCTCCACGCGGCCCCTTCGCCGGTCAGCTCCCTCTCGGTGTGGGAGCTGAACTTCCTGCTCTCCAAGTTGACCATCGGCCAGATCATGACCCGTTCCATCATCATCACCACGCCGGACACCCCCATCGAACACGCGGCCGGCCTCATGGTGGCCAACAAGATCGGTGGCCTCCCCGTGGTGGACGACCAGGACCAGGTGGTGGGTGTGGTCACGGAGACGGATATCTTCAAGGCCTTCGTGGAGATGTTGGACGGAGAGGAGGGCAGCCTCCGCCTGATGCTGGACCTGGGCCAGGAGCGCTCGGTGCCCTGGGGGCTCCTCCAGGGCATTGCGGAACGAGGCGGCTATGTGGCCAGCATGGGCACCTTCCGCACCCACCACGGCGACCGTCGGGCCGTGGTGGTGGTGGGAGGCATCGAGGAGGCCAGGCTCCAGGAGCTGCTGGAACGATATCGGGGCCTGCTCCTGGATGTCTACGCGATCCCGCAAGCACCTGCCCCCGAGGCCTCCCGGCCCCTCTGGTGGCCGCGGCAGGCCTCGTTAGGCAGTTCCCCTAGCACCCCCTGATCCCTCCTGTGTTTCCCCGCAGGCGGATGGGTGTCACCCCCTCTGGTGAGGCCCATCCGCCATCCCTCACCTCCCCCTGGCCTGGAAGACCAGGACCCACGGAGCCGGATGAGTAGGTCGGGTGGGATTCGAACCCACACGGGTTGCCCCAGCGGATTTTAAGTCCGCCGCGTCTGCCGTTCCGCCACCGACCCACGGTTTCCACCACCCCCGCACCCCTCCCCGCGCCCCCATTGTAGCCGGTGGCCCAGGGACCGTCAACGCCCCCGGCTGGGGCTGTCTTCCCAGGATCCCACCGGGAAGACGGCCCCCCACCGCCCACCCAGGTCGACAGGGCCTCTCTCCACGTGGTTTGCCCGGCGTGAATCGACCCCACCAACCCGACCCCTTTGCGCGACGGATCGGCCACGCCCAAGGCGTGCTCGCACCCCCGACGTGGGCCGGAGCCCCCCACCTTGCCGACGCCCCGAAATACGGCCTGGCGCGATCCGGGGGTTGACTTTCACACAATATTTTTGTATAATTCAAACACAAACAAACAAGGTGCGCCATGAATGCCCACGAACGACATCAGGCCATCCTGTACCTGCTGGAGCAGGGCGGGCGGGTCACCGTGGCCGAGCTGGCCGAGCGTTTCGCCGTCTCGGAGATGACCGTCCGCCGGGATCTGGACGCCCTGGAACGCCAGGGGCTCCTGCGCCGGGTACGGGGAGGGGCCGTGAGTGCCCGAGGGCGCTCCTACGAGCCCCCGTTCCTCACCCGCAGCACGGTCCACCAGGTGGAGAAGGAGCGCATTGGACAGGTGGCCGCCCAACTGGTGGAGGACGGCGACAGCATCGCGTTGGACGTGGGCACCACCACCCTGGAAGTGGCCCGCTGCCTGCGCCAGAGCGGCCGGCGCAACCTGACGGTGGTCACGTCCAGCTTTCGAGCCGCCGGCCTGCTGGCGGAACAGCCCGACATCCGCATCGTCCTCACCGGGGGCATCCTCCGTCCGGGCGAGCTCTCCCTGGTGGGGCAGATGGCCGAACAGGCCTTCGAGCGCTTCTACGTGGACAAGCTCTTCCTGGGCATCGGCGGGGTGGACCTCCAGGCCGGCCTCACCGAGTACAACCTGGAGGATGCCCAGGTCAAGCAGGCCATGATCCGCAGCGCCAAGGAGGTGATCCTGGTCACCGATTCCAGCAAGTTCGACCAGGTGGCCTTCGCGGCCGTGGCCCCCCTGGAGGCGGTGGATCGCATTGTCACCGATACGGGCATCCCCCCGCCCTATCGGGACGCCCTGAGCACCCGAGACATCCAACTGCTCCTGGCCTAGCCTATCTTGCCCATACCGGGGCGACCGCACGGGACCCCGGTGCCCCCTTCCCCCACACAAGGAGGCCTTTCCGTGGTTGCTTCCCTGCGCGATCTGTTCGGCGTGGACAAGCCGGTCATCGCCATGGCCCACTTCCCGGCCCTGCCAGGCACGCCCCGCTACGACGCCCAGGCCGGCATCGACGGCATCCTGGAACGCATGCAGGCCGATGTGCGCCACCTGCTGGACGGCGGGGTGGACGCCATCCTCTTCTGCAACGAGGACGACCGCCCCTACACCTTCCAGGCCGACCCGGTGGCCATCGCCACCATGGCCCGGGTCATCGCCGAACTGCGGCCCACCGACCGACCCTTCGGCGTGGACTTCCTCTGGGATCCGGTGGCGCCCCTGGCCATCGCCAAGGCCACCGGCGCGGCCTTCATCCGGGAGGTGGTGACCGGCGTCTACGAGAGCGACATGGGCCTCTGGGCCCCCGACGCGGGGGCCCTCTACCGCTATCGGCGCCAGATCGACGCGGACAACGTGCGCATCTTCGCCAACATCACCCCGGAGTTCGCCTCGCCCCTGGGCAGCCGCAGCGTGACCCAGCGGGCCCGGAGCGCGCTGGTCTCCTCCCTGGTGGACGCCATCCTCATCGCGGGGCCCATGGCCGGAGAGGAGCCGGACTACTCCCTGGTGGTGGAGGCCAAGGAGGCGGTGGGCGACCAGGTTCCGGTCCTCCTCAACACCGGGGCCAAGGTCACCAACATCGCCCAGTACCTGCAGGTGGCCGATGGGGTCATCGTGGGCTCCAGCCTGAAGGTGGACGGCTACACCTGGAACCCGGTGGACCCGGCCCGGGTGAAGGCCTTCATGGCGGAGGTGAAGAGGGTGAGGGATCAGGAATGAGGGGTGAGGGGCAAGCTGTCGGTTCTGCTGCCTGATTGCTCGATGACTCATCACTCATTGCTGCGCTGTGTGGAGCGAACCATGCACCTTCTCGGCATCGACATCGGCACCACGGCCACCAAGGGCATCCTCCTGCACCCGCAGCGAGGGCTGGTGGCGGAGGCGGAAGCGCCCTCCACCCTGCGTTCGCCCCAGGCGGGCTGGGCGGAGGAGGATCCAGAGGAGTGGTGGCGAAATGTGGCCACCGTCACCCGAGCCTGCCTGGCCCAGGCTGGGATCGAGGCCGATCAGGTGGCCGGCGTGGGGGTGAGCGGCATGGTCCCCACCCTGATCCTGCTGGATCCGGCGGGCAACGTGCTCTATCCCTCCATCCAGCAGAACGACGCCCGGTCCTACCAGGAGATCCAGGAGTTCAGGGCCCAGGTGGATGAGGCGGATGTCCTGGCCCGCACGGGCAGCGCCATCACCCAGCAGAGCATCGGACCCAAGCTCCTCTGGCTGCGCCGCCACCACCCAGAGCTCATGGAGCGGGCGGCCCACGTGCTGGGCTCCTACGACTACATCGTCTACCGGCTCACCGGCGCCTTCTCCTGTGAACGGAACTGGGCTCTGGAGAGCGGCCTCTTCGATCTGCGCCGGGAGGAGTGGGACGAGACCCTCCTGGCCCTGAGCACCATCGATCCGGGTTGGCTGGGGGAGGTCCACTGGCCCAGCGACGTGGTGGGGGAGGTGACGCCGGAGGCCGGGGCCCACACGGGCCTGCGCCCAGGGACGCCGGTGGTGGCCGGCAGCGCGGACCACATCGCCTCCGCCTTCTCCGCGGGGCTGAAGGCGCCCGGAGATCTGCTGGTCAAGCTGGGTGGCGCCGGGGACATCCTCTACGACCTGGACGCGCTGGTCATCGACCCCCGGCTCTTCCTGGACTACCACGTGATCCCGGGCAAGTACCTGCTCAACGGCTGCATGGCCGCCAGCGGCAGCATCATCAAGTGGTTCCGCCAACAGTTCGCGCCCCAGGCCGACTACCCGGAGCTGGACAGGGAGGGCGAGGCCGTGCCCCCAGGCAGCGAGGGGCTGGTGCTCCTGCCCTACTTCCTGGGGGAGAAGACGCCCATCCACGATCCCCGGGCCCGGGGCGTGCTCTTCGGCCTGACCCTAACCCACACCCGGGGGCACGTCTACCGGGCCATCCTGGAGGGGATTGCCTACGGCTTCCGCCACCACCTGGCCGTGCTGGAGGAGCGGGGGCTCACGGCTGCCAAGGCCCGGGTCACCAACGGCGGGGCCCGCTCCCGGCTGTGGAAGCAGGTCACCGCGGACGTGCTGAACCTGCCCCTGGAGCCGGTGGCCCAGCACCCGGG
>Ga0256839_1004786_pt1 | contig 12948 bp, 9 predicted proteins | sample 354166metaG_FD_185968 | JGI IMG/M metagenome (GOLD analysis project Ga0256839, IMG submission 185968) | Hydrothermal vent microbial communities from Mid Atlantic Ridge, Atlantic Ocean - 354-166 | ecosystem: Environmental > Aquatic > Marine > Hydrothermal vents | place: Atlantic Ocean: Mid... | reverse complement strand
TAGTGAGCTTAGAAGAAGCGTTGAGTGAAGCAGATGTGGTAGTGGTGTTGGTCAACCATAAAGAGTTTAGTGCTGAGACCTTGGGTAGTGATGTTAAGATTCTTGATTTTGTGAATGCAATCAATTAATTTTACTGATGAAATTTTTTTTAGATAAATGGGAGGAGTCCAACAAGGAAAATACAGAAGATTTACTTTATATTGATGATGGAAAAAGGAAATTATTTTACAGGTTTACTCCATCAAAGACAAACCCTGTGGGAGCTCCTCTATTTATTATCCTTCATGGGCATGGAACAAGAGCTGCCACACGTTTTCAAAAAGAAGGTTGGAATGTACTAGCACCCATAGATCATTTTGGCTATGAAGGTAAGGGGTGTTGGTGGCTTGGTGAAGATGGTGATTTTTTTGTTAAAGATTTGCTTCAAAAACTTATTAAAGAAATTTCTACTCAATACCAGTGCGAAAACAATATTTACTTTTATGGCTCATCCATGGGAGGATATGGAGCTATATTACATGGAATGTTATGCCAAGCACGGGCAGTTTATGCAAATGTTCCACAAATTAAATTGCTTGAATCAACCTATTCTGAACGATCAATGAAAAGATTTTTTTCTTTTATATTTTCTGAAGATGTTCCTGTGGAGAATAATCTCGTAAATTTTCTAGTAACTGTTGAAAATAAAACTGATTTTCCAGTATTTTATTTATGTGAGAATGGTGTTTCTGGAAAAAATGCACATAAAAATTATTTATTAGAACATACGGAATATTTTGTTGATAAATGTAAAGAGAAAAATATTAAATACCATCTGGAAATATTACCAAAGTCGGGACATAATAAAAATTATGGCTTGGGTGAAGTTTTAGAAAAATTTGAACGTTTTACTCCACATATAGATAAAAAAAATTATTATGCGTATATAATAAAATTAAAAGACTTAGATATCAAACATTACTTATTAGTTAGGTTTAAAATTAATAATAGTTATAATTTTAAACCAAGAAAAGATGTTAAAGCACACGCAATTAACTTACCAATAGATTGGGATATGGATTTGTTTGATGATAATAACTGGATATTTCAGTTACATGCTTTGAGACTTTTAGACAATGAAATATTTGAATACTTTTCTACTAAAGACTTAAATGTACTAGAAAGAATAGTAGAAGTTATTTTAGACTGGAAAAGAGATATTGTAGATACTAAAAAGAATTTTGATTTTGATAGAGAAAAAGACAAAGACTCTTTTGCTTGGCATGACATGGCAACTGGGTTAAGAGCCATGAAAATAGCATTTGTCTTTGAAGCAATAGTGAAACTTAACGATAGCCATCCCTTGAAAAAATATTTAAATAACTTGTATGAGTTAGTTACACTACATGTAAAAGGACTAAAAACACAAAAATTGGCATCTGGAAATCATGCTATATTTCAAGTTCATGGATTAATGATGTTACTTAGATTCTTTTCTGTTGATGATGAAGGCATGAGTGAACTTAAAAAGAATACAGAAAAACTTATGTTTAAAATATTTCACCAACAATTTTTTAAAGAAGGGATTCATACAGAAAACTCAGTTAATTATCATTATTTAGGTACAGAAGTTTTTGAAAATATTTTATCTAAAGAGATATATCCCGATAGTAAAGAAATATTTCAAATATTAGAAAAGTCTAAGAAAAATTATGCCTATATGCATTTTCCAAATAATGAAACCTTGTTAACAGGAGATTCAGATTATAAAGTTAGAAAACCCCGAAAAGAAGAGGAGATGCAAGAGGGAATTACCTACTTTAAAGAGAGTGGATATGCATATGTGTATGAGGAAAATGATAATCCCTCCATGTTGTTTTTTGATACAGCTTTTTTAAATAGAGCACATAGACATGCAGATTTTTTTAATGTGCTGCTTTATGAGTATGATAAAAATATACTTGTAGATGCTGGAAAGTATTCATATGTTAAAGATAACCCTTTTAGGCAGTATTGTATCAGTACTAGGGCACATAATGTAGTGATGATAAACAATGAAGACTATAGACTGGACAGAAAGTATTTTTTTACTTCAAAATTAGAAAAAAAAGAGAAAAGAGAAAATCACTATCATTTAAAGACAGCGCATTATTATGAATCTTTTGAGACTTCGCATGATAGGCATATTTTTTATAAGCCTATGGAGTTTTTGTTTGTGGTTGATGTGTTAAGGTCTAAAGATTCTAAAAACTATAAACAGGTCTTCCATGTACATCAAGACCTTGAAGTATATAGTGAAGATAATTTTATTAAGTCCAAAATCAATGATGATATTACTATGAGCATAAAGATGAAATCATTGGCAATAGATGAAAACAAAATTCATAAAAATATCACCTTCAGTAAAGGTACAGATGGAGAGATAGAAGGATACAGGGCTTTAGGACACAATGAAGTGGTAGAAAATTATGTTTTGGTCAATGAGATAGTAAGTAGTCATGTCGTAATGGGAAGCATGTTTGCATTTACGAAACAATTCGATTTTGATATTATGTTAAGAAGCGATAATGGATTGGAATTGCTTTTTGATGATCAACAAGAAATTATAGAAGGTTAAAAAATGGAAAAAATTTTAAAATACAAACAAGTAAAAGAGAAGTTTAGTGAAATGATTGAAAATAATCTTTCTGTAAAAGATATAGAAAATGAATTGAAATCTATGATAACAAAGAATCCAAGTGATGCCTTAAAATATAAAAAAGCATTTTTTTCACTCATAAAAGATATAGATTTAGAATTAGCCGTTAAATATGGTGAAGAAGTGATAAAGATAGACGATGATCCAAAGTTTATGAAAGTTTTGGCAGTACGATATAAGAGACTAGGTCAGGACGCAAAATATAATGCGTTTATTTTTAAAAAAATTCCAATGACCATATTTAAGCAAGAGTTAGATGAGTTTATTATGAAAAAAGCTTCATTCTCACAAATTAAAGAACATATAGAATGTTTCATAGACAGCTATCAAGAGCTTGAGTTACTGGCTAATAAAGCAGCATTTAGTAAATTAAAAGATACCTATACAAGCGAAGCCATAAAATATGGTGAAGAGGTAATAAAACAAGAACAAGATCCTAAGTTTATCAAAGTCTTGGCTTCTCGATATAGAAAAATAGGAGACTTGAAACGGTATGAAATGCTCAATAGTCTTTAGTGATTTTTAAAAGAGTATTTATGATAAAAAAAGTATTGAAGGTATTAAGACTATCTAAAACACCTTACCAAAGAACCAAAAAACATATTGTTCTAAAATTAAAAACGTCTGGTATAGAAGAAACTCAAATTTGGCTTGAAACTAAGATACAAGCAAAAGAGTTTCAGGCTCTACACGTACATCGAATACTATTTTCACTTTGGAAAAACTCACATCCTGAAATTGCTATAGTACATGGGGAGAGAGCACAATATATTGAATTTTCTTCTGATATACAAAAGGTATTAAAAAACAGAAAAAGACTTGTCGAAAAAAGAAAATATGGTATCAGTCAATTGAAAGCATTCTACTCTACTCATAGTGTAGAAGAGACGATGAAGTGGATGAGAAAGGCTACAAGACGAAGACCTGATTTAAAAATGAAACTCCATAAAACTTTTTTTACTTTGGCAAAAAGAAACCATCCAAGGCTTGCAGTAGAGTATGGAGAAAAGGCAGTTCTTTTAGGTGCAGATAAAAAATTTAGACAAGTACTTAATACAAGAAAGCGATGGCTAGAAAATAAAAATACTCCACGCACAATAAATGTGGCGGAGATATCGGTAAAAGAGACAAAACTTATTTTAGACCAATTGCAACATGAATCACTTGAAGAAGCTGTAGAATATATCAATAGTTTTAAATCCTATGATGAAAATATTGTTTTAATATTGGCAAAATATTTACTTAGAAAAATTCATCAAAAAGAATTTAGAACAACAGTAGATGTTGGGCTGAGTGTTTTAGACAGGTTAGAAGATAAAGCATTGCTAAAAGTTATAGCTGCAAGAGCATATGCTCTAAAAGAATATGAGAATGCATTTTTGTTTTATAAAAAATATTTTATGCTTACAAAGGATAAATCTATTTTAGATAGATTTGTTATTTGTATCGCCAATAATATTAGTCTTGAAGAGACAGAGAGTATTGATAAAATTTTATCACAATATTTTAATGAGTTGTCAAAAAAGAAAAAAGTTTTAGTTAAAAATAAAATATTATTTGAAATATATTTTAATGAATCAGCTTATAATAGAGCAGTGGAATACGGATTAAAAATTATTTTAAATGAAAAAAACAGATTGTACTCTCTAAAACTTTCTAGAGCATATTTTGAGTTAGGAAAAATCACTAAAGCACTTAACAACAGTGCGTTAGATAATACGTACGATAAGCATAACAAGTTAATGGAGGTATATAACTCTTATTTATTTTTAAAAGAGAATGGGTTTGTTATGCCAAGGGTAGAAGGGGAGTATAAAAGTAAACCTTCAAAAAAAGTACTGTATGTTTTAAATAATTCTTTACCTTATCACTCAAATGGGTATTCTACTAGAGCCCATGGGTTACTTGAAGGTGCAAAAAAATTTAAAGATATACATGCTATTACGAGGCTTGGATATCCACATGATTTGGTTAAATTTAGAGAGGAAAAGAAAACTGAAAAACATAGGGTTGATGAGATACAATATTTTCATTTACCTTCAGAAGACTATTGGTTAAATTATATGGCCTTAGATGCATATTTAATACAGTATGGAGAAAGACTAGCTGAACATATTAAAAAATATGATATCTCTCTTGTTCATAGTGCTTCAAATTTTGTGAATGGATTAGCTGCTAATTATGCAGCAAAGAAACTCAATGTAAAAAGTATATATGAAGTGAGAGGACTGTGGGAAATTACAAGAATTTCTAGGCAACCTGAATGGGAAAACAGTGAACATTTTGAGATGATAAAAAGACTTGAAATTGAAGCTGCCAAAAGTGCTGATATAGTGGTTACAATCACCTATGCATTAAAAGAAGAATTAGTACATAGAGGTGTAAATGAAGATACAATTTTTGTTCTTCCCAATGGAGTAAATACAGACAGTTTTCAACCCCTATCTAAAGACTTGAAATTAATGAAAGAGTTAGATATAAAAGAACATGAAATTGTTATAGGCTATATAGGGTCTATTGTTGAGTATGAAGGTATTGATTTATTGGTAGAAGCCATCGCTAAATTAAAAGAAAAAAGTATAGGTAATTTTAAATTTCTATTGGTAGGAGATGGAAGATATTTTGAGGCAATTAAAGATAAAATAAATGAATTAAATATAAATGATTTAGTGATTATTACAGGTAGAATTCCCCATGATGACGTAGAACAATATTATTCACTCATCGATATAGCTCCTTTACCAAGAAAAGCATTACCTGTGAGCGAAATGGTATCTCCACTGAAACCTTTTGAAGCAATGGCTATGGGGAAAATAGTCTTGGGTTCTGATGTCGCGGCTATCGCTGAAATCATAGAAGATGGATATAATGGAATACTTTTTAAGAAAAGCAATATAGAAGACTTGGCAGAAAAATTAGAACTCTTATTAAAAGATGACAATTTAAGAATGAAAATAGGTAAAAATGCAAGAGATTGGGTTGTAAAAGAGCGAGACTGGGCAGTTTTGGCAGAAAAATTAAATCATATTTATAATGATTTATTGGAAAAAGACTAACATGATACTAAAAATAAAAAGAAAAATAATACGAAGGGTATTTTCTTATTTTTTTAAAAGAAAAAAGTTTAAAACAATCGTGAATTTAGCTGACAAAAATATTTTAAATACTGAAGGGTATTGGACTGCCCAGCAGCTTTTAAATCGTGGGTATCTTAACTATGCATCAGAAGTCATTCAAAATCTACCTTATAAACAAGAGTTTGATACACTTATTTGTAGAATTGAGTCTATGATAGAGATTCGTGATAATGGTTTAAAGATAAATAAAGTACAAAAGAAAAACATTACATATATAAATACTCTGTTTTGTGTACATAATTCATTACCTTATGATAAAGCAGGATATGCAATTAGAACAGAGCATCTTGTGAACACACTTAAAAAACAAGGTTTAACTTTTAAGGTCGTAACAAGACCAGGGTATCCTTGGGATTTGAAAAAACATAGAGAAAATTTGCATAAAGGTGTATATGATGAATTCAATGATATTGATTATATCAGATTAGAAGACAGTGAAAAAAAATTTAAAAGAGGTGTTGATACAGACTATATAAATATGTACGCATATGAATTAGAAAGAGTTGCCATACAAAATGATATTAGTGTGATACATGCGCATTCTAATTATTTTAATGCATTATCGGCTATTGAAGCAGCCAACAGGCTAAAGATTCCTTCTATATATGAAGTGAGAGGACTTTGGCATATGACACGTTTGACTTTAGATGCTAATTATAGACATGCAGGTATGTTTACTTATGAGGAAGCGATGGAAATAGGTGCTATGCATGCATCCGATGTAGTTGTAACCATATCTCAAGCACTTAAATCATTGATAGTTGCTTGGGGTATAAATGCTTCAAAGATTCATATTATTCCCAACGCTGTAGATATTACATATTTTAGTCCGATGAAAAGAAGTGAAAGACTCGTTGAGAAATATAAGTTAGAGGGGAAAACAGTTATAGGATTTATAGGTACATTGAGTAATTATGAAGGTTTGAAGGAGCTTATATGGGTTGTAAATGGGCTCATAGAAGAGGGGTTGAATATAGTATTGATGATAGTAGGTGATGGACGTGAAAAAGAGAATTTAGAGAACTTGGTTAAATCAAAACATATTATTTTTACAGGAAGAGTAGCTTTTGAAGAAGTAAAAGAATACTATAGTTTGTTTGATATCTGTCCATTTCCAAGAAATAATATTGAGATATGTCGGTACGTTCCACCTTTGAAAATACTTGAAGCTATGGCTATGAAAAAAGCTGTTATAGTATCTAATCTTTCACCTTTACTTGAGATTATAGAAGAAGACACAAATGGATTAGTGTGTAAATCTGATAGTGTTGAGAGTTTAAAAGAGAAAATACTGCAACTTTATTATGATGATTCATTACGTGATAGATTAGGAAAAAATTCCAGAGAATGGGTAGGTGAAAACCGTTCTTTGGAGGATATGGGTTTAAGATATATGAGACTTTATAATTCTTTTAAGGATGCTCATGTATAGAATATTTTTTGTGATAGTTGTTTTTGTTATAGATGTATACGCAAAAGATTTTTTGGTTGGTAATATAAAAGCATTACACGATACGATGAGAAAGGTGAGAAGTGGTGATGTGATTATTATGAAAAATGGGATTTGGTCTGATGTTAATATTACTTTTAAAGCTAAAGGGAATGAAGCAGCTCCTATTGTATTACGTGCGGAACAACAAGGAAAGGTAATCATATCTGGTAAATCTTCATTAAGAATATTGGGAAGTTATTTGAAGGTAGATGGTTTAGTATTTAGAAACGGTCAGCCAAGTAGGAAACAGTTGATAAGATTTGGTAATAAAAAACACTTAACAAATTATTCACGATTAACTAATGTGGAAATTATTGATTTTAATGATGTAGATTTAAGTAAGCGTTATGATTGGGTTGTTTTTTATGGTGGACAATATAATAGAGTAGATCATTGCCGTTTTACACATATGCAAAATAAAGGTGTTACTCTTAATGTGAGATTATTAGATAATGCACCATCCAATTATCATCTAATAGATCATAATGAGTTTTCATATCGTAAAATGGGAAATGAAAATGGATATGAAACGATTAGAGTCGGAAATAGTAAACAGTCGCTCCAAAATTCTAGAACAACAATAAAAAAGAACTTTTTTTTACAATGTGATGGAGAAGGAGAAATTATTTCCAATAAATCATCTGAAAATCGTTATATACAGAATACTTTTATGCATTCAAAAGGTATGTTAACGCTAAGACACGGCAATAGATGTCTTGTGAAAGATAATTTCTTTTTTTCTAATGGTCACAAGAAGATGGGAGGTGTCCGTATAGTAGGTGAAGGACATCAGATAAGCAATAATTATTTTGAAGGCGTTGGCGGAAGTGCATATACGGCGGCAATTTCATTTATGAATGGTATACCCCATCCTCCACTTTATGAATACGCGCAGGTAAAAGACAGTAATATTACCCATAATAAGTTTATCTATACCAAATACACTATCGTATCGGGTGCAAATTATAAAAAAGGTAGATATCCACTGCCTCCGGGAAATATCATATTTGCTAATAACTTGATTGTTGGGAGTAAAAAACCTTTACCCAAATACATTGGAAAGGTGGTACCAGACATCAAGTATAAAAATAATATTATGTTTAAATCAGAGCTGAATATAAAAAATCTAAAAGGGTTTAAAGTTTTAAATCCTAACATTAAAAAAGATAAAGAATCAACGTTATGGATATCTCATATAAGAAATGATTTTGAGGAAAAAGGGATACAGGCGATTAAAATTTTAAATGTCGGTCCACAAAGGGAAACTGTAAGATGAATGAAAAGATTATTTACTTTGATGAAGTTAAAGCAAAGATATTGTTAACTGAAAATATTAATTTTTTACAAACAACTTTAGAGGAAAGTCAAGAATATGTCTTATGTGGGAACTTGTATTTTTCTGAAAAAGAAATGGTGAAAAAAGCATTATTGGTAGTTAGTTTTGATAATAAAGTTTTAACAAAAGAAGAAAGTGCACATCATGGTTTTTCTCATTCCGAAAAGTATGGTTCTTATAAATATCTAACCTGTGATAAAAATAATCAATTTTTAATTCCATTTATAGTACCAGCGGGTAGCGAAACTATCAAGTTTGGTATTAGAAAATGGTATACAGAGTATGATTCGTATATCTCATCAACATTACTTCTAAAAGAAAAGAATAAAACAGAAATAACATGCTTTCAAAGCTTTGAAAAAATTATCAATAAATTTGACAAGAAGGACTATATGCAAATAAAAGCATTCATGCATATGTATTGTAGAAAATATACATCGGATTATTTAGTACTGACAACACGATATCCTATGTATGGTGACTATTATAGGAATTCGTTCATTCACACTAGAGTTCGTGAGTACATACAAAACAATATAAAAACAGATGTATTCAGTATGATGCATAATGGCTATACACCAGAACACTATCGATTTGAAAAAGTGCATGTGACGGTAGGGGAAGGAAGTTTTTTTGATGAACTTCTTACCTTCCATCCTTATAAAAAATGTTTAGTCCACTTTTTGAATGAAAGAATGTGGAAGTGTTTGAAAAAATATATAGATGATATAGAAGTAATTATTTGGGTACATGGAGCAGAAATACAACCTTGGAAACGAAGGTCTTTTAATTTTGAGAGTGAAGAAGAAATAACAAAAGCAAAAGTATTAAGTGAAAAAAGAATCTCTTTTTGGCAGGAAATTTTGAAAAATCCTCATCCCAATTTGAAACTCATCTTTGTATCGCAGTATTTTGCAGATGAAGTCATGGAAGACCTTGGTATAGTATTGCCAAAAAGTAGCTATGAGATTATACATAATTATATTAATACAGATTTGTTTAAGTATGCAAAAAAACCCGAAGAACAAAGAAAAAAAATACTCTCCATAAGACCGTATGCTTCCAAAAAATATGCGAATGATTTAAGTGTCAAGGCAGTTTTGTATATAAAAGAAAAATATCCTGAAGTATTTTCAGATATGGAGTTTACTTTTATAGGTGATGGCGTACTGTTTGATGTCACCTTGGAACCTTTAAAAGAATTAGAGAATGTCAAAATAGAAAAAAGATTTTTAAAACAGAGCGATATTGCCAAGCTACATAAAGTATATGGATTGTTTCTATCTCCAACACGAATGGACTCACAAGGTGTCTCAAGGGATGAAGCTATGAGTTCAGGACTGGTACCCATTACCAATAATGTAGCAGCCATTTCTGAGTTTGTAGATAAGTCATGTGGCATTTTGGCTGAAGCGGAGGATTATATAGGGTTGGCAGAAGGGATGATTAAACTGTATAACAATCCTAGTCTTTTTTTAGATATGTCTGAAAATGCTGCACAGAGAGTACGTAGGCAAAGTGGCTATGAGCAAACGATAGTAAAAGAATTAGATATAATAAAAAATTTTAAATGATAAGGAAGAGTTGGTATGAAGCAATATGATGCAAAAATTATAGAAAATGTATATAGCACTATAAGAGAGTGTTTAAACAAACAAGATTTACACATAGAACTCTCATCCACCTTAGTGGAAGATCTTGATGTTGATTCATCAGATGCCATATGTTTTGTAATGGAACTAGAAGATGTATATGACATTATCATAGAAGATGAAATCATAGAGACTTTGACTACAGTAGAGTCTATAGTCAGTCTTATACAAGAAAGAATAAAGTAGTTCTTATGCAGAGAGTTGTAGTCACAGGTACAGGAGCATTGACTTCGTATGGATTAGGTACTGAAACCCTATGGAATAATTTATTAGATGGAAAAACTGTCATTGAAAATATACCTGCCTCTTGGAAATTAACACCAAATGTTAAGGGTTTCTTTTCTCCTCTACCGACCTTAGACTACAAAGCATTGGGGTTTTCTAAAATGGAACTCACACAGTATGAATCTGTCAATTTAAATATACTTGTAGCACTTGATGAAGCATTAAAAAGTGCACAGATAGTATATACCCCAGTAAATAACAAATTAAATAGTTATGCTTTACATCATATAAATACAGATAGGCTTGGAGTTTTTTCGGGAACAGGTATTGGTGGCATAGATACTCTTTTAAATAACGCATTTGATTTTAGAAAGTTACAAAGAGGTGAGAGAGGAAGATTAGACCCATTTAGCATAGCAAAATCTATGCCTAATAATGTCGCAGCTTCGATAGGTATAAAACTTGGATTACATAAACATATAAACAGTTACACCTATGCCTGTGCTACTGGAACTATCACCATTGGTAAAGCCTATGAAAGCATAAAAAATGGACTGCTTGATGTTGCGATAGCTGGCAGTAGTGAGTCTTTAGACAGGGAAGGTATGACGTATAATGGATTTTTAAAAGCAAAGACTATTATAACGGGTGGAGACCCAGAGACAGTGAATTGCCCATTTGATGAAAAGAGAAGTGGTTTTTTGTTTAGTGAAGGTGCTTCAGGTGTCTTGGTTTTAGAATCATTAGCACATGCTCAAAAAAGAGATGCACATATTTTGGCAGAACTAGTGGGGTTTGAAGAGAGTTTTGATGGGTATAACATGGTCTCAGGAGATCCTTCAGGTGTGTATATCGAAGCAATGATTCAAAACTTGTTATGTGAAGCTAAAATAGAAGCTAAAGATATAGACTACATCAATGCGCATGGTACAGGAACCCTTAAAAATGACGAGGTAGAAGCAGAGATATTTGAAAGACTTTTTGGCGATAAAGTTGCCATTAATTCTACAAAATCACTTTTGGGGCATACTATAGCTGCCAGCGGTAGCATAGAAGCTATAGTAACGATGTTAAGCATGAGAGACCAAAAAATACATAAAAACAATGGATTAGTCAATCCTATTAAAAAACTTCACTTTGTCCAAAAAACAACAGACCTGTCTATAGAATATGCTCTTTCTACCTCTTATGCTTTTGGTGGACATAATGGTGCTTTACTTATTAAGAGATATAAAGAGGATACAAAATGAAATATAACATTACTTTACAAGAGGGGTTAAACTCTATAGAGGTTTTTGATGGACGTAAATTCACATATAGATTTACTCCTGCTATCTATTCAAGAGGTGCCCCTTTACTTATACTGGCAAGTGCGAGAGGAACAAAAGTACCAAGTAAGTTTAGTAGAAAAAACTGGAATGTACTTTCAGTGGTAGATACATTTGGAAGAAAAGGAGATATGTCAGCATATTTAGGAGAAAAGGGTAATTTTTTTATAAAAGAACTTTTGTATGAACTTGTACAGGCAGCTATAAAAAAGTGTGAATGTATACCTAAAAAGAATCTATATTTTTACGCTTCTTCGATAGCTTCAGGGGCTGGGATAGGGCAAGGTATACTCTCCGATGCCAGAGCAGTATATCTTAATTCACCGATTATCAGAGTGCATGATACAACTATGTATAAATCTAAATACATGGAGTGTGATAAAAATATAGATTATGTAATTCCACCGCATATGAAAAATGTGATTGAGGCAGATGGTGTGAGATTTTTAAAAGCGCATACACATAAGAAACTCCCCACTTTTTTTGTTTGTGACAGTCTACACCAAAGCGAACCATGGTTACAAAACTTTCTTGAAGAACATACCTATTATTTTGTCAATGCTTGTAAAGAAGAGGAGGTTGAAGTACACTTGGAGCTTATGGATACAGACGGACATAAAGTCCATCATACAATGAAAGAGGTCATAGAGTTATTTGATAAGTATGTAAAACCTCAGTATTTAGATTTGATGCATGTAAGTGTTGCATTACATAGAGATATTTTAAGTGTAGATTGTATTTTAGGGATAGATTACCCTCTAAAAAAAGACCCTGTATTCGCTTTCTATTTGATGTATAAAGGTGAAAGAAAGTATTTTAGAGGGTATGAAGATAACAATAAAATGGAATTTATTTTAGATAAAGAGATAGATATTAAGGATGTTGAAGTGATTGCTTTTGTTAAAGATAAAGATGGTATTAAGCTAAGTGAAAAAATATGTATGTAATACATATGTGATTGTTTAGAGTATAAGCTCAGCAGTCTTCAAAATCTCAGGTGGAATTTTATAACGTTTCCCATCTATATAACTGTTTTCCCATTCACGGGATTTTACAATCTCACTTACTTCTAGAAAATGTTTTGCATTTTTTTCTGTGATT
>Ga0256839_1004785_pt1 | contig 12950 bp, 13 predicted proteins | sample 354166metaG_FD_185968 | JGI IMG/M metagenome (GOLD analysis project Ga0256839, IMG submission 185968) | Hydrothermal vent microbial communities from Mid Atlantic Ridge, Atlantic Ocean - 354-166 | ecosystem: Environmental > Aquatic > Marine > Hydrothermal vents | place: Atlantic Ocean: Mid... | reverse complement strand
CCTCCAGCTCCAGGGACGGCAGCATGATCATCAAGGTGAAAAATGCTGTCAGGCAGAGCGGCGGGGAGGATCCGACTCGCAGATGAAATCCACGAACAGGCCGTTGAGCGAGGCAATGGCCACGGCCTGTGCATTGCTCTGCACGCCCAGCTTGCGGCGCACGGCGTTCATGTGATGGGTTACCGTGCGCTCCGACAGCCCCAGAATCACCGCTGTTTCCCAATAGCTCTTGCCGCAGGCGCACCAGTAGAGGCACTCGAGCTCGCGCCGGCTTAGCTGCGCTTCCGCTGCTTCTGTCTGCCGGTGCCGGGCGGCATGTTCCAGAAAGCGCTCGAAGAAGCGGGTCATGAACAGGTGCAATGCCGGCATCCGCTGCTTCAGGGCCGCTTCATCCTCGTGCAATGCCAAGGCCAGGGCAAAGCTTCCATGAGGGCCATGCAGCGGAAAGGCAAAACCCTTCACCACCTCCAGCGGCAGGCTGCCGGCAAGCTCTTGCAGGTGCGCGCATTCCGACAAGGGCCGGGGCCGCACGCAGCCGTGCCCCAGCCGCAACATCTGCTGCAGGGTTGGCAGATGCTCGCGCTCCAGCCGCGCCGCGGCCTCCCCCGTGAAAGTATGCGCCAGCCACAGCGTCTGCCCGGCGAGCTGTCCGCCGGCAAGGTGCATGTAGAGGATGCCATGCAGGCAAAAACGCCGCGCAAGGGCCGTCAGCAACTTGCGCCCCCCAGAGCTGGCATCCAGCCGGCTGCTGCCCGCCGGCATTTGCGCCCCGTTTTCCATGTTCAGCCGCCTTTCCCGATATTCTCCCCGCCCCGGCCGGGAAGACGGTGCTTCTGCCTGCCATGCCAGCCGGAGCCAATGGCTGCCGGCCGTGATGATGTCGAGCGCATGGCAACACGTGCACGCACAGAGCCGCACCTTTCATCCTGCCATTCACGCAGGCACGCCCGGCAGTATGCCGCTGCCTCCCGGAATGACGCTGGCTGCCCGCCCCCTCCCTGGCGATACAGCACCTCGTGTTGTTCATTCCCGCCAGTTCCGCGCATGCGCCCGCACACCATGCTGAAGCGCCAACCTTGCGGCAACCTTGCCGCACGCGGAACCGTCGAAAATGACATGGCGCGGCCCTGCAACCATGCCGAAAACCGAAATGACACCGCATGATGACAGCAACCGAACGACAAGAGTGGCTGTCATGACATGCTGCCAAAAATGCAAAACGATGGTGATACGCCCACATGGGCGTGCTGGCCGGATCAAGTATGAAATCAGCATACGAAAAGTTTACGCATACGGCAAGAAAGATCGAATCAAGGAAAGAAAATTGCAACCCAACACACGTATTGCTGGAATATCCCGCAACGGCAATGCGTGCAGACGCAATTTCTCGGGATCGCGATTTTCTTAATGCATCCTTTACTTGTCGGATGCTTCCATATTGAGCGTTCGTCAAGCCTTCTTTTGCCACCACATGCCGCAAAATCGTGCATTTCCATGCAACGGGATTGCGAATCAGCAGCATGCGCCGCGCACCGAGCAAATCCACATCCGCCCCGCCTTCGCATCAGGCAGGCTGCCGACCACAGGCCGCCCATGCCGTGCCGCAGGGGCGCAACCGGCGCAAGGCAACGCGCCGGCGCACGCGCCTGCGTTCCGGCAAGCTGTGCACGCTGCGCGGGCAGTTCATTGCCGATTGCCTGATCCACGACCGTTCCGCCCTTGGCGTGCGGGTACGCATGGCCGGGCGCATGGCGCTGCCGGAGCACGTGAAGTTCTTCGATGACGAATTGTGCACCCTGCATGTCGCCCGCGTGGTGTGGCGGCAAGAGAATGTCGCCGGGCTGCAATTCATCGGCGCACCATGCGACGAACACACGGCGCGGCGCGAGGTGGCGGCGCTGAAGGGCAAGTATTATGCCGTGCGCAACAGCCGCTGATGCACCTCGCTTGCCTGTTGCCACGGAAGCATGCAGGCACGCGGCATGCCTCTGCCCTGGCCCCTTTCCCATCACGCGCGGCAGCCCGGCTTCAACCTGCCACCCCTTGCCGCCGCAGGTTCATCACGTAATGGATGATCTCGGCCACTGCCGCATAGAACTCCGGCGGGATCATCTGATCCACCTCCACCTGCTTGTGCAGCGCCCGTGCCAATGAGCGGTTCTCGACGATCGGCACGTCGTTTTCCCGCGCAATCTCCCTGATCTTGAGCGCAATGAGGTTCTGCCCCTTGGCCACCACCACCGGTGCGGCATCGCGCTCGCCGTCATAGCGCAGTGCCACCGCGTAATGGGTGGGGTTGGTGATCACCACCGTGGCCTTCGGAACTGCCGCCAGCATGGAGCGCCGCAACCGATCACGCGCCAGCGACAGCCGCCGCGCCTTGACGATGGGGTCGCCATCCAGCTGCTTGTGCTCGTCCTTCACCTCCTGCCGGGTCATGCGCAGGTTCATCCACCAGTGGCGGCGCGACCAGGCGACATCGGCCAGCGCCAGCACCACCGCCGCCAGCACCACCGCGGAAAGCAGCTTCAGCGACAACGACAGCAGCACCGCCGGCAGGGCGCGCGGGTCCTGCAGCACGGTGTTCATCACGTGCCCGGTTTCCGAGCGCAGCAGCACCGCAACGATGATGCTGATGGCGGTGAACTTGAAGCACGCCTTGGCAAACTCCACCCACCCCTGTGCGCCGAACAGCCGCTTCGCCCCCTTCTTCAGCGACAGCCGCGAAAGCTCCGGCTTCACCCTTTTCGGTGCCAGGCGGGGCGGATTCTGTGCCACCGAGGCCACCACCGCCGCTACCACGAAAACGGCGAACAGGGGCACGAGAAAGGCGAGCATCAACCGGCCTGTCTGCTGCAACAGGTGCAGGGCGGCGGAACCGCTGTCCAGCCGCCAGGCATGCGGCTGTTCCAGCAGTGCTGCCAGCCCCTGGGTCATCTGCAGGGACTTCGGCCCCAGCATGAAGGCGGCAATGATGAGCATGGCCATGACAGAGGCCAGCAGCGCCGGCTCGCGCGAGAAGGGCACGTTGCCCTTGCGCAGGGCGTCGGAGATCTTCTTCTCGCTGGGGTCTTCGGTCTTGCTGTCCTTGTCCGGTTCATCCGCCATGCGCCCGCCTCACCCACCTGCAGCAACAATGTGCGATGCCGAGAGTCATTCGCTGCGTTGAAACCGAAAACATCAGGCATCGTCGTCGGCATGGATGACGATTTCGCCATCCTGCGCCATCTGCAACGCGATGGCGGCAATCTGCCGCCGGGCTTCCAGTGTTTCCTCTTCCGGTGGCGCAACACCGCCGGAAAGCTCGGCTTCCACCATCTTGCGCATGCGCCCGCCGAGCGCGGCCAGCACCATGTCCACCAGCTCCTGTGGCGCGCCGTGCAGCGCCTTCACGGTCAGCTCCGTGGGCACGCGGTCGAACAGCAGCAGGCGGTCCTGCTCGGAGAGCCGGACGATGTCCTCGAAGGAAAACAGCATGCGGGCAATCTCTCTTGCCTCCTCCGGGCGCACCGCCTTCAGCTGCTGCAGGAAGCGCTCTGCCTCCTCCCTGTCCATGCGGTTGACGATCTCGGCAATGCGGGCGCGTGCTTCGGCATTGCGCCCGGCTGATGCGTTGTCGATCCAGCCAATGCGGATCTGCTGTTCCACCAGCAGGGTCATCTCCTCGGCCACCGGCCGCATGTCCAGCAGGCGCATGAGGATGTCGTTGCGCAAGTGCAGCTCCAGCCGCTGCATCACCCGCGCGCTCAGCTCCGAATCGATGCGCGTGAAGATGAAGGCCACCACCTGCGGATGCTCGCTCTCGGCCAACGGCAACAGCACTTCCTCGCTGGCAAAGCGCTCATCGTCCCACACCGGCGGCAGCTCTTCCGCTTCTTCCGGTTCGCTCAGCCGCTGCAGGTCTTCCGCGCCCAGCACCTCTTCCAGCAGGGCGGCGGGCGGGCGCAAATCTCCCACCGTGCGCAGCCGCTCGATGAACTGCCGGGCAAAGTCCTCCACCACGGCTTCCAGCTCAAGAGAACGCACCTGCGCGGGGTCGAGCTGCAATTCGCGGATACGGGCGAAATCCTCCGGCGTGAAATGCTGCGCCAGCCGCTCCAGCAGCGGGGCGTCCAGCACGTTGAGGATGGCAGCGGCCTTGAACGGGCCGGGAGGTGATTGTGGCATGTCAGCGTGCGATGGCATGGCAGCGTGCGCGCTGCGCGTGGCGTGCACCCGCTGCGTTGCATGCTCGTTCAGGGCCGCCCCTGCCGCCTGCCCGATGCCGCCTGCTGGCGCTTGCGTGGCTGCCTTCATGGCGCTTCACCGCAACTGTTCATTCATCTCGTCCGGCTTTTTCCGGCGCTTTCGGCTCATCCGGGCATCCGGCACATTTGCTGTTCCACCTGCCGGTTCCGTCAGCACATGTCGCGCCGGGGAGAGACGATTTCCGTCAGCGATATGCCGAAACGCTCACCGTCTCCTTCCAGCAACACCACCTCGCCGCGCGCCACCAGCCGGCCATTGACCACCACATCCACCGGATCCCCCACCTTGTGATCCAGCGGCACCACGGAGCCGGGGCCCAGCTGCATGAGCCGGGCGATGGACATGCGCGCCTCGCCCAGCACCGCCTGCAGGGTAACCGGAATGCGCATGACGATGTCGAGATCCGGCGCATTTGCCGTCATGCCGGCGGCTGCCGCGGTGGCTGCCGTGCCCATGGCCTCACCTGCCGCAGCCGCAGCGCCGCGCTGCAGGGCTTCCGGCGGAATGGCATCTCCCACCGTCTGCGCCGGCTGCGGATGCTCCTCCGGTGCCGGGTGTGGCGGCTGTGCCGATGGAGCTTCCTGCATCGCCGCCTGCTGCGCCCCCTCTGCCATCGCGCCCGAAGCCTGCTGGTGTGGTGCTCCTTCGGGGGTGAGGGGTGCTGCATCGGGTGCCGTGTTCACCTGCCCGTTCGCCGGATCGCCTGCCGCATCGTTCGCCTGCCCGCTCAAGTGTTCGTTCATGGCTGCATACCCCTGTTGCCCGTGATCATGGCCTGTGCCAGCTCTTCCGCCGCATCCACCGGCTGGCGCAGGCGCAGCACGAAGCGCCCGTCAGCCTGCCCCAGCTCGGCATGGAACAGCGGCTCGCCATTGCATTCCAGCCGCACCGGCGCGCCTTCGCGCGTGCGCAGCTCCAGCACCTGCCCCACCTGCAGCCGCGCCACATCCGCCAGCAGCATTTCCCCACCATCGAGCACGGCGCGGCAGGCAACCTCGGAGGTGCGCAGGCGGCTGTCCAGCTCCTGCGCCCAGGGGCCGGAAGGCGTGGCGTCATCTCCATCCTGTTCGCCGGAAGCGGAGTCGGGCAGCTCCAGCGGGCAGGCCTTCAGGCTGGCGGCAATGCCCGGTGGCAGCACCACCTGCAACGTGCCGCGACGCTCGCCCGCCTGCAGGCGGATGCGCGCCGTCAGCACCGGGCGCTGCTCCAGCGCCAGTTCCTCCACCTCGTTGCCGGGGCGGATTTCGCTCAGGGAAATGTCCAGCTCGGTGCTGGGGGCGAAGGCCTGTTGCAGGCAGCCGGCCAGTTCCGCCGCCGCCTGCCCGGCCAGCACCTGGTCGAAATATCCCCACTGCGAACGCTGGACGATCTCGCGCTCATCCGGCCTGCCGCCCAGCACCGCCTCGATGAACAGATGCACCGCCCCGGCATCCAGCCCGATGCAGCTGAGCGTGTTGTGATGCTTCACCGTGCACAGCGCCACCAGCCAGCCGGAGGCACGCAGGCCCAGCTCCTGTGCGGGACTCACCTGCACTTCCGTCAGCGAGGTGTCGAAGGAGACATCACCCAGTTCATGCAGCCGGTCGCGCAGGTTCTGGCAGGCCTGCGCCAGGATGGCGCGCAGCAGCCGCAGCTTCTCCGCCGGAAGGTGGGCGGAGGCAGAGATGAGCAACTCATCGCCACGCTGCGCCACATCCGCCTGATCTGCCGCCGATGGTGCCGCCGCTTCCTGCATGTGCATTGCCTCCTGCATGCCGTGCGCTGCCCATCCGCCGCCCCTGGAGGGCCTTCTGCCGCGCCGAGCAGCACTCCACGCTGCCTCACGCCACCTGCTTCACTGCCCGCTTCACGCCGCCTGCTTCTCCTGGCCGCCACCGGGGTTGAGCATCTCGTTCTCCACCGTGTCGATGGCCGGGCGGTCATGCGAGGCAATGGTCTTGCGCCCGAACTCCACTGCCACCTGCGGCATGGCTCCATTCATGAAGGCCAGCAGCGTCTGCTTGACGATGATGAACTGGCGCAGGTTGTGCTCGCGCACCTTCTTGATCTTGCCGGCAATGGGGCCGACCACGGCATAGGAGAGGAAGATGCCGGCAAAGGTGCCCACCAGGGCCGCGCCAATGAGCTGCCCCAGCACCTCCGGCGACTCGTCCAGCGCGCCCATGGCCTTGATCACGCCCAGCACCGCCGCCACGATGCCCAGCGCAGGCAGCGCCTCCGACACCGTTACCATCGCGTGCACCGGCTCCAGCGCCTCGTGGCGGATGGTTTCGATCTCCTCGTCCATCAGTGCCTCCACCTCGTGCGTCTTGGCGTTGCCCATCAGGATCAGCCGCACGTAGTCGCAGATGAAGGTGGTCAGCTCCTTGTTCTTCAGCACGTTCTCGTATTGCTTGAACAGTTCCGATTCTTCCGGGTTGTCGATGTGCTCCTCCACCTCGCCGCGCGACTTGCTGCGCACCTCGCGCATCAGCGCAAACAGCAGGCCCAGCACGTCCAGGTGATCACGTTCGCCCGGCGTCTTGCCCTTGAAGGCCTCCATCAGCGCCTTGCCGGTATCCTTCACCGTCTTCATGGGATTGCCGATGAGAAAGGTGCCGAAGGCCGAACCGCCGATGATGACGAATTCCCACGGCTGCACCAGCACGGCAACCTTGCCGCCCATCGCCGCATAACCGCCGATGACGCAGCCCAGCGTAACCAGAAGGCCCAGCAGAATGCCCACGATGCCTGCTCCCCGTGCTGATGCAGCCCATGCACCGCGGCCTGCGGCTTGTGCTGCCGTTGCCGCGCGCCTGCCCTTGCCGGAGGCCTCCTGCCCCCATGCATTCGTGCAGCCGTGCAACGCAGCCTCTCAGCCCAGCCTTGCGCGAAGCTGGCGCAAGCCACGGGCAAGGTGCCCCTGCCACCATGGCCGGGCACCTGATGCAGATGATGCAGCAGAACCGGGCCACACGAGCCGTGGGCGGCCCACCTGCCGGGAGCCGGGCAATGCTGACGACGCTGGCGGATTATCAACTCATCGCTGCCGATATCGATGCCTCGCTGCGCCGCGTGGAGCAGCAGCCGCAGGTGCAGCGGGAGGTGGAATACTACCTGGAGAACATCGGCAAGGTGAAAGGCATCGATGACTTCCTCGCCGATGAGCGCCTGTTCAACTTCGCCATGAAGGCCTCCGGCCTGGCCGACATGGCCTATGCCAAGGCCTTCATGCGCAAGGTGCTGCAGGAGGGAATCGAATCGCCGGACAGCTTCGCCAACCAACTCACCGACACCCGCTTTCGCGACTTCGCCCGGCGCTTCAATTTTCACTCCTTCGGCGCTGCCGCCACCACGTTCGAGCGTGCCCGTGGCGAGGTGGTGCGGGATTACGTGCGCATCACGCTGGAAGAGCAGGCCGGCGAGCGCAACGAGGGGGTGCGGCTGGCGCTGTATTTCCAGCGCAAGGCTCCCGGCATACGCACCGGGTATGACGTGCTGGCAGACCCGGCGCTGATGAAGGTGGCAGAGACGGTGCTGGGCTATTCCCTCACCCGCGGAGACATAGACCGCCACGCCAGGGCGGTGGAGAAGGCGCTGGACATTGCCCGCCTGCAGCAGCCCGGCGTGCTGGAAAAGACGCTGTCGCGCTTTGCCGCCATGTGGGAGCTGAATGCGCCCGCCGGCCCTTCCGCCTTCGGCGGCAGCGGTGCGCAGGCGGCCGGTGCATTGCTGGTGCAGCCGCTTTCCGCCGGAGTGAGCCAGGATGTGCTGATGACCCTGCAGACGCTGAAGATCACCGGACGCTGAGCGCAGGCATTGCATGCCGGCAGGGGAGAATATCTGCCAGCCGCACGTGCTGCATGACGGAAACGGATGGACGATGGACAATCCCCCGGGATGCAGATGAGGGAGCTGATGGCATGAAGGTGGTCATGCACGTGGCGCTGGGCGGGCAGCTGGCAATGCGCGAGCAGCTGGCCGCCGTGGCCAACAACGTCGCCAACATCACCACGCCGGGCTTTCGTGCCGAGGGCAGCCGCTTTGCCGCGCTCGTTTCACGCCAGCAGCCGGTGCCGGTAAGCTTCGTCAGTGGTGGCGAAAGCTACATCGACACCCGCCCCGGCGCACTGAAGCAGACCGGCAACCCGCTGGACGTGGCGGTGCGCGGCAATGCCTGGCTGGCGCTGCAGGGGCCGGGGGATGCCATCATCTACACCCGTGATGGCCGCCTGCGCATGCTGCCCACCGGAGAGCTGGTGTCTGCCGCCACCGGCTGGCCGGTGCTGGACGTGGGGGGCGCACCCATCACGCTGAAGCCCGGTGGCGGGCCGCCGCGCATTGCCGCTGACGGCATGATCACGCAGGGAGAGAACCAGATAGGCGCCATTGGCCTGTTCCGCATCGACGAGAACGCGCGGCTGACACGCCATGGCACCTCCGGCGTCATCCCCGACCGCGAGCCGGAGCCGGTGGTGGATTTCCGCGATGCCGGCATCGTGCAGGGCTTCGTGGAAACATCCAATGTCAATGGTGCCCTGGAGATGGCACATCTCATCCGCATCACCAGCAGCCTGCGGCAGCTCTCCACGGCACTGGACGAAAGCGAACGCACCATGCTTGACGCCATCCGCACCCTTGGCGGCAGCGGTGGCGGGGCGTGATGCCGGTCGTGGCCGGGCAGAAGCTGGATGACGGGCCGCTGGGGCGGCTGGGCCTTGCCGCGCGGCGGCTGCGGCATGATGCCTCGCTGCTGCGCTGTGGCGGCAGGGTGGTGGAGGTGTCCCCCGCCATCTGCCGCGTGCGGGGGCTGTCGCGCATTGCAGCGCTGGGCGATTGCATCACCATCGGCCACATGTCCGGACAACAGCGGCTGGCGCAGGTGGTGCACGTGGGCAATGACGGCATCCTGGCCAAGCCCTTCGATGCCGAGCCTGACATCCGGCTGGACATGCCGGCGTGGCACTTGGGCCCGCTTCGCCTGCGCCCGGACGAAAGCTGGAAAGGGCGCATCATGAACGCGCTGGGAGAGCCGGCCGATGGCGGCCCACCACTGCCGCCGGGGCCGCTGGCGCTGCCCGTTGACCGCCCACCGCCACGAGCGCTGCGCCGCCAGCCGGTAAACCGCCCCATGCGCACCGGCGTGCGCGCGGTGGACATCTTCACCCCCATCTGCGCCGGGCAGCGGCTGGGCATCTTTGCCGGCTCCGGCGTGGGCAAGTCCACCTTCCTGGCCATGCTCACCCGCGCCGCCGACTTCGACACCGTCGTCTTCGCCCTCATCGGCGAGCGTGGGCGCGAGGTGCGGGAGTTCGTGGAAGAAACGCTGAACGAGCAGCAGCGCCGCCGTTCCATCGGCGTCGTCGCCACCGGCGATGAAAGCCCGATGATGCGCCGCCTGGCGCTGAAGACGGCACTGACCATTGCCGAATACTTCCGCGACCGCGGCGAGAACGTGTTGCTGGTGGCCGATTCCATCACCCGCCACGCCCACGCCAGCCGCGACGTGCTGCTGGCTGCCGGCGAGGCACCGGTGGCGCGAGGTTTTCCACCCGGCGTGTTTGCCGAGCTGCCGCGCCTGCTGGAGCGCGCCGGGCCGGGCGAGGTGGGGGGCGGTTCGATTACCGGCTTCTTCTCCGTGCTGGTGGATGGCGATGATCACAACGACCCGGTGGCCGACAGCATTCGCGGCATCCTGGATGGCCACATCGTGCTGGACCGCGAAATTGCCGAGCAGGGGCGGTATCCGGCCGTCAACGTGCTGGCTTCCGTATCGCGGCTGGCACGCCATGCATGGACGGCGGAACAGGAGAAGCTGGTGCTGATGCTGCGTGCGCTCATCGCCCGCTTCGAGGACACGCGCGACCTGCGGTTGCTGGGCGGCTACCGCCCCGGCGCGGACGAGGAGCTGGACCGCGCCGTGCAATGGGTGCCGCAGATATACGAGGTGCTGAAGCAGACGCCGGACGAAACAGCGGCAGAAGCGCAGCAGGATGCCTTCGCCGTGCTGGCCACCACCCTGAAGGCATTGGCCGGGGGCTGACCCTGCTGCGGCATCCTGCGACACGGCAGCACCACCAGCCGTTCCCTGCCCATGCCTTCCGGCTTTTGCCGCCCGGGCTTTCGCCCCCTGCCCACGCATGCCCGTTTTTCGGGGCGCGGTGCCTCAGTGTGGGCGGCGCAGCAGGGGTTTCTGCGGTTTGGCGTCCGGCTGGCGCAGATACAGCGGCTCTGGCGGCTCCGTCGGCACCGGCTCCACCGGCGCATGCAGCGCCACCACCTCCGCCGTGGGCAGCGGATCGGCATCAATGGCCACGCGCCCGGTGGCCTCGTCCGCCAGCAGTGCCGCGCCGCTGCCCACCAGCAGGCACGGCCCCGGCGGCAGGTGTGCTGCCGCCTGATCCACCGGGGTGAGCAGCGCCTCGGTCAGCGGCTGCATGCCGGCATCGAACACCTGCAGATACAGCTCCTGGCGCCGTGCATCGATCACCGCCGCAATGGGCAAACGCTCCGGGTTGTGGCCGACATTGCGGGCAATGGCCTCCAGCGTGGTGATGCCGGTGATGGGAATCTCCAGCGTCGAGGCCAGCGCACGGGCAAACGACAGGCCAATGCGCACACCGGTAAAGCTGCCCGGCCCGCGGGTGATGGCTATCATCGCCAGCGTGGCATAGGGATCGCCGGCGTCCATCATCACCGCATCCACCATGTCCGGCAGCACTTCCGCCTGGCCGCGCTCCATGATCTCGCGGCGATAGCTCAGCACCTCGCCGCTGGCGCGGTTCACCAAGGCCACCGAACAGGCCTGCAGGGAGGTATCCATCCCAAGCACCAGCATCGTTGCAATTCCCTCCCCGCTGCCACCGCGCTTGTGCGGCTGGCGCTCTCAGCCGTCTTCCACCTGCTTGCGCGCGCGGCCCTTGCACACCGCATCATTCACTTTCCGCAGATGCATCCTGCGGGCAATCAGCGCTCGCGCGGCAACCTACAGGATTTCCGCCAGCTCCTCAAACGCCGGGCGCGGGCTGCGGTCGAACAGCGAGGCCGGGTCGCCATGCCCCAGCGCGCAGATGAAGTTGGACTTCCACTTCGGCCGGTCGGCGAAGAACTCCGCATCCACTCCGGCGTTGTCAAAGCCCGACATCGGTCCGCAATCCAGCCCCAGCGCCCGCGCCGCGATGATGAAATAAGCCGCCTGCAGCGTGCCGTTGCGAAAGGCCGTGGCCTCTATCAGCGGCTCGTTGCCAACGAACCAGCTGCGCGCATCCGTGTGCGGAAAGTATTTCGGCAGCCGCTCGTAGAACTCCAGGTCATGCGCGAAAATGGCCACCACCGGCGCACTCATGGCCTTTTCCACGTTGCCTTCCATCAGGTGCGGCTTCAGCCGCTCCTTGGCCTCCTGCGTCTTGAGAAACAGGATACGGATGGGCTGGCAGTTGGCCGAGGTGGGGCCCATCTTCATCAGGTCAACGATCTGGCGCAGGCATTCGTCGGAAACCGGCTCATCACGCCAGCCATTGTAGCTGCGTGCCTCCAGAAAGATCTGCCGCAACGCCTTCTCGTCAACGGGCTTGCCACATGCCTCCCAGCCCATGTTTCCCTCCTGCCGTTCCTTCTCTCCCTGCCGGTGTGCTCTCCCTGCCGGTGTGCCGGCCACTGCTGCCCGCCACCGGCATCATCCGGCCATGACAGGCCACAGCGGCAGTGCCGCCAGCCACCAGCGCCGATGTCCTGCACGCCCCTTGCAGCCTCCACTCTCGCAACAAGCGGGGCGCAGGCCCGCCTCAGACCTGCTGCACTTCCTGCACCTGCGGCACGAAATGGCGAAGCAGGTTCTCCACCCCCTGCTTCAGCGTCGCCGTCGATGACGGGCATCCGGAACAGGCACCCACCATCTGCAGATACACGACGCCGTCCTTGAACCCCTGGAAGGTGATGTCGCCGCCATCCTGCGCCACCGCCGGACGCACGCGCGTGTCCAGCACCTCCTTGATGCGCTGCACCACCTCCGCATCCTTCTCGTCATAGAACTCCGAGGCCTCGGCAGCCGCGCCCTCGATCACCGGATCGCCGGAAAGATAGTGCTCCATGATGGCACCCAGCACCGCCGGCTTCAGCAGCGCCCAGTCGGCATCTTCCGCCTTGCTCACCGATATGAAGTCCGAGCCCAGGAACACGCCGCGCACGCCATCAACGGCAAACAGCCGCTTCGCCAGCGGCGACGCCTCGGCCTCCTCCACGCTCTTGAAGTCGCGCGGCGGGCCGCTCACCACCTTCTCGCCAGGCAGGAACTTCAGGGTATTCGGGTTGGGTGTCGCTTCCGTCTGGATAAGCATGTCAAGCTGCCTCTTGCTGGCATTCAGATGATCTCGCGCCGCTTCGCCCCTGCATGAAGAGCATCTAGGCCCCACACGAACCGTTGGCAAGCACCACCAGCTCATGCGTGGCAAAGCAATGCATCAGGGACGCAAGCACGCCCTGCCGACAAGCCTGCTTGCCGCTGCATCCTGCCACATGGCAAGCCGCTTTTCACCCTACGGGCAGCGGATAGCGGCCAGCGCCCCACCCGGAGGGCAATGCATGACACGGCCTTGAGATGCACTGGCCTTTCCGGTATAAGACACACGCTCGCAGCCTGAGCCTGGCAGCTGCTTCTGCCGGGTTGCAGACATTGCCGGGAACCATCCAGGCAGCCACATCACCTGCCGCCCACCGGCACAGGC
>Ga0256839_1004784_pt1 | contig 12954 bp, 8 predicted proteins | sample 354166metaG_FD_185968 | JGI IMG/M metagenome (GOLD analysis project Ga0256839, IMG submission 185968) | Hydrothermal vent microbial communities from Mid Atlantic Ridge, Atlantic Ocean - 354-166 | ecosystem: Environmental > Aquatic > Marine > Hydrothermal vents | place: Atlantic Ocean: Mid... | reverse complement strand
GCCGCAACCGTCGTGTCCACTTTTTCATGTTCCGGTACTGCCTCTTTCTCGCGGATTCGAACGAAGAAGATGAAAGTCTGTTCCGATTAGATGAGCCGGCCCCGGTCCCCATCGATGGCGACTCCGCCCACCTGGTTGGCCAGCGAGCCAACTTTCAGGATAGTCATGGTTGCGAAAAACTGCACGAGTTTGGCGCCTGCCAACGCCCCTCTTTTCCAGCCGACCGCCGAAAAAACCGGACCTGTCGGCAGGATTGCCCGCTATTGTGAGGGGGGCGGAGAATGCCGAGCATACCGGCACAGAAGATCCTCGACCAGACGCGGTGATTCGCCGTTGCCGCGACCCCTCCGGTGCCATTGGCGATCGGTGGGAAACCACTCCGGATCCCGAGGCCACTGTGCCATCGGCGAATAGCCCAGTTCCCGGGCCAGTCTCGAAGAATCGAGCCGCACGTCACCGGCTCGAGGTGGCACCGGACCGGCCTGCGTGCGCCAACATCCCTTGAGCAGCTCCGGAGAATAGCCTCCCGCCCGATTGATGATCTGGGCGATCTGGAACAGACTCCAATCCCGGGGGCCACCGGCGTGGTAGGTACCGCACAGCGAGCGCCCCAGCAAATCGTGGCACAGGCGGTTGAGACAGTCGGCGTAGTGCGGCGTGCGGATCTCATCGTAGTACAGCGTGGCCGGCCGTCCTTTGCGAAAACGGGACTCGATCCAGTCGATGGCCCCGGCGTGACCATTGAACGAGCGTCCCATCGGCAGGCTGATCCGCAAGATGCAACAGTTGGGCTGCCGCGACAGCCACTGTTCGGTTTCCCACATCGACTGGCCGTAGACGGTCACCGGGTCGGGCTCGTCCTCTTCGCGGTAGGGAGCCCCGTGCAAGCCGGAGAACACTAGATCGATCGACAGGTGAACGATCCGGGTTCCGCCATCGGCAATGGCGCGGGTCAGGGCTCGAGCGCTGGCCACGTTGGCTCGATGAGCCAACTGCGGATCACACTCGCAAGCCTTCAACCGGCAGTGACCTTCGGCGTTGAGTACCGAGCGAAACTGGTAGCGGTCGAACAGCCGAGCCATCTGCCGTTCGCTTCCCGGATCGCACGGCACGATTCCCACGCGGTCGAGCCGCCAGTTGTCGCTGCGGCGGGTACCGATCACTTGGTCGGCGAAGAGTCGCCGGAAATAGGCGAACGCCTGATAGCCGGCAACTCCGGCCACGCCGGTGATCAAGAGCGGCAGAGGCGGTGGAGGCAACATGGGGCGCACGGCGATCACCATCCTTCGATTCCTACTCCGTAAGATCTACGCGCCGTACGCGCATCTTGCCGGCGCTGCCCTCTCCAGCCGCCATCGCATTCCCTCACCCCTCACCCCTCACTCTTCACCCTTCACCCTTGCGGGCGAAGCCCGGTTTCGGAACTCGTGCAAACTTCGACGGTCACCGGCAGCGCGTGCTGTTTCGGCAGCATGGCGAAACGGCGACTCGGCACCGGAAGTTTCAGCATGGATGCCGCGCTCCCGTTCACCAGCGCGATCTCCAGGTGTCCCGAGGAACCTACCAGGGCGACGAGACTCCCGCTCGAGGCGTCACCGTATGTCGTGACGAGTGGGATGTCCCGGTGCGCACCGACAGAGACGGACACTTTCCGACCGACGATGGTTGCCAAATCGCTCTCCGCGATATTCGTCAGCAGATTTCCAAAGCTGTCGGCGGCCACGATTCGGCCTTCGACATGGCCGGCCGTTCGGTCGGCGACGGGCCAATCAAGCGAGTGTTCGACCGAAGCCGGGCTTCCCAGGCGGGAAAGCGGGACGCCTCGAGCCAAGTGAGCGGCCACGGGTGCCATGATATCGCGGCCATGAAACGTCGTCGAGATTTCGGCATTCCAGTAGTCGGGGTTGTCGAGTCGCACGACTTGCCCGAGGGGAAACCGCCGCAGCAGAAGTGTCCACAGACCGTTGTCGGGAGCGACGAACCGCCACTCGCCGATCTGTGCCGCCAAGATCGAACGCTGGGTGCCGACTCCCGGATCGATCACGGCAACGTGGATCGTGCCTGGAGGAAACCGGCAGGCAACTTCGGAGAGCAACAGAGCTCCCATCGCAACCGACTGGGGTTCCACGGCATGAGTCATGTCGACCAGGTGGATGTCGGGCGCGATTGCGAGCGCCGCCCCTTTCATCTGAGCGACGTAGGGGGAATCCGTACCGAAATCGGTCGTGAAGGTAATGATGCCGGTCATGAGACCGAATTGTAGTGCTCGCCGATGCCGCGCCAAGCGCCACGGGTCGGGGGTTCAGGTGGAGTCCCGTTCCCCATCTCCATGGCTCGGAAGCGTCGGCCGGGCCCGCCACCCGACCAGAGCGATTCCGATGACGTTGCACAATGCGGCGATGGCCAACCATGTCGCGGCAATCGGCGGGGTGGCATCGCCGACTCGAGCGCCCCACAGCCAGTCGAGCCGATCCTGGTGCAGCGCGATCCACGGCAGGATCGCGTTGTGGCCCAGATGCAGAGCCATTCCCGGGAACAGGCTTCCGGTCCGCCAGCAAATCCAGCCAACCACGATTCCCAGCAAGAACGTGGGCAGGAACCGTTCGGGAGCCAGCATGGTTGGCGAGAAGACGTGAAACAGTCCGAAGATGGCAGCGCTTCCCAGGATGGCCCAGGCCGGTTTGGTCCGAACTCGCAGCCACGCCAGCACGAAGCCTCGAAAGAACCACTCTTCGGCCACGGCCGGCACCACGGCCAACGCGGCGAAAACGAGCCACGGCGGAACCGATCTCAGTCCACGAACAAGCTGCTCGATCTGCCGCAGCGTCGACTGACCGACCGGTGAAAGGCCGACCGACTCGGCCAACCGGAACAGCTCATAAGCCCAGGGCCACAATGTCACGCCGAGCAGTAGAGCTCCGAGCAGGGGAAACAACCGAGGCGCCCGGAGCGAGAACGTGGGTGCCAGGATGATTCGCCGCTGCCGACTGAGCCACCACGGCCATCCCAGGAAGACGAGTAGGGTGACGACGGCGTTGGCGATGAGCAGCCGGGGCAAGGAGCGGTCGGCCGCTACGATCGCCAGATTCCCCAGCAAGTAGTGCATCAAGAACGCCAGCGCCAGCCCTGTTAGACCCTGCGAAAGTGTGGGGGCCGCATGGGTACGCCTCGCGCGGTGCCAGAGGTCTCGCCACTGCGCATGACTGACGGTTCCCACGGCATCGGTTCCAAAGATGCGCGCTGCCACGGCGAGGGCGCACAAGGCGTACAGGACGGTGGTGCCGACCACCACCGCGACCCAGAAGAGATCGGCATTGCCGGCCAGCGCCTCGCGAGCCAACAGTGCCGTGTTGACCAACGGAACGACGGCCAGCCAGCCATTGAGTTGGACTTGAGGCATCATCGTCAACATGCCGGGCGAGATGGCCAGCAGCATCACCGGGATCAGATAGGCTTGCGCCTCTTTGAAGCTGCGCGCCATACTGGTGATGGCCAACAGCAGAGCGCTGAAGAACGCGGCGAACAAAAAGGTCAGCGCGACGACCAGTGCCACGCCGGTGGGAGAAGGGCCGCTCCCGCCGAACAAAGCCGTCCCCAGTCCCGACAACGACAACGTGACTCCCATGGCGGCCAGGTTGACCAGCGCCGTCAGAACGGCCACCGTCACCACGGCGACATACTTGGCCAGCAAAAGCTGATGGGCGGGGACGGGCGAGGCGATCAGCATCTCCAACGTACCTCGTTCCCGTTCTCCGGCAGTCAAGTCGATGGCCGGATAGACGGCGCCGGTGATCGTCATCAAGATCAGGATCAACGGTACCAGCATGGCCAGCGACAGGGAGGCGGGGCGGGCTCGAGCCAGCACCGAGCGCTCGCTCACGACCAGCGGCCGCTGCGGTAGTCCCGCTCGCACCAGTCGCTCGCGCCACGACCGTTCATTCACGGCCGCCAGGCGGCGTTCCACGAACAGCATGGCCTCGCTGCTGGCCAGCTCCCCGTCACGGTAAATGATGCGCCAGGTGGCCGACTCGCGCGGGCCAGCAGGGAAGATGACTTCGATGCCGACCGTGGCCGTGCTTTGTTTCACCGATCCATACGCGTCCGCTGTCGCATCGAGACTCACCTTGGGCACGTTTTCCACGGCTCCACGCGTGGCGGTCTCGCGCCGGGTCAGCAGTCGGTCTCCCCGCTCCAGCAGTCGTTGCACCACGTCGACCGCTTCGGCCGGTTGCACGGCAATCACCCACATCGCCTCGCCCGCCGGCCGCATGGTCGTCAGGAACCGATTGAAGGTGATCGACAACAGCGGATAAACCAGCAGCGGCATCAATACCAAAGTCACCAGCGTGCGGCGGTCTCGCAGCGTCTCGCGCAGTTCCTTGCGAGCCAGCCGCGACCAACGAGCTCGCGGAAGGGGAGGGGGGGCGAGCGGCGGAGCACTCATGGTGCCGAATCCTCCAGATCGCTACGCTCTGTCGATCCCCACTCATGACTGCTCGCCTCATCCGGCGACGGCAGTTTCGCCAGCAACGAAAGAAAGATCTCGGTCAGCGATTGGCAGCCGGTCTCCCTCCTCAGCTCCTCCAACGTTCCCTGCAACACCAGCGAGCCGTGGTTGAGGAGTCCGAAGCGGTCGCAGAGCCGTTGGGCTTCATCGAGTCGATGGGTGCAGACGATGACCGCCTTGCCTCGGTCCCGCAGGTGGGCCACGTAGTCGAAAATCACTTTGCTGCCCACGATGTCGAGGCCGCGTGTCGGTTCATCCAGCAGCATGGCCGGCGGATCGTGCACCAGAGCCCGAGCCAGACTGACGCGCTGTTTCTGTCCGGTGCTGAATGTGCCGCACCGTCGATCGAGCAGTTCCCGGATGCCGAAAAGCCCCGACAACTCCTCGATGCGCCGACGGGTCGTGTCCGGATCGCAACCGTACAGGTCGCCGAAGAACTCGAGGAGTTCCCGAGTCGTGAGCCACTGATAGACGCCCGTGCCGGCAGAGAGCAAGCCGAGCGAACGCTTGACGGCTTGAGGATTCTCGTCGGCTCGGCTGCCACCGACTTCGGCGTAACCGTTGCTGGGCGCCAGCAGCCCCAAGATCATCCGCAACGTCGTCGTCTTGCCCGCTCCGTTGGGACCCAGCAGCCCATAAACTTCGCCCGCGTGCACCTCGAAACTGACGCGGTTGACGGCGCAGATCGAGCGGGAGCCGACTTCGAAATAGCGGGTGATGTCGACGACGCGGATCATCCGGTTATCCGATCGCTGGTCATGGCTTGGTGGTAGACGGTTTTTCCCGGCAGTAGCGGGCCAGCCAGTCGAAGAAGACCCGGTGCCAAAGCACGCCGTTTTGCGGCGAAAGCACCCAATGTCCCTCGTTGGGGAAATAAAGGAACCGCGAGGGGATTCCTTGGACTTGAGCGGCCGTGAAAGCCTCCATCCCCTGCGTCACCGGCACGCGGAAGTCTTTTTCGCCGTGGATCACCAGGAGCGGAGTCCGCCAGTTGCCGACGAAACGGTGAGGTGAAAAGCGATCGTAGTCCCGCTGCACTTCGGGACTTTTCCAATAAGGTCCGCCCAGGTCCCAGTTGACGAAAAACAGCTCCTCGGTCGAACCATACATCGATTCGAGATTGAAGACACCGGCGTGAGCGATGATGGTGCAAAAACGATCCTCATGATGCCCCATCATCCAATACCCGGTGTAGCCGCCGAAACTGGCGCCGATTCCGGCGACTCGTTGTCGATCGATGTAGGACTCGGTCATCATGTCGTCGGCGGACGCCAGGATGTCCTGCATGGCCTGGCCGCCCCAATCACGGCTGATCTGGTCGTTCCAGCGTCGCCCGAATCCGGGAAGGCCGCGACGATTGACCGCAGTCACCACATATCCGTTGGCAGCCATCAGGTGGAAATTCCAGCGGTAAGAGAACCACTGTCCGATCTGCCCTTGCGGTCCGCCTTGGAAGTAGACCAGCATCGGCCATTTCTTTTTCGAGTCGAAATCGGGTGGGTAGATCACCCAGTTGTGCACGAGCTTTCCGTCGCTGGAACGGACCCAGCGCTCTTTGATCTCGGGAAGCTCCAGCGAGGCATAGAGGGCATCGTTGATGCGGGTCTTCTGCGTGGCGGTGTTCGTTTCCGGTTCGAACTCGTACAACTCCCAGGGGCGCAGCATGCTCTGCCGCTTCACCAGGAGTCGCCGCCCGTCCGGAAACAATTCGACCAACTCCCAGTTGTAGCGTCCCTGCGTGAGTTGCCGCGTTCTGCCGTCCTTGAGGGAAATGCGAAACAGTTGGTTGGTGCCTCGCCATTCCGACATGAATATCAGGCTCTGAGAATCCGCCGTCCAATGCGCGTGATGCGCGCTTTGGTCGAGTCCCTTGGTCAGTTCGCGAATCCGCCCACTGCCTCGGTCGTAAAGCATGATCCGATTGCGGTCGGCCTCGAATCCCGGTCGGGCCATCGAGTGGAAGGCGAGGTAGCGCCCGTCGGGCGAGTAGACCGGATCGTTGTCGTACCCGTTCATGCCGGGCGTGATGCAAGTCCGGCGACCGGGATGGCTCAAATCGACCAGATAGATGTCACTGTCGGTCGACTCGGCCCAGTTGTTGACGATCTTGGCGGTGAAAGCGATCTGCCGACCATCCGGGGACCAGCCGTACTGCTCGGCGCCGCCGAACGGCGGCACCGGACAATCGGCACGCAGACCGTTCATCAAGTCGATCGGTTCACCGATCGAACCGTCGGCATTCAATTCGGCCACGTGCAAATGAGCGTAGCGGTAGTCGTGCCAGTGATCCCAATGCCGGTACATCAGTTGATCGATGATCCGAGCGTCGGCCTTGGGGAGGTCGGGATAGATTTCCCGGACCGTTCGATCGAGTTTGATCCGCAGTGTGAAGGCGATGCGCTTTCCGTCGGGAGAGATTTTCACATGGCTCGGCGAGTCCTTCAGTCGCGTGACTTGCCGGGGCTTTCCGGCACCCGGAGTCCACATCCACACCTGCGACTTCTTGTCCTTGCCCGCCGGTGCGGTGTAGAACAGTCTCGCTTTGCCGCCGACCGTCGCCCACTGCAGGTTGCCCACCGAGTCGGCAGCCAACAATTCGCGGACACCGGCGCTACTGGAGTCCATCAACATCAGATGGCTTCGCCCTTGGTTCTCCGCCAGATCATACCAGCGCACCACGTAGGCGATCGACTTGCCGTCAGGGGAGAGGGCCGATCCGCCCAGACGCCCCAACTTCCACAGCAATTCGGGAGTCATGCGCCGCCCTGCCGACGACGGAGCCGCAGCGGCGAGCAGAAGGAGGGCGAAACAGCAGAGTATCGACCGGATGGGTGAGCGCGACATGGTGCAGAGTCCTTCGACAAACATGGTGTAGATCAATGGAGAGCTCGAGCAAACGGGCGACGGGGGAACGGACACCCGGGAAAGAATGTCTCGAAAACATGCGCGCACCGTACGCGCATGTTGCCGTGGCTTTCGGTCGTCACTGCCATCCCGACAGCCTCCGGCCTCCCGTCTCCGTCTTGCGGGCGAAGCCCGCGCGAGGCGCAGAGCGTTCCTCACCAGTGTAGCTTACGCCGGCACCGCTCGAACCCGCCATCGGTGGATGTCGGCGGCGGGACGATCCGATTACACTGGCTGTTGGGATCACGACACCCACCGGGACACCAACGCCGATCCTGCCTTGAATTCTGGCTTCGCTGAGGAGTATTCGCTGATGCATGGGGAAAACACGCCTGTCGCTTGCACGTCCAGGACCTGCCGATCGTCGCGCGGCCCGGAGTTGACGCGTCGCCGTCTGTTGACCGCTGCGGCCTCGGCCGCTCCTGCCGTGTTGCTGGGAACGGGCCGGGGGCGGGCTCGAGCCGCCGGAAGCGCCGAGCCGATTTCCCTGTTCGACGGCAAGAGTCTCAGCGGTTGGATACCGAAGATCCGCGGCTTTCGTCTGGGGGAGGACGATGGCCGTACCTTTCGAGTCGAAGACGGGTTGCTCAAAGTCCGCTATGACCAGTACGACAAGTTCGACGAGCGGTTCGGTCACCTGTTTTACGAAAAACCGTTTTCCCACTACCGACTTCGCGTCGAGTACCGGTTCGTGGGCCGGCAGGTGCCGGGCGGTCCGGGATGGGCGTTTCGCAACAGCGGCATCATGATCCACGGCCAGGATGCCTCCAGCATGAGTTTGGACCAGAAGTTCCCCGTGTCGATCGAAGTGCAGTTGCTCGGAGGTCGCGAGACCGGCCGGCGTCCCACGGCCAACTTGTGTACGCCGGGAACTCACGTGGTGATGAACGGCCGATTGCTCAAGCGGCACTGCACCAGTTCAACGTCCGATACGTTTCGCGGCGACCAGTGGGTTACCGTGGAAGTCGAGGTGCGCGGCAACGAAAGGATCCGCCACTTCGTCAACGGCAAGTTGGTGCTCGAGTACACCAAACCGCAACTCGATCTCGACGACCCGGATGCCAAGAGGATTGCGGGTCAGGTTCCCACGATGCTGACCGGTGGGACGATTTCGCTGCAATCCGAAAGTCACCCGATCGATTTCCGCAAGGTCGAATTGACACCGCTGGCGGGTTAGCCGCAAGAGTCGGGAACGGCCGACCTCCGCATGCTCCCCTACCAGATTTTGACTCGCTGCTCCGGAGGCAGATAGAGCCGGTCTCCCGGCTTGACACCGAACACTTCATAAAACGCGTCGATGTTTCTCACGATGCCGTTGACCCGGTACTTGGCCGGAGAGTGCGGATCGACGAACAGCCGTCGCCGCAGCTCTTCCGGGCGGTATTTGCGCCTCCAGATCTGAGCGTATCCCAGGAAGAACCGTTGAGGGCCGGTAAAGCCGTCGATCACCGGCGGCGTATCGCCTTCCAGCATGAGCTGGTAGGCGGTGTAGGCCACGTTGACGCCGCCCAGATCGCCGATGTTCTCGCCCAGGGTGAGACGTCCGTTGATCTTCATGCCGGGAATCGGTTCGTAGGAGGAGTATTGCTGGACCAGCAGCTTGCTGCGAGCTTCGAATTCGGCACGATCGTCGGGACTCCACCAGTTGTTGAGGTTCCCGTCTCCGTCGAACCGGCTGCCGCTGTCATCGAAACCGTGACTCAATTCATGGCCGATCACGGCGCCGATTCCCCCGTAGTTCACGGCATCGTCGGCGTCCATGTGGAAGAACGGGGGCTGCAGGATGGCGGCGGGAAAGACGATCTCGTTCATCAGCGGGTTGTAATAGGCGTTGACGGTCTGAGGCGTCATGTGCCACTCCTCCTTGTCGACCGGCTTGCCCAGTTTGTCGATCATCCGCTGGTAGGCCACCTCGGACGCTCGCCGCATGTTGCCCACCAGATCGTCGGGGCGGATTTCCAGGCGGCTGTAGTCTTTCCATTTTTCGGGGTAGCCGATCTTGGTGCGGATCTTGGCGAGTTTGTCGAGCGCCCGTTCCTTGGTCGCGTCGCTCATCCACTCGAGCTGCCGGATCCGCACGGCCATCGCGGATTTGAGGTAATCGACCAGATTCTTCATTCTCGCCTTGGCCTCGGGCTTGAAGTGCTCCCGCACATACAGTTTGCCGACCAGTTCGCCCATGGCGCCGTTGGCGGCACCGACCGCCCGTTTCCATCGGGGACTCGGTTCCGCCACGCCCGACAGCGTGCGCCGATGGAAATCGAAATGCAACTCGTCGAACTCGCGGCTCAGCAGTGACGCATATTCGTCCGTCACATGAAAGATGAGATAGTCTTTCCAGACCTCGAGCGGAACTTCCCGGTAGAGCTCGCGAAAACCCTCGAGGAAACTCGGTTGGCGAACGATGAACTCCTTTTCTCCATCCATGCCGGCTTCTCGGAGGAATGAAACCCAAGCGAAGCCCTCGAGCATCTTACCGACTTCGTCCCCCGTCTTCTTGTTGTAGGTCTTGATCGGGTTGCGGTTTTCCACCCGGCTCCATTGGATGCGAGCGATGCGAGTTTCCAGATCGAGGACGCGATCGGCGATCCGCTGGGGATGGTCGGCGTCGATCCGTTTCATCAACTCGACGATGTACGTGCGGTACTTTTCGCGGATCTTCTTTTCACGAGGTTGATCCTTGAGGTAGTAGTCGCGGTCGGGGAGGGTGATGCCCGATTGCGTGATGTAGACGATCGTGCGACTGGAGGCCCGAGCATCGGCGTTGACGAAGCAGGCGAAGACGCCACCGACTCCCTGACGGGGCAACCGACCCAGCAACGCCGCGAGTTGGTCCTTGTCCTCCAGATCGCGGACTTGCCGGAGTAACGGCTGGATCGGCCGAGCGCCGAGTTCCTCCAGCCGTTCCGTGTTCATAAAGGCCCGATAAAAGTCACCGACTTTCTGTTCGTCGCTTCCCGGCTCGCGGTCGGGCATTTGCGACATTTTTTCCATGATCTGCTTGAGGGCGGCGATGGCCTGTTCTTGCAGAATGGTGAACGATCCGTAGTCGGACTTGTCCGGTGGGATTTCGGTCTTGTCGAGCCACCGGCGGTTGACGTAGTCGAAAAAATCGTCGCCGGGGGCGATCTTGGAATCGAGCAGTTCGTGATCGATGCCCGATTTGAGCGGTGGTTGTGCCGCGGCCGGCTGCGACACGGCCGTGACAGCGAGGCCGCAAAGAGCACACATAGCGGTAATGGCGATGGCACGGCGGAATCTGGCAAACCCGGTCAACATGAAATCACATCCTCCCAGTAAACGGTGAAGAGATGAGGGCATTTCCGCAAAAGACCCCGCGGGACGGGCATATGGTTCCGACCCGGGCAGTGTGGCGCAAAAGGACCGCTTTCACAAGGTGGGTGGGGGCGCAGGGCTGTCGGGATCGAGCCACTTCCCGAAGAAGCGAGGGTCGGCGCAGAGGGCGAACGCCAGCGTGCCCAAAGCGGCTCCCGCCAGCACGTCGCTGAGGTAATGAGCATGCGCGACGACGCGTTGGAGGCCGGCCAGGACCGCGAGAAGGCCGAAGAGCCATCGACCCCGCGGATAGGCCCAGCTCAGGCCCCACCCCAACGCGACGGCCAGAGCCGTGTGAGCCGACGGAAAGGACTGGATCGATGCATCGGAGAGAGCCTCCCAGCCGGAAGTCCGCCATGGGCAGCAGCCCACGAAAGAGTCCCCAATGGGGCCCTCCATGTTCCAGGCGGAAGGACGGAGCCGGCCCACGATCCGCTTCACCAGTTGCACGGGGATTCCGCTGCCCAGTGTGGCCGCGAGCAGCAGGGGCAGGCGGCGAGCCGAGTCGGCGTCCAGCAGCCAGACGGCGATCAGGATGGCGGCCACCCCGAACGTGTGCGCGAAGGCCTCGCTCAGCATGACCAGCTTCAGCAGATCCCCCGGCCAAGCGTCGGGAACGAGCGCACGACTGACCGCCTTGTCCAACCAAAAGGCGGGCACGACCAACGTGGCGGTGACGAGGGCCGTCCACCAGGCCCATCGCACGATCCGTGAGCGATTTCGCTTCATGGCCCGTATCGTAGGACGCCCGGCCGGACGTGCGAAGCCGGTTTGCCGCGATTGCCCGTTTTAACATTCTCTTGCAACTCCACAGCCGTTATACTGGGGCCGTTCCAAGGAGGGAGAAGGATCCGATGGGCAAGGTCGCCGCGTCTGCCATCTATCGCTTCGAGACGATTCTCACACGGTTCGTCGCGCGCCGAGGTTGGGGTCCGCTGCTGGTGCTGCTGGTGGCGGCTCCGGTCCTCTTCGTTCAGCTCGGTGCGGCCAAGCTGTGGGACATCGACGAGCCGCGCAATGCCGGGTGTGCTCGCGAAATGCTCCAGCGGCAGGATTACGTGACCCCCGTATTCAACGGGGAGCTGCGAACACACAAGCCGATCCTGCTCTATTGGGAGATGATGTTGGCCTACCGGACGTGGGGTATCGACGAATTCTCAGCGAGATTCCCCAGCGCGCTCCTCGGTCTGGCCACTTGCCTGCTCACGTGGGCAATCGGACGGCGACTTTTTTCCGACCGTGTCGGAGTGTTGGCCGGCTGCGCTTTGGCAACCAACATCATGTTCGTCATGGCGGCGCGAGCGGCCACGCCGGATGCCACGCTGATTTTCTGGATGACCGCCGCACTGGCGGCCTACGTGTATGCCGTGTTTCCCGGCGGTGGCGCCGCGAGCCGGGCCGATGACGGCGACGGAGTTCCCAAGCAACCGGCGGCTGCCAAGCTTCCGCTCATCTCACGGTGGCAGGCCATCGCCGCGTATTCGCTCATGGGAATGGCCACACTGGCCAAGGGGCCGGTCGGGTTCGTCCTTCCCACCGCGATCGCCGGATTGTTCTTCCTGGTAACCACTCGCCGTGGGGGCAGACTGCTGACGGAACACCGTGGCCCGATGAGTCGCGGGTTCCGAGCCGTGGCGGACGTCCGGTCCGGACTGGGTTGGCTGGCGTCTGTCTTCCATCCGCTTCACATCGCGAGGACGGCATGGCGGATGCGTCCGTTGACGGCGCTGGTTTGTCTCTCGTTCGTGGCTCTGCCCTGGTATGTTTGGGTGGGCGTGCGAACGGACGGGGAGTGGCTGAGAGGGTTCTTTATCGAGCACAATCTGGAACGAGCGACTCGGGCCATGGAGGGACATCGAGGCTCGGCCTTGTGGTACTATCCGGCTGCCATCTTGGTCGGTTTCTTTCCTTGGTCACTCTTCGCACTGCCCGTTGCTCTCGACTTGCGATGGGGCGTGCGTGACCAACGCCGCCGGCGTGCCGCCACGTTTCTGCTCAGTTGGGTCGCCGTCGTGGTCGGGGCCTTTTCGATGGCCAAGACCAAACTCCCCAGCTATGTGACGCCTTGCTATCCGGCACTCGCGCTGCTGGTGGCAAACTTCCTGGTACGTTGGAGCCGGCGGGAGTCGCCGATCAGCGCCAGATGGATGAAGTTGGCCTACGCCTGTAGCATCGTCGTTGGGCTGGGCATGTTGATCGCACTGCCG
>Ga0256839_1004783_pt1 | contig 12954 bp, 9 predicted proteins | sample 354166metaG_FD_185968 | JGI IMG/M metagenome (GOLD analysis project Ga0256839, IMG submission 185968) | Hydrothermal vent microbial communities from Mid Atlantic Ridge, Atlantic Ocean - 354-166 | ecosystem: Environmental > Aquatic > Marine > Hydrothermal vents | place: Atlantic Ocean: Mid... | reverse complement strand
ACCTCCGAAGGGCTGTCCGTAATCGCCTGGGGACTGGAGTGGAACCGGGGCGACAATATCGTCAGCAGCGATGAAGAGTTCCCGTCCAACCGGATTGTGTGGGACTCTCTGCGCAGCAAGGGGGTAGAGTTGCGTCAGGTTCCGCTTGGCCAGGGGGTGACACCGGAAGACGCCCTGATTGCGCAGATGGATAGCAACACCCGCATGCTTGCGATCAGCTCGGTGCAGTATGCCAGCGGTCTGCGTCTGGATCTGAAACGGCTGGGGGAGTATTGTCGCGCCCATGAGATTCTGTTCTGCGTCGATGCCATTCAGAGTGTGGGGGCGATAGCAACAGATGTTCAGGCGGACAATATCGACTTCCTGGTTGCCGATGGACACAAATGGATGCTGGGACCGGAAGGGGTTGCCCTTTTCTACTGCCGGGCGGAGCTGCGGGATCGGCTGCAGCTGTATCAGTATGGCTGGCACATGGTAGAGGACTACCTGAACTATGATCGAGCCGACTGGCAGATTGCCGGAACGGCCCGCCGTTTCGAATGTGGCAGCCCCAATATGCTGGGGATCCATGCATTGAGTGCCAGCCTGTCGCTGTTGCTGGAGTATGGCATGGAGCAGGTAGAGAAGCAGTTGCTGGAAAATAGTCGTTTTCTGCAACAGGCAATCAGCCGGCATGAACAATACGAGCTGTTGAGCCCTCGGGATGAAGGGCGTTTCGCCGGAATTGTCACTTTTCGTCATCGCTCATGTTCCACCGGGCAGCTTTTCCGGCATCTGACCCAAAGCGGTGTTGTTTGTGCCCAACGTGGTGGCGGGATCCGTTTTTCTCCCCATTTTTATACCGACGAAACCACCCTGAACAGAGCGGTCACAATGATTGCTGATATGGATTGATGCGGCTCAACTCTCGCGCTATCACAACGTAGCGTCCTGCCGGCTGCGGGCGCGCATGCCGGCAGATCCAAAACGCAGGTACAGCGCTGGCACGACAATCATGTTGAGCACGGTCGAGCTCAGCAGTCCCCACAGAATGACCACCGCCATGGGAGCCTGGATCTCGCTGCCCGGTTGTCCGGCGCTCAGCGCCAGTGGCACCAGGGCAAGGGCGGTGGCCAGCGCGGTCATCAGGATGGGGACCAGCCGCTCGGTGGCGGCCCGGCGCACTGCCTCGATGGGGTCGGCCATCTGCTCGTGTCGCGTCAGGCTGTGGATGTGCGCAATGAGCATGACACCGTTGCGGGTGGCGATGCCGAACAGGGCGATGAAACCGACCAGTGTGGCGACAGAGAGGATTCCATCCGAGAGGTACATGCCCACCACGCCGCCCATCAGCGCCAGTGGCAGGTTGAGCATGACCAGGAAGGCATCCCGCGCCGAGTGAAAGGCGACGAACAGCAACAGGAACATGAAAATCACCACCACCGTCCCCGACAGTGCCAGGGTACGGGCGGCCTGCTCCGCACTTTCAAACTGGCCGCCGTACTCGATGTGATAGCCGCCGGGGAGCTCCACCTGCGCCGCCACGGCGGTGCGGATCTCGTCAACCACTCCGCCCAGATCGCGTTCGGCCACATTGACCATCACCACCATCTTGCGCTGCACGTTTTCACGGCTGATGGCGTTGGGGCCGCGATTCTTGCGCACCTCGGCCAGGCTGTGCAGTGGCAGTTGCGCTCCGGATGGGGTGGTGATCAGGGTGCTGCGCAGCGTGTCGAAGCTCTCCAGTACCCGCGGGTCGTAGCGCACTACCAGATCGAAACTGGCATCTCCCTCCAATACCCTGGATACCGACCGGCCGTAGAAGGCGGTTTCGATCGCCTCGGCCACCTCCCCCACGGTGAGTCCGTAGCGGGCAATGGTGGCGCGTTTGAACCTGACGCTGAGGAAGGGGATGTCGGCCTGCTGTTCGGCGGCGACATCCACCGCTCCCGGCACCTGTTCGGCGATCCCCTTGACCTGCTCTGCAATGCGGCGCAGCTGGTAGAGATCGTGACCGAAGATCTTCACCGCGATATTGGCGCGCGTGCCCGAGAGCATGTGGTCGATGCGGTGCGAGATGGGCTGGCCGATGACGATGTTCATCCCCGGCAGGGTGGCGAAATCCTCACGCAGTGCGGCGAGGAACTCCTCCTTGTTGCGAGTTTTCATCTTCAGGCTCACCTCGATCTCCGAGGCGTGGATCCCCTGGGCGTGGGGGTCCAGCTCGGCGCGTCCGGTGCGGCGGGCGGTGGTGATCACCTCCGGGTGGGAGAGCAGAATCTGCTCGACCCGCTGGCCCAGCAGGTTGGACTGCTCCAGCGAGGTTCCCGGCAGAGTGACGGCGCTGACGGTCAGGCTGCCCTCGTTGAAGCCGGGCAGGAAAGAGCGCCCCGCAGATCCCAGCGCCAGAGCGGTGGCCAGCAGCCCCAGAAAGGAGAGAAAGGTGATGGTTCGCCAGCGATGGATGGTGGCATCCAGCACCACCGTGTAGCCCTTTTTGAGCCAGCCCACCAGCCGGGTTTCGTGGCCTTCGGTGATGATGCGGGAGTTGTTCAGGAACATGCTGCTGAGCACCGGTGTCACCGTAATCGCCACCAGCAGCGAGGCACCCAGCGCGACGATATAGGCGAGCCCCAGAGGCTGCATCAGGCGGCTCTCCACCCCGCCGAGGAAGAACAGCGGCAGAAACACCAGCATGATGATCAGGGTGGCGAAGAGGATGGAGGCCTGAATCTCGCGGGTCGCCTCCAGCACCAGCCGCAGAGTCGGGAGCTGTTGCTCTTTCGGCCGCTGGCGGTTTTCGCGCATCCGCCGGACGATGTTCTCCACCACGATGATGGCGTCATCCACCAGCGCCCCCAGGGCGATGGCCAGCCCTCCCAGGGTCATGGTGTTGATGGTGGCCCCCATCGCCTTGAGTACCAGGATCGCCGCCAGCAGCGAGAGTGGCAGCGCCACCAGGGTGATGGCGGTGGCGCGGCCGCTGGCGAGGAAGATAAAGACAATGACGATCACCAGAATCGCGCCATCGAGTAGCGCCGCCAGCAGGTTGTCGATGGAGACCGAGATGAAGTCGGCCTGGCGGAACAGGCGGCTTTCGATCTCCATCCCTTCGGGCAGTGAGGCCTGGATATCGGCCAGTACCCTGTCCAGCCGCCCGGTCAGCTCCAGCGTATTGGCGTTGGGCTGCTTCTGAATGCCCAGCACTATCGCGGGCTGGCCGTTGTATGCGGCCGTCCCGCGCATTGGCGCGGGGCCGATCTTCACCTCGGCCAGATGGCGCACCAGTACCGGCTCGCCGCCGCGCATCGCTACCAGGGTATTGCCGATATCCGCAGGTGAGCGTACCCGCCCTAGCCCCTGGATCAGATACTCCTGTCCCCCCTCGGTATAGAAGCCGGCGGAGGAGTTCCGGTTGGTGTTCCGCAGGGCATTGGTGACCTCATCCAGGCCGATCCGGTAGGCGGCCAGCCTTTCCGGTTTGACCAGCACCTGAAACTGTCTGGTCTCTCCCCCGTTGGGGATCACCTCTGCCACGCCGGGCACTGCCAGCAGGCGGCGGCGCAGCGTCCAGTCGGCCACAGTTTTCAGCTCCATGGCATCGTGGCGATCGGAGCTCAGCGCGACAAACATGATTTCGCCCATCACCGACGCCACCGGAGCCAGCACCGGGGAGGGGATATTGGGTGGCAGGGCGCTCCTCACGCCCTGCAACTTCTCCGCAACGATCTGCCGCGCCTGGTAGATATCGGTGCCCCACTCGAACTCCGCATAGACCACGGAGATCCCCACCTGGGTATTGGAGCGCACGCGGCGCACACCGGAGGCTCCGTTGAGGGCACTCTCGATCGGCAGCGTAACCAGGGTCTCCACCTCGTTGGGCGCCATGCCGTGCGCCTCGGTGACGACCGTGACCGTGGGCGCGGTGAGATCCGGGAAGACATCCACCGGCATGCGGCTGGTTTCGTAGCCACCCCAGAACAGCAGCAACAGCGCACCAACAATGACAAACAGCCGGTTTTTCAGCGACCAGTGAATGGTGGATGCGATCATCGCCACAGCCTCCTAGTGCGCATGGCCGTGACCGGCTTCCACAGGTGAGGCAGACGCAAGGCGAAGCAGATAGGCACCCCGGCTGACGACATATTCACCAGCCTCGACACCGCTCTTGATCTGCACCCGGTCGCCGTCACGAATGCCCGGCCGGACGATACGGCGCTGGAAGGTTTCGCCCCCCAGCATCACATAGACCACCTCCTGCCCGCCATCGTCGAAGATCGCGGAGGCGGGAACCATCACCCCCCGGGCAGCGTGGCCGGTGTAGACTCGCACATTGGCGAACATGCCGCTGCGCAGGCGCTGATCCGGGTTGCTGAACTCGAAAATCAGCGGCGCGGTGCGTGACACCGGATCGATGGCGCCGCCCAGCGCCACCGGACGGCCATCCAGATCGAAGGTGTTGAAGCTCTCCTCAAATCCCTCCAGACTGAACCAGGCGCCGGTGGGCTGTTGCAAGGCACCGATGTCGGCCTCGGCGATACGTGCCTCCAGCCAGAGCCGATCCACGTTGACGATGTGAAACAGCGGCGTCCCCTCGTGCAGATACTGACCGGGCGCCACATTCACCCGCGCCAGCAGGCCGTCGATGGGGGCGAGAACCGGGATGCCGGAACCGCCCTGCTTGTCCCCCGTGCTCTGCCTGTAGCGGCGCTCAGCCGCGTTCAGTTCGGCTTTCGCCACCGCTGCGGCGGTTTCGGCCTCATGCAGGCGGGAGCGCGCTATCGCCTGATCCTTCCAGAGTCTTTCCAGACGTGTCAGTTCACGCCGGGCCAGTTGGTATTGCGCACGGGCCTTGTCCCGCGCCGCCTTCAGGGTGGCCAGATCACCTCCGCTGCCGAGGTGCGGCGCGATGGTGGCCAGCAGTTGACCACGTTCGACTCTCATACCGGGGTAGGGGAAGCTGCCCTTGCGCTGCAGGTGTCCGGCAGTTGTGGCGCTCAGGTAAACCTCGCCATCCGCCCGGGGGCGCAGCGTGCCGGTGGCATGAATGCTGGCGCGCGCCTCGCCAACGGTGGCTTCGGCCAGTGCAAAATCCACCTGCCACTGCTGCTCTTTCAGAAAAACGATGGCATCGTCAGGCTCATACTCCGGTTCCATTTCGGCCAGCGCCACCGCCCGGGAAGGGTAGACAGTCAACTCTCCCAACCGGTGAACAACATCCAGCCCCTCCCCCTGCAGGCGCAGCGTCACCTGGCGCGTGACTGGATGCCGGGGCATGACTACCGGGCGAAAGATGCCGGCTGTACCGGGAGCACTGACGCTAAACAGTTCATCAGGCACACCGCCGCCCTGCAGGATCACCGTGACGCTGCCGGTGGCAACGGGTCTGAAGTTTTCGAGAATGGTAAGGTGCGCGGCGAAGGGGGACTCCTCTCCTGCCACCAGAGCCGGGAACTCCACGAACAGCTGCGTGGTGTCGCTGAAACGGGTGATGGCGATGGTGCTGTCGGCCGCGCCATCTCCGTGATGATCGCCATGATCGTCGCGGTCTGGTTCGCTGTCCATCACGATGTCGCTGAAGTCGTTCATCCCGTCATCGTGGTCATGATCCTGGCCGCCATAGAGGGCAAGGGAGAACAGGGCGAGCAGTGCGCCCGGCAGAATCGTTTTTTTCATTGCATGACACCTTCTGTCATCTCATCCAGATCGATACGCACCAAGCGTGCCTCCAGCGCCAGCTGCAGGACGGTGATCTCCGCCTCCAGGGCGCTGCGATAGGCGTCGATCAGCTCCAGCACGCCGATCTCACCAGCGTGATATGAACTCTCCGCAATGCGTACCAGTTCATAAGAGGTGGCCATGCTCTGTTCCGCAAAGAGCCGGGCGTTGTCACGCAGTTGACCCGCCTTGTGCCACAGGGCACGGACATCGGCCTGGATCTCCTGAATCATCAGTCGATACTCGCTCTCCGCGCGCTGAGCCTCGGCAGCGGCCTGTTGATGCTCCCCCTGCTTGCGATCAAACAGCGGCAGCGGCAGGGAGACGCTCAGCATCAGGCCGGAATCGCTGCTGTTCGGGGCATCGACGCTCTTGTGTCCCAGCCCGACGGTGACCTCCGGGATGCGGCTGCGCATGACCGCGCCGGCCGTCAGGCGCATCAGCTCGGCTCGACGTTTGCGCTGTAGCAGCGCGGGTTGCTGCGTCAGGCTCTCCAGCAGGGCGGCAAGAGGTAGTAATTCGTCCGGAAGCAACCGGCCCTCCACCGCATCAAACTCCCGACTGCGCTCAAAACCGATGATCCCCCGCAGCTGTTGCCAAGCCGCCTCTAGCTGCGCCCCGCCGCGGCGCTGCCGGGCGACTATCGCCACCCTCTCCCGGCTGATCCGGCGGCGGTCATAACCGGAAACGTCACCGGCAGCCTCGCGCCTCTCCATGGCCCTCTCTACAGCGGAAAACCTCGCCACCCAGTGAGCCAGAGTCCGCCGCTGCTGCTGGTGGAACAGCACCCGGTAGAACCGCCGCCGAATCTCCGCAGCGCGCTGGATTCGTTGCGTCTCGCTGCCCGCCTCTGCGACACCGACCCCCATTCGGGCCGCATCACGCTTGAGGCTGCGCTGTCCGGAAAGATCCAGGCGCTGATGGAGCCAGACGCTGGTTTCCGTCTCGTTACCGGCCTCCTCGCGGGAGAGTTGAATTGCGGGGTTGACCCAGCTTTGCCTGGCAACCAGATTGCCCTGCGCCGCCTCCACCCGGCTATCGAGAAGCCGGACAAACTCCGACTGGTTCAGCCCCAGTTCAATGCCAAGGGGCTCGGTCAACGGTTCGGCACCGGCCAGAACGGGTAGCGCAAGCGCTGCCAACCCCAGACACCGGACAGGTGTGGTCGGTGCCCATCGCCCGGCAGATGGGCGTGATCGCAGAAAACCCATGGAAGGAATTCTCCTGAAACAGATGGTTCAACAGATTTCAGCCACCCCCGAGAGGGCATGGCGAAACAAACCGTCCCGATAGCAAACCGGTCCGGCAGAGCGTTTCAGAGGGATTACTGGAGAGGTGGCGCCCGCAGAGGCGGAGAAAGGACGTAACGTCCAGGGAGGGAGGGCTTGCCCTCCCCGGGCCGTTGAACCACCCGAAGCAAAGGGAGGGACAGCGGCAGCAGCAGGAACAGGACAAACAGGGCCAGCACGAGCGTACTGCCAGAGAGATTTTTCAAGATCCCATCAGGAGTAACATCGATATCAGAGACAACATCATCATGGAAGTCGTCGTGCGAGCTGTCATGGGCATAGTGGGCCCTGCTCAAATGAGTGTGATCACCGGCACCATCGCCCGCATGGTGATGGGCATGCGCTACAGACTCACCGTGGCCGTGGTCCAGCGGGTGGGCGTGCAGCGCTGCCCCCTGCGGACTGAGCAACAGCAGGCAGAGCAACACGCTCCACAGAAGTTGCCACTGTCTGTTTATCCGGCGAAAAAATTCCATGCGCAACAGTCTAGTCTATTTGCAAACTCGAAAACAACTACTTTCCTGTTCGTGTGTCAACCCAAAGCAGCAATGCCCCCTTAGTCCAATTCTAAAACATCCCCTTTTAGTAGCATGTAGCATCTAGTAGCATCCAGAGGGGTCACCCTGACAGAGGAGCGCATTACAATGAGTCAACAGGAGCTGGATCGGGCCGCCGTGATCCGGCAGGTGGTGGAGAAACGATTTCGGCAGAAAGAGGCGGCCCGGCAGTTGGGCCTGGGTGTGCGCCAAGTCAAGCGGCCGGTGCAGCACTACCGAGCCGAGGGGCCGGCGGGACTGGTTTCCCGCCAACGGGGTAGACGCCCCAACAACCAAATCACCGATACGATCCGGTGGGAGATCCTAGATCTGGTTCGGTCCCGCTACCCCGATTTCGGCCCCGCCCCGGCCTGCGAGAAACTGGCCGAACTCCATAACCACACTATCTCTGTCGAGACCTTGCGCCAATGGATGATTGCTGATGACCTCTGGAAACCCCAGGGCGCGTAAGCAGGTGCGCATCCACCAGCACCGGCCACGGCGGCCCCGCTGGGGGAACTAGTCCAGATCGACGGCTCCCCCCACGACTGGTTCGAAGACCGAGGCCCCCGCTGCACCCTCATCGTCTTCATCGACGATACCACCAGTGAGCGGCTGGCCCTGTGCTTCGCGCCCGCGGAGAGCACCCAGACCTACATGGAGATTCTCAACAACCACCTCCGGAAACAAGGACGTCCCGTGGCCTTCTATTCAGACAAGCACAGTATCTTCCGGGTCAACCATCCCCCGCTGGAGGGCGAACTCACCCAGTTCACCCGTGCGATCCAGACCCTCGACATCCAATCCATCCATGCCAACACCCCAACGGCCACTGCTCCACAGGACACAAGAGCTGGCGCTGATCCTCTGTATTCACCACACCTGCACCCTCTCAAAAAGCCTGACCTTCCAGTTCAAAAACCAGGAGTACCAGCTACGGGCTAGGGCAAGGGGTACCGCCTCAGAGGCACTCTCATCCCCCTCGATGACGAGAAGAGCATCATCACACTGTCGAACAGGCAAACCCCAATGGAACCCCCCGGCTGATCACCCTTGACAACGACCACAGAAGACCGATACCCCTCCTTCTAACCCATGAACATACAAATCCAAGGGGAGAATTTTAAATAGCAGAAAAGGGGGTATTTCTGAATTGGGTTGACACATCTGTTTGCAGGAATACCAATTACAACCGCAGTGGGGTAGAATCCGTGCGATTCGGCTGACCGGAGAACCCAATGCCCTATCTGACTATTCAAACCAATCAGCCTGTTCCGGAGCAAACCGGCAAACAGCTGCTGAGCGAGGCGTCCGGCCTGATCGCAGCACAGCTTGGCAAGCCCGAACGGTATGTCATGGTTTCGTTTTACCCTTCTGCAGAAATGCTGTTTGCAGGCAGTGATGCTCCTCTTGCCTATGTTGAACTGAAAAGCATTGAACTTCCGGAGCAAAAAATATCCGCCTTAAGCAAGGCGCTCTGCTCTTTGCTGGAGGGGGTAATTGGTGTCCCGAAAGAGCGGATCTATATCGAGTTTTCCAACGCGCCCCGTGACATGTGGGGCTGGAATGGCACCACCTTTTAAAATGAACGATCAGAGCGCTCAGGGAGAAATTCTCCGTATTCTGTTAACCGCAGCAGCAGTCGTCATTGTTATCGCCGGAACAAAGGCGGCAGCACCTATTCTGGTTCCATTCCTGCTGTCCGGTTTTATCGCCATCATCTGCGCTCCACCACTTTTCTGGCTGGAGCGGAAAGGATTGCCGACTTTTCTTGCCCTGCTGGTTGTCATTGCGGCGGTCATCACGCTCGCCTTGGTAACCGCTACTCTGGTAGGCTCATCCATTAACGATTTCTATCGGGATCTGCCTCTGTACGAGATCCGGTTGAGAGAAGAAACTGCCGGATTGCTGGGTTGGCTGGAGAGTAAGGGGCTCGATCTTCACAGCCTGCCTCTGGAAGAGGTGCTCGATCCCGGCGCAGCCATGAAGCTGGTGGGGAACATGCTCAGTGGACTGGGCGGCGTACTCACCAATGCATTCATGATTCTGCTTACCGTGGTGTTTATTCTGCTTGAAGCCTCCAGCTTCCCGCGCAAATTGCATGCGGCCCTGACCAATCCGGGAGCATCCCTGGAGCACTTCGAGCAGTTCATTCACAACATCCAGCGCTATATGTCACTGAAGACCTGGATAAGTCTGGCGACAGGGGCCACCATCGCCGGCTGGCTCACACTGCTCGGGGTGGAGTACCCGTTGCTGTGGGGCATGCTGGCATTCCTGCTGAATTATGTGCCCAATATCGGCTCTATTATCGCCGCAGTTCCGGCAATAATGATGGCCTTTATTCAACTGGGCGCCGGATCAGCCGTGGCGACAGCTGCAGGCTATCTGGTAGTCAATATCCTGGTTGGCAGTGTTATTGAGCCTCGGGTCATGGGCCGGGGCATGGGGTTGTCCACACTGGTGGTATTTCTTTCCCTTCTGTTCTGGGGATGGGTGTTGGGACCGGTCGGCATGGTGCTCTCTGTTCCACTGACCATGATTCTCAAAATCGCACTGGAAAGTCGGGATGATACACGCTGGTTTGCCGTGCTCCTCGGGCCGGAAACACCCTCGACAGAAAAGGAAAAAAAGGACGAAGCTCCAGCATCAACGGCCTGACAGCATTTGGGTAGTTTCAGCAATATTTACTCTCCCCCTGCAGCCGGATAGAATCCCGGCCTTTACCATCAAGAGGAAATTTTTCGTCCATGCGCATCTCCCAACTCCTGCTATCCACCTTGAAAGAGACTCCCGCCGACGCCGAGGTTATCAGCCACCAATTGATGCTGCGTGCCGGCATGATCCGCCGTCTGGCATCGGGGCTGTATACCTGGCTGCCGCTCGGCCTGCGGGTGTTGCGCAAGATCGAGAGCATTGTTCGCGAAGAGATGGATCGGGCCGGAGCTCAGGAGCTGCTGATGCCCGCCGTACAGCCCGCCGAGCTGTGGCAGGAGTCCGGGCGCTGGGAACAGTATGGACCGGAGCTGCTGCGCTTGACCGACCGCCACCAGCGGGAGTTCTGTTTCGGGCCGACCCATGAAGAGGTAATCACCGATCTGGTACGTCGGGAGATCCAGAGTTACAAACAGCTTCCCGCCAATTTCTATCAGATTCAGACCAAGTTCCGCGATGAGATCCGCCCCCGCTTCGGCGTAATGCGCGCCCGTGAATTTCTGATGAAGGATGCCTACTCATTCCATCTGGACAGCGACTCGCTCGGGCAGACCTACCAGACAATGTACGACACCTATACGCGGATCTTCAGCCGCCTGGGACTGGAGTTTCGTGCCGTTCTGGCCGATACCGGCTCCATCGGCGGCAGGGCTTCTCATGAGTTTCATGTGTTGGCCTCATCCGGTGAGGATGCCATTGCATTCAGCGACAGCAGCGACTACGCCGCCAACGTTGAGCTGGCAGCGGCGCTGCCGCCGGAACAGCCCCGTCCCGCACCTGCTCAGCCCATGACGGCCGTAGATACCCCATCACAGCACACCATCGATGAGGTCAGCAAATTCCTCAAAACAGCGCCATCCCATATGGTCAAGACACTATTGGTGAAAGGTAGCGAGGGCGGTGTTGTCGCTCTGGTTCTGCGCGGTGATCATGAACTGAATGCTGTCAAGGCAGAAAAGCTGCCCCGGATCCTCTCCCCTCTTGCCTTTGCCGACGAGACGGCGGTACGTGCCGCAACCGGTGCCGGGACGGGGTCGGTGGGTCCGGTCGGACTGTCCACCCCGGTGATTGCTGATCACAGCGCGGCACATCTGGCCGATTTCATCTGTGGTGCCAATGAGGATGGCAAACATCTGACCGGGGTCAACTGGGGGCGCGATCTTCCCGAACCGGAAACCGCCGATCTGCGCAATGTGCAGGAAGGCGATCCCAGCCCGGACGGAAAAGGCCATCTGATAATCAAACGCGGCATTGAGGTTGGCCATATCTTCCAGCTGGGAAACAGATACAGCGCGGCCCTGAACGCAACTGCCCTGGATGAAAACGGCAAACAAAAAACCCTTGAGATGGGTTGTTACGGCATCGGAGTATCCCGTCTGGTAGCCGCGGCCATCGAGCAGAACCACGATGAACGGGGAATCATCTGGCCCCAGTCAATTGCCCCGTTTCAGGTGGCTCTGCTGCCGATGAATATGCATAAATCCCAACGGTTACGCGACGCCGCAGAGCAGCTCTACAATGAACTGCAAGCAGCTGGCATTGAACTGCTGTTCGATGATCGCAAAGAGCGCGCCGGCGTAATGTTTGCCGATATGGAACTGATTGGCATCCCGCATCGACTGGTGCTTGGGGAGCGGGGTCTGGATGCCGATATAGTGGAGTATAAGGGGCGTCGCGACAGCGACAACCAGCAGATATCACTGAACAATGTTATTGATTTCATCAAACAGCGCCTGGGACAGAACTCTGGATGACCTTTTTTCCGCTCGAGCCCTGATATCAGCGCTCATTTTGGGTCTGCTGCTGCACAGTACCGTCCAGGCCAATATCCCTGAAACTGATCCCGAGCTACGCAGCCGGCTGATAGAGGCGATTCGGGAGAGCAGCAGTTTTGATGACCGCTTCGCAGCGGAAGTCTGGCTGATGGATATGTCGAAACGGCTGGAACGGCGCATTCCCGACCCGCTGGCGCGACTTGAACTGCTGCGCATGGTGCACAGGGAAGCCACCCGCAGCAAACTCGCCCCCGAACTGGTGCTGGCAGTCATTGAGGTGGAGAGCGCCTTTGATCGATGGGCGATATCAAGCGCCGGCGCGCAGGGTCTGATGCAGATCATGCCCTTCTGGCTCAAGGAGATCGGCCATCCGGACGACAACCTGTTCCACCTGCAGACCAACCTGCGCATGGGATGTACCATCCTGCGCTTCTATCTGGACAAGGAAAAAGGCAATCTGACCCGTGCCCTGGCGCGCTACAACGGGTCGCTTCATATCAAACCAAACCGCTACGCAAACAAGGTATTTCGTGCCCTCAGGCGAAACTGGTTTGTTCGTTAAGAAACAGAAACCGCATGCTGCTGGCTATCATTCAGAAATCAAAGTAAACGCCAGCAAACGGACCACTCACAGTGAAATCCAGATCCACATCACCCGTATCCTTGAGAACGATTGACTGGCGGCGCAGACCAGCCAACACACCCAGTCCGATATCACTCTCATATCCCAGGCTGACGGTCGTATCCGTCACCCTGTTGTCGTTGACAGAGAGCAGCGAAGCTTCCAGACCCGCGAAAAATCCGGTAAACGGCAGCTCAAATACCGCATTGCCGTACAGCAAGGGGATAGTGGCAGTGAAACTCTCCTTGGTTGAAACGGGTTGTCTGCTGACCCAGGCACTACCATCGATAACCTTGATATTAATACCGAGATCCAGATTT
>Ga0256839_1004782_pt1 | contig 12960 bp, 8 predicted proteins | sample 354166metaG_FD_185968 | JGI IMG/M metagenome (GOLD analysis project Ga0256839, IMG submission 185968) | Hydrothermal vent microbial communities from Mid Atlantic Ridge, Atlantic Ocean - 354-166 | ecosystem: Environmental > Aquatic > Marine > Hydrothermal vents | place: Atlantic Ocean: Mid... | reverse complement strand
CTGGGTACCGCCGCTAACAGTTTCTGCGTATATGCTTCCTGTGGGGCATGACAAATACTGCCTGTCAAACCCTGTTCCACTATTTTTCCTTCATTCATTACCACCATGCGATCACTGACATATTCCACAACACCAATATCATGAGTAATAAAAAGTAGTGAAAGCTGTCGTTCCGCACGCAGATCCAACAGCATTTGCAGAATCTCCGACTGCACAGACACATCAAGAGCACTGGTGACTTCATCGCAGACAATAAACTTTGGATCGAGCACCAGCGCACGGGCAATACCGATTCGCTGACGCTGTCCTCCGGAAAACTCATGGGGGTAACGCCATAAATAAGAACCGGGAAGTTGTACTCGTATTAACATCTGTCGTGCCAGTTCAAGGCGTTCTTCCTGATTTGCACCAATGCCATGTACCGCCATCGGCTCAGTCAGGGTTGTCGCAATAGTCAAGCGAGGATTTAATGACGACATGGGGTCTTGAAAAATCATTTGCATTTTTGTGCGAAACGGCAACATTTCCCGACGCTTTAACGGCACAATATTCGTGCCTGCAAAATCAACCTCGCCATCAGTGGGTTCAATTAAACGCAACAATGCCCGCCCGAATGTTGTTTTACCACAACCGGACTCACCCACCAGGGCAACAATTTCACCTTCACATATGGTTAAATCAATGCCATCAACCGCTTTCACATAACTTGCGGTACGTGCCCATAAGCCTTTTTTAACGGGGAAATGAACCTTTAAACCTTTCGCCACCAGCATGGGATTGTTCTCCACCCGAGTTTGTGTATATTGACCCTTTTCCTCGGATTCAGCACGCACACGAATCATGTTCTCAGGTAAAGCCGCCAGTAGTTTTTTGGTGTAGTCGTGTTTGGGCTGTTCTACAATTTGCTGCAAACTGCCTGCTTCGACAATAAGGCCATCACGCATCACCGCCACGTTGTGTGCCATTTTTGCAACGACACCAAAGTCGTGGGTAATAAACAAAATCCCCATGTTTCTACGTTCTTGAAGCTCTCTCATCAAACGCAAAATTTCCGCTTGAACGGTGACATCTAATGCCGTTGTCGGCTCATCAGCAATCAACAAATCAGGCTCACAGGCCATGGCCATGGCGATCATCACTCGCTGGCGTTGCCCGCCCGATAAACGGTGAGGATATTCATCAACACGTTGTTCCGGATCTGGAATCTGCACCTGTGCCAGGGCTTCAATCGCACGTTGTCTCGCACTGTCATCATCCAGTTCCGGCCAGTGTAGTTGTAATGCTTCAATAATCTGATCCCCTATCGTATACACCGGGTTCAGCGAGGTCATGGGTTCCTGAAAGATCATCGCAATACGCGCACCACGAATATCACGTTGAGGCTGCCCGGCCAGATCCAACATATTGATTTTTTCTTGAGCACCATCGTTATGCCGATAATCAAACCAGATTTCCCCTTCGGGATGATGACAGATGTCCTTGGGAATCAGTTGAATGATGGAGAGTGCAGTAATTGACTTACCACTACCGGACTCACCCACCAGACATAAGGTTTCGCCCTTTTTGATCGTAAAGGAAATGCCATCAACGGCCCGAACCACTTCTGTACCGGCGTTTAAATACGTTTTTAAATTTTCAACGGTTAATAACATGATTCAGGACTTATGTTTCAGGTGGGGATCAATCGCATCGCGCATTGATTCACCAATCAGGTTATAGGCAAATACCGTTAAGAATATCGCACCACCCGGAAAAGCGGCCATCCACCAGTTAAAGGTGGAAGACTGTACGGACTGATTTAACATTTGCCCCCATGAAGGATTATCAACCAGCCCTAAGCCCAAAAAGCTCAACGTCGCTTCTGCAAGAATGGCCGACGCCACACCGAAACTGGCTGCAACCAAAATAGGTGCCATACCGTTGGGCAGCATATGACGAAACAAAATGGATCGCAGCGGCAAACCACAGACAATAGCTGCCTGCACGAATTCCTGTTGCCGTAAACGCAGAAATTCAGCACGCACATATCGCGCATACCCCGGCCAGCCGGTTATGCCGATAATGATCATCATCACGTATAAACTGCGCTCAAAAAAAGCCACAAAAATCAGCAATAAAAACAGCGTGGGCACGGCTTCAAATATCTCAACCAGGCGCATGCCGATCATATCCACAATGCCGGAAAAATATCCCATCAAGCCACCCAGAATAACGCCTATAAACAAGGCAATACCCGTCGCAATAAAACCAATCGCCAAGGCAATGCGTGAGGCATGTATCATCCGGCTCAATACATCGGCCCCGTTTTCTTCGGTACCCATGAGATGAACGCGATGTTCATCACTCAGGGGAGCTTCCAGCCCGGTATCGCCTTGCTCCCGGAGATAATCTTTTGGCGAATAAGGAATCGGCGCACGAATAACCCAGTCATAGTTTTCGGCGACTTCGTTTATACGGTACTGCTCGTAAACGGTCAGCTGAAGCGGATTAACAAAAATAATGCTCAATAACCCGATGCCACCACCAACGGCAGCCAGAACAGCGATATTTTTTGTGAACGACAGGTGGAGAAAATAAAGCACAACAACACACATAAAAACACCCAATATCGTCACATCACCGGGGGTTAAAAAGCGCAATGCAGGGCTGCTGACCTCACCATTAATACTCAGCAATAAAGGATGTGAGTTCGCTAAAAACGGGGCAAAAACCGCAGCAAAGGCAATGATCGCAATCCAGGCCAGGCCCAGTTTTGCGCCGAGGCGGGAAAATACATCGCGCATGATTTTTTTGCCATAACTCGCTTCAACAGGCCGGTTTTTTGGCATATCGGCACTACTCATAACTCACTCTCGGGTCGGCAATCGCATAACAAATATCTGCGATCAGATAACTTAACAGCGTTAACAAACCACTGATTAGTGTAAGCGACAACACCAGCTCCCGATCCCGACCTTTCACCGCCTCAACAGCCAGCTTACCCATGCCGTCAATACTGAAAATGCTTTCAACAATCACCGAGCCACCGAGCAAACTCGGCAACAGACTGGCAGAAACGGTAATCAAAGGCAGCAGGCTATTGCGAAAAACGTGTCGCCATAATACATCGTTATCGCTGACACCTTTGGCCCTGGCGGTGCGTGCATAATCAGACAGTAAGTTTTCTAACAGGGCAGTGCGGGTTAATTTTGATAAAAATGCAAAACCGCCATAGGTTAAACAAATCACCGGTAAGACAAGATGCCATGCACGATCCAGCAAAAAACCCCGGACAAACGGCCCTTCCTGAAAATAAGCGGCGATAATAAAACCAATGCCTAAACCTACCAGCCCCATAAAAAAGACCCGCAGCACTGAATATTGGGCATAGGCCACGGCACCAAACAACGCAGCAGCAAGAGAAATCAACATCAGAGATGTTATCAGCCCCTGTTCTTTTTCCGGCAAGGCATCTGCCATAAAAAAGCCAGCAAGCAGACCGATAACCGCAAAACAGGCCGCCCGTGCATGAGGCTTACTCCAACGACTCATCCAGATAAAAAATGCGGTTGCAAACAAGACAGAAAAAATCAGAATAAGGATATCCGACAACGACCCCCAATGGGGTAAAAACACCATATCCAAGGCCACCCTGTCATTAAGTCCGGACGTAGGAAACCAGTGCCAATATTGATTACTCGCAAAAAAACCAATCAATAAGACACCGGTAAGCATGGTTGGCATCGACCAGAAACTTAGCATCACGACGCTGGACCCCACATCAAAGGATTGTCCTCTTTGTGTTGCCGCACGGACACCAATGGCGACCGCAATAATATAGATAATGGGTATGGAAATAATATTCAGCAGCGCAGTGATGGGCACTCTTTCGGAAATTAAATCCGTCACGGGCCGTCCATAAAGAAAACTCTTACCCAGGTAAGAACCTTTGAATAGGGAAAAACCATCCAGATTTCCCGCTTCATCAAATGTGAAACCCACCGGAGAGACGTTATTCAGCCATCGCAAATATTGAACGGGTGCAGGGGAATCCAGACCGTAGAGTTTATTATAATAATCTTCCAGTGCCTTTTTGGCTTGTGGTTCCAGGTTTTGGCCTTCCACCAGGCTTTGTGCACTGATGCCCCCCGGGGCCGAAGCCATGACAGTAAAAACGACCAGAGTGATGCCCAGTAAAGTGGGAATCATCAACAAAAGCCGACGTATAATATAGGTAGACATCTATGTCATAGACCTATTTTACTGAGAATATTTTTGTTGTGTCAGTGGTACATACCACTCAACAGGCACGGAAGCACTGTTTAAACCCATTTTGGTAATGGCGACATTTTTCATTCGTTTATCAATAAACGCCATTGTTTTACGGCGCATCAAAAAGGTATAGGGCTGATCCTGAAACATAATGCGCTCAGCTTGTTGCCATAACGGCATACGTTTTTCTTCGTCTACGGTCATACGCGCCTGATCAATTAATTTATCCAGTTCCGCGTTTTGATAGTGAATGAAATTATCACCATTATTTTCTACCTGCTCACCATGAAACATCTGGTAAATATCCGTTTCTATGCCACTGGACCAGCCCAGAGAAATCGCATCGAAATCCCGTTTACCTAATAAATCCAGCATCACTGACCATTCCGTGGGCTTGGGCTTCATTAAAATGCCTGCGCTTGCATAGAGATCTTTTAAAAACAGGATAATGCGTTTTGTATCTTCATTACCCTGGAAATAAACCAATTCAAACTCGAAAGGCACGCCTGATTCATCTTCGATTATCCCGTCACTGTTTGTGTCCTGATAGCCTGCCTCGGCTAACAGTTGCTGCGCTTTTTTCAGGTCAAAGTTTCTGGGGGAGAGTGCCGGGTTATGTTGTTTGCTTCTCGGGTTAAATGGACTGATCGCCACCTCACCATAACCCAACATGATTTCATCAATGATACGTTGCCGGTCAGTCAGATAAGTCATCGCCTGACGCACCCTTTGGTCAGCAAAACGTGTTGTTTTCCCCGACCGGTTCTGATTCCAGCCAATATAGCTGTAGCCTGCTGAAGGGGCCATGTATTCAAAATGTTGTGTGCGATGTGTTAAGTCATCGTCTTTTAGCAGATTTTGATATTCTCTAGGCCGCGCACTGTAAACATCAATGTCTCCATTACGAAAAGTGGTCAACCGGGCGCTGTCATTTTCAATGACTTTCCATAAAATCCGGTCAAAAGAAGGCTGAACCGTCCCCCAATAGCGAGGATTCCGGTTGATCTCAACCAGCCCCTGATCCGGTGTCCAGCCCTTAGGGTCCGCTAAACGATACGGCCCTGAGCCTAACAGCAACCCCTTGGACTGGTTAAACACCTCGGCTTTTTCCAGGTAAGGCTCATAAAAATGCTTCGCCAGTATCGACATACCACCAGCCAGCGACAGTGCGTTAAAATAGGGTTCTTTGTATTTAAATTCGACCGTCAATTTATCCAGAGCCGTCACGCTCTCGATTTTATCAAAATAGGCACGGCTGCGTGGTGCGGCGATACGCTCATCCATAATAAATTGATAGCTGAATGCCACATCCGCAGCTTGCAGTGGCGTACCGTCTGAAAAACTGACATCCTCACGCAGGGTAAACGTGAACGTCAAACCATCTTCATGAATCTGCCAGTCTTTAGCAATCAGGCCCACCCATTCCAGCGTGTCCGGATCACGGGTCAATAATGACTCCAATAGATAAGACTGGATATTCGATGAATAAACATCCTGAGAAATCAGGGGGGTAATGGTTTTCAGCCCCGTGGCAATGGCTTGCACATACCAATCCCCTTCCTGATAGTCACCCTGGTTTGCCGCTAAAATCGCACGGCGAAAAGCATCCGGCTTTTTTTGATCCGAATCCGCTTTTATGCCCGTGCCCTGAGACACGGACGCAACAACAACCCGGCCTTTACGCAGGTCTTTCTCAATATTACGTAACATCCCCTGCATCTGCCGCAGGTCTTTGGCCTGCTCGTCCATCACCCGCTGTATCTGGGCCATTTTGTCCCACTGCCGGTCTACCATGTACATAGACAGCAACATGACAACCATCAACACAACCAGAAATGAAAATAACGAAAAATCCTTAACGGAAAAATGACGGCCCATCGTATCAGCTTATCCTGTTATTGAAATGTGCGACTCAAACAGCGCCAAGCATAATGGGGATTTCTCGCAGGAACAAGGCGCAGTGAACTGGCGGTCATATTGCAATGCTTGGTATTTTAAGCAAGCCCTCAATCTGATCAAAAATTAACCATGCTGTTTTATTATACTACTTGCCGAGTATCTTGAAATTACCCCATTCTCATTACTACGATAAGGAATACACCATCCCTAATTCAGGTATGACATTAAATAAGCCCAATGAGTTGACACGGGAATCCATGTCATACTGAAATAATCGCGCTGCATACCTCTTCACATAGGAACAAGAGTGAGGAGAGCGTGGTTAACTTAAAAATCAAATGTGCGCTGAATCTAGATTCCGTACTGACTATTTAGAGGTGTATTGATATTCGACAAACATCATGCTTTGTGGTTCTGGGAAACTTACCTGTGCCACTCATTGGCTAAAGCCAGTGGCACAGGCAAACATAGAGCTTACTGTTGACTGATTTCAAAGCTTGAGCTGGCGACTTTCGGACGTGGAAGACTGCTGATCACCGGATTTTTCAGCAATGTAATGCCCTCACTCTCACCCAAAGTGACACTAGTAACTACTGCGCCAGTGGTGTTGTCTTCAAGTAGAGGATAGTAACTACCCCCCAATTGATAAGTGGCTGGATTGCTACCAATATTTGCCAATCCACCACGACCAAATTTTGCCAGTACCAGTGCCTGAGAATATTCTCGAGCCAGTACAGTGTTACTGTTGCTGGATGAAAATTCATAGAAGCGGTCAGTGTTTGGTGCCCCCCAAGAGTCAGAACTCGCTCGCGTGATAGGGACTCCGATATTTACTTCCATATTTCGGTGCCAATGGCTGGTTCGGAAGTTACCGTATGGTGTGCCACCGTAATTAGCTGCGCTCCCTTCATGATACATAAAGTAGGCATTTTCATGGTTAATTAAATAATGTGCGGCAAGGAGAAAACGGGTAAATCCATAGGGAATATCCTGCATAGATGAGGTGACATTGGTTTGGCTGCGGATTAGCATTTTTCGACCATTTTCTAGATCGTCGTAAACATCTCTAAGGCGGGGAATACGGGATCTTCCGCTGGTGCTTGTCACCATATACTCGATAGTAAGGTGCATTGTCTTGTCGCGCTGATCCACGTAAAGATCAGGGAACCACTGATACACAATATCGGCATCGGCAGCATTAGCGTTGACTACAAATGAATTATTGCCCGTTTGTTGTTTGAGAAATGTTTCCAATTCCATTTTGGCATCGAGAAGATCTTGTTGTACTTGGTTATAGACCACCTCAATACTCCGACTACCATCCGGGTTCAGCTCAATGGTATTTTGCAAGTTACTGGTCCATGGCCCGCTATTTTGTATGCCGTCAAAAGTATCCAAAAACACACCGTCCAAAAAGGTGCCAGGCGATCCGGCGACGCTGATTTCATACAGTGCATACGCCTCAAAAGCGCGCCGGAAAACTAGTGAGGAAGGATTAATACCTACCCAGCCACCGTTCCAACGAACCCGGGCACGAGCCTCTTCCAACGAAGCAGCACTACCATCATTACCAAAACCCGGTACAATTATGCTGCCGTTGAGTGTTCTCACTTCGGTATCAGTATGATAATGATAGTAAATATTCTCTGGGTCATAACCATTATTATTCGCCCAGCTTTCCATCCAGGTCATAGCTGTTGGGGCCATGCTATGGTAAGCCAAATAACGCATAATTTTGGTGTCAGGGTTTGCTTCTTTAATAGTGTTATAGAGTTGCGTATCCCAGTTATTACCTCCTCCCACAATCCAGTCATGGTGCTTTGCCAACCATACAGCCTCGTCAAGCCGATCATTTAAAGGAACATAATCAAAGCCAAACGTCTTAATATGGGGAAAGTTCTGCGCAGTTGCAGGGCTAGCCAGCAGCATCAGCAAGACCATGGCTACGCCTAGCATAAAATGCTTATGATGCTGACATTGAAAAATTGTGTACATTGGTTGCTTTATAAAAAACAGCATTATTTTTACCCCGTAAATCAATAAAACAGTTTCCTCCGGCCATGCCAGAGGTAATTTAGTATGGACGGATATCAATCATTACTTCTGTACTGGGCGCAGAGAACAGGGATTTATCTGCGTTATAAGCCACGATATGAAAGTAATATTCACCGACTTCAGTGAAACTGAATTCACTACCATTCAATGCTCTTGATGTGCTCATACCAACGTCAACACTGCCGGTGAGGCTGCCACTTTGTCGGCCATAATAGATCAAGTAACCACTGGGCAATATGTCAGTATCAACAACATCATCGATATTCCAACTAAGGTTGACGGTTACTCTCGACGGATCAATCATAGCACTTTCCGTAGTAGTAAAGGCCCAAGAATAATCGCCGCCCAACATCGCACCGTCTACACTGCTAACGGCGGTGGTTACAATAACAGTGTAAGTCACAAGTGACTCAAGATTACCCGTCGGATCAATGGTAATGATTTGATTATCCGTATTCAGTGTCGTGGGGATGGCCATACCATTTTCTCCCAGCAAAGTAACAGAGCTACTCGTCACCGTTAGCGCATCCACCGAGGCATCAAACGTGATCGTAATATTACTGTCCAGCGGTACTTCAGTCGCCTGGGTAGCAGGGCTATGCATGCTAACAACCAGTGCCGAGCTGACATCAACAACTGTGATTGTAAAGGCCGATAGTTCAACGATGGCGATACCATCACTGACACCGATCACAATACTCTCATAATCATCCGCATCGTTCAGGCCAGGGGTACCGCTGAGAACGCCTGTCTGATTATCAAAATTAGCCCAAGACGGTTTATTAGTTATAGAGAACGTAAGAGTGTCACCGCTATCACCATCGGAGGCCGTTGGTGCAAATTGATAAGGGCTGCCTTCATTGACAGCATTAGCAGGAATACCACTGATTACCGGTATTTGATTAATATTAGCCACGGAAATCATAAATGCTGGCAGTTCAGCGGTAGCGGTACCATCGCTGACGCTGATCACAATATTGTCATAATCACCCGCATCGGTCAGACCAGGAGTACCATTGAGAACACCCGTCTGATCGTTAAAGTCAGCCCAGGATGGTTTATTGGTTATAAAGAACGTAAGAGTGTCACCACTATCACTATCGGAGGCCATCGGCGCAAAGTGATAGGGATTACCTTCATTCACAGCACTGGAGGGAATGCCGCTGATTACTGGCACCTGATTATTATCACCCTCACCACTGTCATCGTTATCCTTTTCGCTACCACATGCCATTAATAATCCTGATACAAACCCGATAATTAAAAGCTTAAAAATAATATTTTTTTGTTTCATTGTTTGACTACCAGCTTAAGTTAATAGATGCGTGTTTCATTTCACTTGGCAATATTTTCATTGTACCAATTGATGACGTTGATTCATGGACTAATCTCAAAATTTGAGTGAGTAATTTTCGGTCGGGGAAGATTGCCAATCACTGGATTTTTAAGCAATATGACACCTTCACTATCACCCAGCATCACACTGGTAACGGCGGCACCTGTGCTGTTATCTTCAAGCAAGGGGTAATAGTTATCACCCAGCTGATAAGTAATTGGATTATTGCCAATATTTGCCCATCCACCATCATGCCCAAATTTTGCCAGCACCAACGCATTGGAATACTCGCGAGCCAGGACATTATCGCCAGAAAATACGTAAAACCGATCAGTATTTGCAGTTCCCCAGTAATCATTTACGGGTCGTAATACTGGAACTCCAATATTCACTTCCATATTTTGATGCCAATGTGTTGGCTTTGGGTTTCCGTAAGGCGCTCCCCCGTAATTACCCGCATTACCATAATGATACATAAAATGTGCATTTTCATGGTTAATCAAGTAATGCGTAGACAGGGCAAATTGCGTAAATTTAAATGGAATACTGGTTGGCGGGCCGAAGTTTGTTTGACTGCGTATAAAAAATAGCCTTCCGTTATCCATATCATCGTACATCTTCTGCAAATAAGTAATATCATTTATTCTTGTTGTCGTTGTCACAAGATATTCCACAGTTAAATCCATAAGATAATCGCGATATTCCCCATCAAACAAGTCGCTGAATGTATTATAGATATAACGTGGAACCGCAGGATTGGCCTGTAGCCTGAAATTCGGATTACCAGTTTTCTGAATTAAGAAATTTTTCAATTCATGAATAGAGTTGGCCATATCCACAGTTACTTGTGCGTAAATTTCATCCTTTGTGCCAATATCTTTAAGCTCAATGGTATTTTCTAAAAAACTGGTATACCCATTAGGTTGCTTGTTGACTATTCCATCAACCGTGTCCAGAAACAAACCATCAGCAAAAACATCAACAGTACCTTCAAGAGTAATGACATGAAGTGCTAATGCTTGATAAGCTTCGCGGAAAGTTTGTGAAGACGGATTAATTCCTACCCATCCGCCATTCCATCTAACCCGTAGCCTCGCTTCATCCAACGTTTGTGCCGAACCACCACCAAACCCTGGCACCATCAGTGTACTGCCATTCGAAAGCCTGATAGTCGTGTCATAATAATAGTGGTAATAGAGTTCCTCTATGGGCTTATCATTTTCCACGCACCAGTTTTCAAGCCATATCATCGTCATGGGAGCGACGCTGTGATACGGAAGATATTTCATTATTTTTGTACTTGAGTTTGTTTCTTTTATCGTGTTGTAGGTTAATGCATCCAGGTAATCAATGCCTGCCGCTGGCCATGCTCCTTTTGTACCTACAACCCAATCGTGATGATTTGCTGCCCATCTCAAATTATCAAGGAATTCCCCATTATTATCGGCAAAGCGAATATAATCGAAGCCAAATGTCTTTATATGAGGGAAATTCTGCGCGGTTGCGGAACCAGCCAGCAGAACCAATGAGACTACGACTGCACCAAGTAAAGAACTCTTCTGAAACCGGTATTGAAAAATTGTGTGCATTTGTTGTTTTACAAAAAACCGCATTATTTTTTTACCTCGAAAATCAACACAGAAATTCTCCAGCTATGCCAAAGGTAATTTAATTTATGGACGGGAATCAATCATTACTGTTGTGCTGAACACAGAAAACAAGGGTTCATCTGCGTTATAAGCCGCGACAATGAAATTGGATTCTCGACCACTCGATGCTCTTGATATGCTCATACCAACGCCAACATTATCGACAAGACTGTTGCCACTGTCGAAGATCGTCGGCACAAAATAATAAACATTGCCTTCGCTGACAATACCAACGAAAATATCGCTGACTACTGGCATCTGATTAGCGTTACCCTCCTCGCTGCCAACATTATTTATTATCACCCGACACATGCCAGTAATAACCCTGGCGCGAGCAAAATGATCAAACATTTGAAGGCTATATTTAATTGTTTCATTTCGTTCCAGCCTGTTTATTTATTATTATAGGCCGAACTTTCTTACACCTTGCCGCGAAACTGTAAGTTTCATAGCCACACATTACAGCTTATAGCCAGCTATGTAAAACACATATTTAACACTATTCAGTACTGTTAACCTAAACGCCGCAATTGACGCACGAGAAGATGTAATAACATTTTGATAAATATTATGTTTTGTGGCTTTGGCAGGCTCGCTTGGCCAGATAAGTCGCTACGGTCTGTATAGGCCATTGCTTTTTTGCGTCTAGCCACGTTGTGAATCGTCGTAAAACAGGCAAGCGATTGCACCTACCTGAAGCACCTATTATTGGTGCCAGCCCAAAACTCACCGCATGCTACTCATCGTTTAACTGTGAGCTTTAAGCTCAAAACAGCAAAATGGATAAAAAATAATTGGCTCAGAAATGCTTAGCAATTGTCTTTTGGCGGGGAAATAACATCGTTGATCGCCGAATAATCTGCGTCCGCCAACCCTTTGACCAACGCAATGGCCACAGTATCGCGCACACCTTGCAGGCATGCCGTAGTAAGGCCATGCTCATCCGCAGCATCAAGAAACAAGTCAGTATCTTTCAGCAAATGCCGGGTGGGAAAATTAGGGTTTTCATAGTTTCTCTCCAGCATTCGCAACAATTTTTTATCAAACGTGGGCGCATACAACGCCGAATCGCGCAACATATCCATAAATAGCTCAACACGCACATTTTCTTTTTGAATGAGTCCAAGGCTAAGACTGAAACTGGCCGTAAGCCCGGCAATAAGCTGATTGAAAGCCAGCTTCATGGCCGCTGCCTGCCCCACTTCTCCTACATGTATCGGGTTTTCACCAAATACTGACAATAGGGGTGTAAAGTGCTCGAACTGCTCTGGTGTCGCTCCCACCATTAACAACAAACTGCCTTTTTTCGCCTCGGGAATACTGCCCAGCACTGGTGCCTCCAGGTATTGCGCGCCATGAGCAATGGCGGCATCTTCCAACCCTCGGCTGTGCGACGGGCCAATTGTTGCCATTTGCAGAATAGTTTTTCCCGCCAGTAAGCTGGCATGTTCGGCAGGAAACAATACATCCTGAATCGCCCGGTGATCGGCTAACCAGGTGACAAGCACTTCAGCCGAGCGCACCGCCTGCGCAGGCGTTTCCGCTGCCAATGCGCCTTTGGCAATCAGTGGCTCTAGCTTTTCCGGGCTTCGGTTCCACACCACCACTTTATACCCGGCCTCCAGCAAACGCCCGACAAGTGGCGCCCCCATAAGGCCCGTACCCAATAACGCAATTGTTGAGTGCTTATTCCAAGTCATAAGCCGCATTTAACCATGATTTTCTACCGATAAACAACGGCTATTGTTATTCCCCGGATTTGATCAAGTC
>Ga0256839_1004781_pt1 | contig 12961 bp, 6 predicted proteins | sample 354166metaG_FD_185968 | JGI IMG/M metagenome (GOLD analysis project Ga0256839, IMG submission 185968) | Hydrothermal vent microbial communities from Mid Atlantic Ridge, Atlantic Ocean - 354-166 | ecosystem: Environmental > Aquatic > Marine > Hydrothermal vents | place: Atlantic Ocean: Mid... | reverse complement strand
AAGTCGAAGCCTACCGGCGCCTGGTTCAGCGCGGCGAGCGGCCTTCGTCCCATTCGCCTCGAGGGCCCTGATACCGGCTTCTCCTTTTAGGCTGGAGGCTGGAGGCTGGAGGCTGGAGGCTGGAGGCTGGAGGCTGGAGGGGTGGGGACGACGGTCGAGAGCCTTGGCGCCAGCCGCACTCGGCAAGTGGATGTGGTAAAGTAACCGTTTCGTCGCTCCGTCGACGAACCAACGTCTCAGCGGCGTGCTCGATTCAGGACGGAACCGGCTTTTTCCCTCGTGTCCGTTTAGGCTGCAACAACTAGGCTGCAACAAACTTCGATGAGTTCATCATCCTCTGACGTGATTCGGTTTTCTTGCCAGCAGTGTGGAGAAGTGCTGGAGGTGCCCGCCGGCGTAGCCGGCCGGCAAGCTCAATGCCCCAAGTGCCAGGCAGTGCAGACGGTTCCCGCTACACCGTCGTCTCCAACTACCGTTTCTCCACCGCCGGCGCCGATTTCCCCGCCCTCCGCACCACCCGTCTCACCGCCATTGGCGACCGGCGCGAGGGAGACACCCGTTGCCGGCACCGCGCCGACGCAGTCGACCGGCGCCGGCTCAGCGGGGGCGGTTTCATCCGCACAGCCGCCGACCGGTCTGCGGCCCGGCGTCATGCCGCGGCTGACGATGGATGAGTTGGCGGACGAATCGGGAGATTCTCCCGCCAGGCAGATGTTTCAGCGCGTCGTGGAGCAAATCTCGCGGGTCTACGTCGGACAGGACGAGCTGGTACTCGGGACATTGGTCGCGCTCTTTTCCGGAGGGCACATTTTGATTGAGAGTGTGCCCGGACTGGGAAAGACGCTGTTTGTGCGGACGTTGGGGCAGGTGCTGGGTTGCCGATTCGGTCGGATTCAGTTCACGGCCGACTTGATGCCGTCGGATGTCACCGGAGCTCCCATTTTCAACATGAAGACCCAGGAGTTCGAATTCCGGCCGGGCCCGGTGTTTACTCAGTTGCTGCTGGCTGACGAGATCAACCGTGCGCCCGCGAAGACTCATGCCGCCCTGCTGGAAATCATGCAGGAGTACCGCGTGACGATCGACGGGAAGACTCACCCGATCGAGCGCCCCTTTCTGGTGATGGCGACTCAGAATCCGATCGAATCGGAAGGTACGTACAATCTACCCGAGGCGCAACTCGATCGGTTCATGTTCAAGTTGATCGTGGATTATCCGACGGAATCCGAAGAGGCGGCCGTCTTGGCCATGCACGGTGGGCAGCGAGACATCAATCGGGTGTTGGCGGAATCGCTGGAACGAGTGACCGGGCCGGAGGAAATCATGGTGACGATCCGATCCAGCGGGAACGTGAAAGTCGAGGAACCGCTGTTGCGCTACATCAACCAGCTCGTACGGTTGACGCGCCGCTGGCCGCACTTTCACATGGGGGCATCACCGCGAGCTGGAATCGCTCTGATGCAGGCCTCGCGAACATTGGCGTCATTCTGCGGTCGCGACTATGCCGTACCCGATGACGTGATTCGTCTGGCTCTTCCCGTGCTGCGCCACCGGGTGATTCTCACGGCCGAGGCAGAGGTCGAGGGGCACGACGTCGATGAACTGCTGACGCAACTGATCCGATCGGTGGAGGTGCCGCGACTGTGACCGGTGCCGCGGGGATCGAGTGGTTGCAGTGGTTGGTCGAGGCGATGGCGGCAGCCTACTGGCTGCCCCCGTTGGTGGCGGCCGTCTTTTTCGGGTTATTGGCCCGGACCGGCATCTATCCGACTCGACGGATGATGGCGGTTGCGGCGGTCCCGTTTACCGTGCTGCTGGTGACGTCGTTCTTTTCGCTATGGTGGGCGCTCGTTCTCGATGTCGTATTCCTGGGCGTGCTGTTGATCGACTGGATGCGAATGGGGAGGTTCGCGGGTCTGCGAATCGAGCGAGAGATTCCGCGCGTGGCCTCGATTCGACAGCGGCACTCGGCGACACTCCATCTGATTTGGACGGGCCGGTCGCCGCTGAACGTGGAACTTCGCGACGACGTACCCAATGAAATGACCGCCCATCCCGAGACGGCGTCGCTCACGCTGCAGCCCCTGCGGCGAACCAGCTTGACCTATGAGTTTCGCCCGGAAAGCCGGGGAGCCTACCAGTGGCGTTGCGTCCATGGCCGCTTTCGCAGCCCGTTGGGGATGTGGCAGCGTTTCTTTCGGGTGCCGGCCGAGTCGACCGTCCATGTCTATCCCGACATGAAGCAGCTTTCGGAATACGCACTGTTGGCCCGTACCAACCGCCTGAGTCTCATCGGGGTGCGCCGCACGCGAAGAACGGGGCAGGACAATGAGTTCGAGCAACTGCGAGACTACACACTCGATGACAATTACAAATTCATCGATTGGCGGGCGACCGCGCGTCGCAACAAGTTGACGGTGAGGGACTATCAGGTCAATCAAAGCCAGCGACTGATGTTCCTGCTCGATTGCGGCCGGATGATGGTGAACGAAGCCGAAGGGCTGTCGTTGCTCGATCATGCGCTCAATGCGCTGTTGATGTTGGGTTACGTGGCACTTGCGCAAGGCGATTCGGTCGGCATGCTCTGTTTTTCGGATCGGATCCACTCGTATGTGCCTCCCCGGGGCGGTGCCAACCAGATGAACCGGCTGTTGCACGCTTCGTTCGACCGGTTTCCCGAGTTGGTGGAATCCCGCTACGACGAGGCTTTCTTGCATCTGGCGACGCACTGCCGCAAACGGACGCTGGTGATTCTGGTCACCAACGTCATCGACGAAGTCAACGCCGAACAGATACGGCAGTATTTGCAGGCGGCCGCCGGCCGGCACCTGACGATCGGCGTGCTGCTGCGGGACCGTCGCCTGTTCGATCCGTTGGAGAAGGAACCGGTGAGTGGATACGAATTGTATCGGCAGGCGGCGGCGGCTCAAATCGCCGGCTGGCGCCACCAAGTGCTCACCGACTTGTGGCATCAGGGCGTGCGAGCGATGGATCTGTTTCCCGAACAGATGACGGCTCCTTTGATCAATGAATACCTGGAAGTCAAAGCCCGCCATTTGCTTTGAACGGGCGGAAAGCCATATTGGAGGGGGAGTCCGGCCCGGCTATACTCGGGCTCGTTGACCAGACCCTACCAACCTGAATATCGGGAGAATCGACGGATGACGACGGCGACTACGGCATGTGCGGGGAACCAGGCGAAAGGCGAACGGTTGCCGTTTCGCGTACGGGCCTTTGATTTGCTGGCGGCCGGGGATCGGGAGGCGGCCGAGGCGTTGGCCGCTCTGGGACGGAAGCAGATCCGCCTGGCCGAAGACGAAATGCCGGGGTTGATGGCCATCCGCGAAAAATACGCCAAAGACCGCCCGTTGGCCGGCGTTCGCATCATGGGTTCGCTCCATATGACCATCCAGACCGCCGTGCTGATCGAGACGTTGCTCGATCTGGGCGCTGAGATCCGCTGGGTGAGCTGCAATATCTTTTCCACTCAGGATGAAGCAGCGGCCGCCGTAGTGGTCGGCCGGGATGGCTCACTCGATGACCCCAAGGGACCTGCCGTGTTCGCCTGGAAGGGTGAGACGCTGGAGGAGTACTGGTGGTGCACCAACGAGGCGCTGGTATGGCCCGACGGGGACGGTCCCGATTTGATCGTCGACGACGGCGGAGATGCCACCCTACTGGTCCACAAGGGAGTCGAGTTCGAGAAAGCGGGCGCTGTGCCCGAGTTCGATCCGGGCAACGATCCCGAGGAATGGGGTGTGATTCTCGACGTCCTGCGAGCGGACTTGGCGTCGCAGCCGGGCAAGTGGCAAAAGATCGCCGCTCGGATTCGCGGCGTCAGCGAAGAAACAACCACGGGAGTGCATCGGCTCTACCAGATGGCCGAAGAGGGAACGCTGCTGTTTCCGGCCATCAACGTGAACGACTCGGTTACCAAGAGCAAGTTCGACAACATCTACGGTTGCCGCCACTCGCTGATCGACGGCATCAATCGCGCGACCGACGTCATGATCGGTGGTAAGGTCGCCGTGGTATGCGGCTACGGCGAGGTCGGCAAGGGGTGCTGCCAGTCGTTGCGGGGCCAAGGCTGCCGAGTCATCGTCACTGAGATCGACCCGATTTGCGCTCTGCAGGCGGCCATGGAAGGCTATGAAGTTCGGACGCTGGAGGAAGTGCTGCCCGAGGCCGATATCTTCGTCACCGCGACCGGAAACAAGGACATCATCACGGCCGAGCACATGAGTCGCATGAAGGACAAGGCGATCGTGGGGAACATCGGCCACTTCGACAACGAAATCGATATGGCCGGCCTCCACCGGCTCGAGTCCGAAGGCAAAGTCGAGCGACTCAACATCAAGCCGCAATTCGACCAGTGGACGTTCAAGGAAACGGGCCGCAGCGTCATGATTCTGGCCGAAGGCCGACTGCTCAACCTCGGCTGCGCCACCGGCCATCCCAGTTTCGTGATGTCGGCCAGCTTCACCAATCAGGTGTTGGCTCAGTTGGAGTTGTGGCAGAAGCGCGACACGGGCGAGTACGAAAACCGAGTCTATATGCTGCCCAAGCAACTCGACGAAGAGGTCGCCCGACTCCATCTGGATAAGCTGGGAGTCCATCTGACTCGGCTCAGCCAAGAACAAGCCGACTACATCGGCGTGCCGGTAGAGGGGCCGTACAAGCCCGACCACTACCGTTATTGAGTCGGCCGCTTAGCGCACCGTCGGCAGCCGCTTGGTGGCGGCCGGCGTGGGAGCACGAGTCGTGGCCGGAGGCGCCATCGACGTGGGCATCCGCAACGACGCGTTTTGGGTTGGACTCGAAGGTGGCGCCGTCGGTGCGGCAGCAGGTGGCGCTGGGGAAGGTGCTTGCGGATGCGAGGCGAGACTGGCACGCGGACCCGCAGCCACCCGCGTTGCCGGTGCTCCCGCGGGCGGCGATGGTCGAGGGGGTGCCGCGAGTTTGGCCAGCATCACTCTGGCCGCTTGGAGCGAGGGATCGAGTTTCAAGGCCTGCTCCAGGTGCTGCCGAGCGGCGGCGACCTGGCCACGCTTGTTGAGTAGGAATGCCAGGTTGTAGTGGGCGGCCGCCGGCGGAAGAGCGCCTTGCAATTCGGTGAGCGCCGCATCGAGCCGCTCCTGCTCCACCAGCACCATCGCCAGATTGTTGCGATACCGAGGTTGCTTGGGAGCCAGTTCGGCGGCTCGGCGAAACGCGGCTTCGGCCGCCTTCCACTGGCGACGACGACTCAGACTCAGGCCCAAATCGTTGTACGGAGCCGGGGATTCGGGGTGGAGACGGATCGCCTCCTGGTAGACCCGGGCCGCTTCTTCCCGCTTGCCCAGCCGCTCGAGCAGCCGAGCGGACGCGATGAGACTGGGGAGATAGCTGGAATCCTTTTCCAGGGACTTGGCGTACTGGCGCAGCGCCTCATCGGGCCGGTTCTTTTCTTCCGCCAGTTGGCCCGCGTGGTAGTAGACGTCGGCACCCAGGTCGGGAATCCCCGACGCCAGGCTTACCGGGTCGGCAGCCGGGGTCACCTTCGGTTTGGGAGTCAGCGCACGGGTCACTCTGCTCCCCGCCTTCTTCAGAGCATCCGACCAGGATTCTTCTTCCAGTCCGCGCACTTTCTTCTCGTAGTCGTCGCCCGAACCATTGAACTGCTCAGCCAGTTTCTGATACTTGTTGCTTCCCAGAGGGCCATTTTCGGCGACGGCTGCAGTGGGAGCATCCTTCGAGGCGGTCTCTTGTCTGTTCCACGCGCAGCCGGTGACGAACGTCGCCCCTGCGATCAGCGAACCGGCAGTCCAGAGATACCATCGCAACGCTCTACCCTCCCTTAGTGCCCCTCTTCTCGGCCGTCGGTGCCCGACTCGATGGCGTGGATCAAGCAGACAATCTCCTCCGACTCTTCTTTTGTTCGACCCAAAGAACCGTCAAACTAGAGAGAATCCGAACCGATCCGAGGGCTGATTGAAAACGGGAGGTGATCTCCATGCTGGCTGCGTTCATTGAAGAAACAGGGCCCCCCGAAGTGATCCGCTATGGCCGACTCCCGGACCCCCAGGCCGGGCCAGGGCAAGTGCTCGTCCGCGTCAAAGCCGTGGCCGTGAACCCGGTGGACACCTACATTCGAGGGGGAGCCAGCTTCTGGGAGCTTCCCTTTCCGTTTGTCATCGGCTGTGACCTGGCAGGGGTTGTCGAGGCTGTGGGGGAGGGAGTTTCGCGTTTTTCAGTGGGGGATCGGGTGTGGGCGACCAACCAGGGGCTGCTGGGTCGCCAGGGGACGTTCGCCGAATTGGCCGTGGTGGACGAGTGCTGGTTGTACGAACTTCCCGATGGGGTCGACTTCGACACGGGAGCCGCTTGTGCCCTGGTCGGCGTGACCGCTCATCTGGGGCTGTTTCGGGAAGCCGGATTGCGGGCGGGCGAGCGGCTGTTTGTGCAGGGGGGCTCGGGGGGTGTCGGCTCCATGGTCGTGCAGATGGCCAAAGCGGCGGGGGCTGAGGTGATGGCGTCCGCCGGCAGTCCGGCCAAGGCCGAAATCTGTCGCGAGTTGGGAGCCGACAACGTCGTCAACTACCGCATGGCGTCGATTGCCGAGTCGGTACGGCAATGGGCTCCCGAAGGTGTCCACGTCTTTTGGGAGACGCAGCGCGAACCCGACTTCGACTTGGCGGTGGAGGTGATGGCGGAGCGAGGCCGCATGATCTTGATGGCCGGTCGGGATGCGCGCCCCGAGTTTCCGGTTGGGCCGTTCTATGTCAAAGAATGTTCGCTGCACGGCTTCGTAATGTTCAAGGCCACGCCAGAGGAGATGCGCCGCTGTGCCGAAGACATGAATCGGTGGCTTGTGGAAGGGAAACTGCGGCCGCGCATCGACCGAGTGATGCCGCTCGCCGAGGCAGCCGAAGCTCACCGGTTGCAGGAAGCGGCTACCGTGGAGAAAACGGCCGAGTTGGCCGGCAAGATCGTGCTGCACCCGTGAGAAACCGACCGTTCTCGCGTTCGCCTACATCGGCCCGGCGGCCTCGATCAAGACCCGCCGAGACGGCCTGCGCCCGGATGAGTGACTGGCAGCACACCATGTGACATAAAGTTGGCATAATCCACTCCGAGCCGCTGCGCCCATCGCCCAAGTCGCCGACCGCTCGCCACCGAGCCGGGAATCGATTTGCCCTGCCCCCGGTCCCATGACGCCATCACCTCAAGCCAAACGAAGCCGTCGCCCGAAGTCCCACGACGCCGTCCCCCCCACAAAAAAAGATCGCCCCCAAGAAAATACTTGACAATCCGGCCGCAATCTGTAGGTCAGGCTTTCCAGCCTGACCAAGACCCGCCACTTCGGCCGGCGCACGGGTAACCGCTTCGGGTGCGGTGGCTGATACTTCCTCCGACGGACAAAACGCCATGTGACACATCAGCGGCATGATCAGTCCACTCCGCCGCGCCGCGCCGATCACCTCCAAGCCAAACGAAGCCGTCGCCCCAAGTCCCACGACGCCGTCCCCCCTCCACAAAAAAAGATCGCCCCCAAGAAAATACTTGACAATCCGGCCGCAATCGGTAAAACAACTAGAAGCTGCAACCGACCCCCAGGCCGCAAACACCCGCGGAGACACAACGACGAGAGCTGCGGCGGGGCGCTGTTGCCGGCAAGACAGGCCGCCATGTGGTGTGAAACCGGCGGCCGTCGGTTGTGCCTTACTTTTCTTTCGGAGGCTTGACCATGTCTCAGTTGCCAAGTCGCTCTCGTCACGACGCACACTATCCCGACACAAACTACCCCCGTGTCAAGATGGGTAAGAGGGGGGGGTAGGGAAACCCTCCTGGCGAAAGTATTGCCGTCGGCGCCGAGCCAGAGCCCGCCGCCGGTCGGTCCTCGAACCGCTTGAACCTCGCATCGTCCTCAACGCCGCCCCCGTCGCGCTTCCCGATCCGCTCTACGAAACGCCCCAAAACACGCCTTTCACCGTGAACAGCCAAGGCACCACGCTGCTGGCCAACGATTGGGACCCCGAAGGTTCCACCATCTCCGCCACGCTCGTCTCCTCACCCGCCAACGGCACCGTCACCAACTTCGGCTCCGACGGCACGTTCACCTACACCCCCGACACGGGCTTTACCGGCTTCGATACGTTCACCTATAAGGTCTCCGATGGGTCGGTCAACAGCGAGACGGTCGATGTCACCATCGCCGTCGGCGGCGACCTGACTCCTCGCGCCAACCAGGATCGACTCGGCTCCTCCAGCCTCCTCGCCGACGGGATCGTCACACTGTCCGAACCGCTCACCGCCGGGCTTGGACTCCTCTACAACTCGGCCACCGTCGTCGATCCGATCCTTGCCGTCGACACGGGTCTCAAGTCCTCGGCCAGTGTGCCGTCCAGCATCGACGCGCAGCTCACCTTCGGCGGCTCGGCCGGTAGTACGTATTCCTACTCGACGACCGGCCTGAATGCAGGCGACAGTTTCCGAGTTGCGCTCTCCGCTTCCGCGTCGTCGCTTCCAACCGGCCGCTATTCCTACTCGCTGAAGGTCACCACCGGCTCGACCGACCACACATTCACCGGTTACACCAGCCTCGTGCGCCGCAATTCGACGTCGGAGCCGTTCGGCAAGGGCTGGCAACTCTCCGGTGTCGATGCCCTCGACACCAACGAAACGGGCGGCATTTTGTGGGTCCGAGACGACGGCACGGCGTACTGGTTCGCCGACGACGGCAGCGGCGGCTACTTGAAAGCCGAAGGAGACCGCTCGCTCTCGACGCTCGTCAAGAACGCCGACAACACCTACACGCTGACCGACAAGTTCGGCGACAAAATCCACTTCGACTCGTCCGGCCGGATCACCTCTCGCGTCGACGCCAACGGCAACACGACGACGTACACCTGGAACACGAGCGACGAGCTGACCAAGATCACCGACCCGTTCGGCCGAGACATTACGATCGCCTACACCGCCGGCCGAGCGACCACGATCACCGACTTCGCCGGGCGAACCGTGACGCTGACTTACACGGGTGGCGAACTCGCCACGATCACGCTTCCCGACCCCGACGGCGGCGGCAGCCAGAATCCACCGGCGACTCAGTTCTCTTATTCCGGAGGAGTTTTGGCGTCCCGCACCGACCCGGGCGGACATACCACGTCTTACCAGTACTCCGGCGGCCGGCTCAGTCAGATCACTCACCCGGACAACTCGACTTGGCAACTCGCCTCGACCGTCGTCAACGGCTTGGCCACGTCCGCATCGGGCAACAGCCTCGGTTCGGCCGATCCCAAGGGCCAAATCACCGACGAGCGAGGCAAGACCTGGTCGTTCCGCACCGACCGCTACGGCAACATCACCTATTGGGAAGATCCGCTGGGAAACAGCTCGACGTGGCAGACGAACGTCGACGGCCTGGTCGTCAAAGAGACGCTTGCCGATCCGGACGGCTCCACCGGCTCGCAAGTCGCGCCCGTCACCATCTTCGGCTACACCACCGACGGCGATCTGGTCTATCGCAAGAATCCCGACGGCGACACGGCCACCTGGACGTACAACACGCTGCACCTGCCGACGTCGTTCACCGATGAGTTGTCCCGCACCACCGGCTTCGGCTACGATTCGAGCGGCAATTTGACGAGCGTCACCGATCCGTTGGGGAACGTCACCACCTACGCGTACAACTCCCAGGGCCTGGTGACCAGCATCACCGATCCCGATCCCGACGGCACGGGACCGCTCACGTCGGCCGTCACGTCATTCTCCTACGATTCTTTCGGCCGAGTCACCACCGTCACCAACCCCGATAGTACGACACGGACGTACACCTACAGCACGGCCGATCAGTTGCTGAGCGAAACCGACGAACTGGGCAACACGGCATCGTGGACCTACGATGCCCTCGATCGCGTCCTCACCTACACCGACCGGGAAGGCCACACGCAGACGATCGCCTACGACCTCGACGGCAACGTGACCAGCGTCACCGACGCGTTGGGGAACGTGACGACGTACGAGTACAACGACCGCGAGTTCCTGACCAAGATCACGACCGCCGATCCCGACGGCGCCGGCGCTCCACTGGATCCGCTGGTCACCACGTTCTCGTATGACGCGGCCGGCAACCGGACTCAAGTGTTGCGGCCGGAAGACAACGGCGTTCCGACGAACTTCGTCTACGATGACGCCGGCCGCATGACGTCGATCAACCGCAGCGACGACTATCTGGAATTCACCTACACCTACGACGCATTGAATCGGATCACCGACGTGATCGATGCAGTGGGAGCTCAAACCAGCTACACCTATGATTTTCGGGGACAGGTAACGTCGGTGACTCGAGGTGGCGGCTCGGGCGGCGGAGGCGGTGTGGGCGGTCCCGGCGGCGGGAGTGGAGGCGGCGCCACGACGACCTACACGTTCGATCCGGCCGGGCAACTGACCGAGATCACGAACCCCCGAGGCTACAAGACGACGTATGTCTACAACAACGCCGGATGGCTGACGACCGTCTACGATCCCGATCCCGACGGCAGCGACCCCGCGACGACCGGCCCCAAGCTTCGTCCGTGGACCTACTACTATTATGACAATGCCGGCCGCCTGACCGAAGTCGAAGACACGCTCGGCCGCAAGACGAAGCTCGAGTACAACTCGCGGGATGCGGTGACGAAGGTGACACTCCCCGATCCGGACGGTTCGGGCCCGCAGGCCGCTCCCGTCTATCAGTACGCCTACGACGCGGCACTCAACTTGACGAGCGTGACCGATCCGCTTTCTCGGGTCACCAGCGCGGCCTACAACAAGGATGGCCAGGTCACCAGCGTCACGCTTCCCGATCCCGACGGGAGCGGCAGTCTGCCGGCGCCTCAGTGGACGTTCGCCTACCGGGCCGATCACCGCCTCTCCAGCCGCACCGAGCCGAGCGGCGCGCAGACTCAGTGGTCGTTCGACAACTTGGGCCGAGTCACCAAGATCACGCTTCCCGATCCCGACGGCGGGGGCAGCGCGTCGTCTCCCGTCTACCAGTACGAATACAACGACCAGGGCCTGCTCAAGAAGGCCATCGACCCGCTGAACCGGGCCACCGAGTTCTTCTACGCCAACTCGTCGCTGGTGACCAAGATCCGAGATGCGTTGGGTAATGAGACGGTTTACGATTACGACGACATGGGCAACATCGCGGCGGTGACGGCCCCCGATCCCGACGGCACGGGACCGCTCACGGCTCCGGTCACGAGCTACACCTGGGACGGCCTGGGACACCTGGCCAGTGTCACCGATGCGTCATCCGGAACGACCACGTATTCGTATGACAACAACGGCAATCTGATCAGCCTGAAAGACGCTCTGGGGAACGAAACGACGTTCGGCTACGACGGGCTCGATCGGTTGACGCTCGAGACCGATGCGCTGGGGAACGCTCGATCGTACGACTACGATCTTGTCGGGAACATGGTCCGGTATCAGGATCGGAACGAGCGGGTGTTGCGATTCTCCTACGATGCGCTGGACCGGCTGATCCAGGAGGACTGGAGGAGCGGCGCGACGCCGGCGCCGAGTCTCGAGATCGATACGCTGGCCGAGGGCGATACGACCGACGAAGTGCAGACGGTCGGTTTCGAGGCGACGTTCGGGCAGCTCACCGGCGGCACGTTCACGTTGACCTACGGCAGCGAGACGACGTCGGCTCTGGCCTACAATGCGTCGGCGGCGGCGGTGGAGGCGGCTCTGGAAGCCCTGAGTTCGATCGGCAGCGGAAACGTTTCGGTTTCGAAGACGAGCGACAGTTCCAGTTCGCAGAAGTGGCAATTGACGTTTCAGGGAACTTTGGCCGACACGAACGTGAGTCAGACGACGATCGACGCCTCGAGCGTGACGACCGACCTGGGGCCGGGTAACCTGACGGAGACCGAGACGACCGACACCGAAGGAGGAGTCGCGACGAACGAGCGGCAGAAGGTGACGCTCAGCGGCGCAAGCGGCGGGACGTTCCGCTTGGCACTCGACGGTTACGTAACGGCGGGAATCGCCTACGATGCCGCAGCCGTGCAAGTCGAAACGGCTTTGGAGGCTCTGGGTTCGATCGACGATGTGACCGTGACCGGCAATGCCGGCGGTCCATGGACCGTCGAGTTCGTGGGGAACCAGGCGGGCTCGGCCGTGAACGAACTGGGAGGAGACGTAACGGGTGCGACCGCCGGCACGCTCGTCCGCTCGATCAACTATACGCTTGATGAGGTGGGGCGGCTCACGGCGGCTTTCGACTCCGACAGCAGTTATTCCTACACGTTCGATGCGCTCGATCGCGTATTGACGGCCGACAATAACGGGACGCCGGGGGTTCCTCGAGTCGTCCTCACCAGCAGCTACGACGCGGCCGGCGACCGGACCGGCTTGTCGGCCACGATCGACGGCGTTGACGACTTCCAGAACAGTTACGTTTTCGACAGGCTGCACCGGCTGACGCGCGTCGATCAGACGGGGCAAGCCGGCGGGAACAGTGTGGCCGAGAAGCGAGTCGATTTCGCCTTCAATGCTATGGGCCAGTACACGAGTGTGACTCGGTACAAGGACACGGCGGGGGGCACGTCGGACAAGGTGATGACGAGCACGTTCCAGTACGACACGCTGAATCGCCTGACGAATCTGGATTACAAGAACGGCTCGGGCGGGAACATCGTCGCTCCGTTTGAGTTTACCTACGACAATCTTTCGACGCCGGGCCTGTACTCGCCGCTCGCCGAGCGGCGAGGAGCCTCACTCGATCCTCGCGTTTCGGCCACGGCCATCTTGGCGACTCCACTTGGTGCGGGGCGCATCACGCAGATCACCGGCGAGGACGGGACGGTCGACTACGGCTACGACCCGACGAGTCAGCTCACGTCGGCCGATTATTCGGATCCGAGTCTGACCGACGAGAGTTATTCGTTCGATCTGGTCGGCAACCGGACGATGACCGGTTATCAGACGG
>Ga0256839_1004780_pt1 | contig 12963 bp, 7 predicted proteins | sample 354166metaG_FD_185968 | JGI IMG/M metagenome (GOLD analysis project Ga0256839, IMG submission 185968) | Hydrothermal vent microbial communities from Mid Atlantic Ridge, Atlantic Ocean - 354-166 | ecosystem: Environmental > Aquatic > Marine > Hydrothermal vents | place: Atlantic Ocean: Mid... | reverse complement strand
TAGGTACTGACCGTGAAGATTTACGTTCTGATTCTGGGTATTTAGGTGTACGTAAAAAACGCCTTAGCGGAGATGCCTACTTTAAAATATTAGACCAATTTGTAGAAGCGGTAAAAAAACGCTGGCCAAAAGCTATCATCCAATGGGAAGATTTTGCTAAAGATGTAGCCTTTGCTGTATTAGAGCGCTACAAAAATAAATTACCAAGTTTTAATGATGATATCCAAGGTACTGGTGCAGTGGTTCTAGCAGGTCTATTAAGTGCCTGCAAAATAAAAGGTGAAGCACTAAAAGATCAGCACATCGTAGTTGTTGGTGCTGGTGCTGGTGGCGTAGGTGTAGCAAAAATAATTCAAGATGGTTTAGTACGTGAAGGTTTAACGCGAGAACAAGCTCGTAAACAAATGTTCATTGTTGATGAATTTGGTTTGGTGGTTGAAGGTATAAGCCCAGATGCATACAAAAAACCCATTATGCAATTCAAGGAAACCTACCAAGACTGGGAAATTGATGGAGAGATACCCTCTTTATTAGAAGTTATCAAACAAGCAAAACCAAGTATATTATTAGGCTTAACGGGAGTTTCAGGGCTATTTACTCAAGATGTCATTGAAGCTATGGCAGAAAACAATGACATACCTGTTATATTTCCTTTATCCAACCCAACCTCAAATGTAGAAGCTATTCCAAAAGACATTTATAAATGGTGTACAAACAAAGGTTCGGGCAGAGCTATTGTCGCCTCGGGTAGTCCTTTCCCAGATGTTGTTAGTAATAATGAGACTTACATTATCGGACAAGGCAATAATGCCTTTATTTTTCCAGGCTTAGGATTCGCAAGCGTTTTAGGAGAATGCACTAAAATCACAGATTCAATGATTATAGAATCTGCTTACGCCCTAGCTGACTACACTACTGAAAACTATATTAATGATAAAAAAATATACCCTCCAATTTCAGATTTACAATCTGTGAGTATGTATATTACTAAACGTGTACTAGACATAGCTATAAAAGAAAAAACAGCAGTCTTAAAAGACATTGAGCATATGAACTTAAATAAACTAATTCAAGAAAATGCATGGGAAGCTGAATATTTACCTTATGTTGGTGCATAGTTAATCATTATAAAATAAATAATTATCCGTTCAGCTTGCTATCAGGCTTTAAATGTTAGTCTGGATATAATAAAAATTATAAACAATTCAATCATGAATAATATCTCTACTTTTCTTGAAAAGTCTGGGGAGATACATAATCTATTATCATTATTAGATAAAGTATTAAAAACTAGACCTAAAGCGTTGACAATATTTTCAGCCTCAAAAAATAAGTTTACAAAAGTAACTATGAACCCTATTTTGAAGGCATTAGATATTCCTGTTTCTGGGGGTATTTTCCATAAAATAATATATAAAGATCAGTTGCTAGCCAAAGGCTCAATTATTGTTGCTTGGTATAATGAAATTAAAATCACTAATTATAAAAACATTGAAAATACTACTTCAATAAGAGATTTGGTTGGCACAAGTATTCAAGATCTAACCGCAAAAGATAACGGTGAATACCTGATTTTTATTGATTCTGCGGTACCAAAACTTGAAGATAATCTTGATGTTCTCTATAAAAAGATAGGCTTTCGAGCATCATTTGCCGGCGGTGGAGCAGGATCTATAAAATTAAAATCCCAACCCTGCATCTTTACAAATGATGGCCTATTACGAAATGTAATGCAGACTGTAGCAACCAATCATAAAGCTAAAATAACAACCACGCATGGCTGGCAGAAGCAATCAGGGCCACACCTAGTTACATCATCGAACAAAACAAAAATTAAAACGCTTAACTATGAACCTGTAATTCCCTATTTTAAAAAACACAATACATTATTTAGAAATCATAATTTGAAAAGTACAGCCTTCTCTTCATTTTTCAACGAATATCCAATTGGAATTGAAAATATTGATGGAGAATTATTGATACGAGAACCTGTACGTTTTACTGAAGATGAAATTGAATACATTGGAAACATACCAGAATACTCAAAAATACATATCTTAGCAGGCACAAAAGATTCATCTAGAGAATCGGTGAACAAAGAATTGCAAAAACTCAAATTAAAAGAAGAAAAAGGAACTGATGCCACTTTTATTTTCGCTTGTGCTTATCGAGATGACTCGGATCACAATGGATATTCAAAAGAAATAAAAATGTTAAATAATCATGTGTCAAACAAAGAAAATGTTATTGGTGTGATGACCATGGGTGAAATTGCAACAGGTAAGTCAAGACTTCTACATTTACAAACCCAATCCATTGTTATATCAAGACTATCGGGTGAATAATGAAAGCAACAGATACGCTTGATATTGTCCTTATTCAACATGAACTACTGATGGCAGTGGGTAAATCACTTGATGTAAAGGAAATGTTAGAGAAATTCTCAAATACAGCCATTAAAGCCCTTAACGCACCTTCAATTCATATTTTATTAAAAAAGAATCCTGAATATGCTTGTGAGAACTTAAACATCAGCTACCCCAAAATATCAGAATCTGGATATGATGTTTTTGAAAATAGTTTTATGAGTATTCCCGTGGAAACCTCATTTATTGATTGTGTTTCATCAAAAGATATGCACAGTTATTATTTTTCAATAAAAAATGTTGGTTACATCATCTTTGAACGCTATAAAAAGGAATTACATAGAAATTTAGTACAGGCACTTATTCCTATAGTAGAACGGCTTGGATATGCTTGTTTAACCTGCTATCAACATACACAACTCATTAGTAATGAGAAACGAAATGAAATATCAGAAATAAAGTTGAGATTAGAAAAATCTAAGCTAGAAACAACGTTAAAAGCCATTTCAAATGGTGTTATCACTCTCAATAGAGAGCTTGAAATACTATATATGAACCCTAAAGCAGAATCTTTATTAGGCGTGTCTGAAACCAATTATAAAGACCAAAATATATTTGAATATTTTAATCTTTCTGACACAGATGAAAATACTAAAAATGTTACAAAAATGTTTTTTGATTACCTTAAAATAAAGGGTGTCTGGAAAAATGTAATGCCGTTGAACCTAGAGACAAAATTAGGGGAAAAATTGTCTATAGAGGTTAATGCGAAAGGTGTAAAAAATAACAGCGGTGATATTTCAAGTTATGTAATTGTAATCCAAGATGTTACACATACCTTAGCGATTGAAAATAAACTTAAATGGCAAGCAACACATGATCCTCTCACCCATTTACTCAATAGACGTGGCTTTGAGTCTCATTTACAACGTGTAGTTTATCGGAACAATATCAGTAACCATGTTCTGCTATTCTTAGATTTAGATAGATTTAAAATTGTTAATGATGTTTGTGGCCACCAAGCAGGAGACTCTCTTTTACAACAAATCTCTGAACTGATTAGTATTGATGTTAGAGCAACTGATGTTTTATCACGTTTAGGGGGAGATGAGTTTGGAATAATTTTGCATGATTGCACTCTAGATTATGCTTTAAATTTAGCGGAACGTATAAAACAAAGCGTCGCTAAATTCCGATTCTCATGGGAAAAAAGTTTATTTAGTATTGGCGTTAGTATTGGTGTTTCAAATATTGATAAACTGACTACTGATGTGGATAAAATAATGAACCAAGCTGATATGGCTTGTTATGCAGCAAAAGAAAATGGTCGAAATCAAGTGTATTTAGCAAATACGGATACAGAAGATGGCTTAATTGAAAAGACTAATACTAATTTTGTCAGCCTTATTAACTCCGCTATTGAAGAAGATAGATTAATTCTCTATGGACAGATAATTGAACCAGTATTCCCTGAAAGTGGTGAAAAGCCGCACATTGAAGTTCTTTTGAGAATGAAAGATAACGATAAGATTATACCGCCTGATGCATTTTTGCCCATTGCCGAACGATACGGGAAAATACGCGATATTGACCTTTGGGTGATACAAAAATCCATAGAGTATTTAAAGAGCAATAAAGGATTTCATATCAACATCAATCTATCGGGTGTAACACTTAGTGATGTGAATACATTAAAAGAAATTGTGAAAACCGTAGAATATAACCCTAATGAAGCAAAAAGTATTTGTTTCGAAATTACAGAAACAGCTGTAATAACCAACCTCGATAGGTGTATTAGCTTTATAAAAGACTTACAAGCATTAGGCTGTAGCTTTGCGTTAGATGATTTTGGTAGTGGGCTATCATCCTTTAGTTACTTAAAACATCTTCCAGTTAAATATCTAAAAATTGATGGCTCTTTTATTAAAGATATATGCAATAACAGAACTGATGAAATTGTAGTTTCGTCTATTCATCAAACTGCAAAGGCTCTATCAATTAAAACAGTTGCAGAATATGTTTCAAATGATGAAATATATAATAAAGTTAAAAAAATCGGAATCGATTTTGTACAAGGATACACTATAGGGAAACCCTGCGAGTTAGCTGAATTAGCTGAAAAAATTAATGCTAAACAGAATAAAAAATTAACAGTAACTGTTTAGTGATACGCATATTGGTCTATGGATAACATCCTCGCTAAAATGCGAGGATGTACAACATGAATAGATCTTCACCATCATATTAAGAAAACACTGATTAAGTCCAATAAAACTCTGCTGGCTTGTAAGTCAGCCCTAGCGGGGCTTAATGACTATGCAAAAAACAAATGCCTCGACCTTGGCGTTGCCAGAATTTATGGGACTTAATCAATGTTTCCTTAAGCTGCAATAACAGGTATTCCCTTTATATGAGCTTCAATGTTATCCGCAGATTTTTGATAGCTTTCAATCTCGTTAAAATTCAAATAGCGGTAAATATCATCCGACATGGTATCAAGCTCACTGGCATACTTCATATATTCTTCTGCGGTTGGTATTTTACCCAATAAAGCCGCGACAGAGGCTAGCTCTGCGGAACCCAAATAAACATCAGCTCCATCACCTAAACGATTAGGGAAGTTACGGGTAGAGGTTGATACAACCGTTGAGTTAGCCGCAACACGTGCCTGATTACCCATACATAATGAGCAACCTGGCATTTCAGTACGCGCTCCTGCGCGACCAAAAATATTGTAATAGCCCTCATCCATTAATTGATGTTCATCCATTTTTGTGGGTGGGACTATCCACAGTCGCGTAGGAACCGTCACACCTGCCTTATCAAGCAATTTACCCGCTGCTCTAAAATGACCAATATTGGTCATACAAGAACCTATAAAGACCTCATCAACTTTAGCACCTGCAACATCTGACAATGTTTTAACATCATCAGGATCATTGGGGCAAGCAAGTAACGGCTCTTTAATGTCATCCATATTAATTTCGATAACTTCTGCATATTCTGCATCAGCATCAGCTTCTAATAGTTCCGGATTATCTACCCAATCTTGCATCGATTTTATGCGTCTTGCGATAGTACGTTCATCACCATAACCCTCAGAAATCATCCACTTTAATAAAGTAATATTAGAGTTTAGGTACTCAATAATAGGTTCTTTATTTAGTTTTATTGAGCAACCAGATGCCGAACGCTCGGCAGAAGCATCAGACAACTCAAAAGCCTGCTCTACTTTAAGATCAGGTAAGCCTTCTATCTCAAGAACACGCCCAGAATAAACATTTACCTTGCCTTCTTTTTCAACCGTGAGCAATCCTCTTTGGATAGCAGCGTAAGGAATTGCATTCACCAAATCACGCAGTGTAATTCCAGGTTGAATAGTACCTGTAAATCTAACTAAAACAGACTCTGGCATATCCAAAGGCATCACGCCTGTTGCGGCGGCAAAAGCAACCAAACCAGAACCCGCAGGAAATGAAATACCAATAGGAAAGCGTGTATGCGAATCACCACCCGTGCCGACTGTATCAGGTAATAGCATACGATTTAACCACGAGTGGATGATTCCATCACCTGCGCGTAATGACACACCACCACGGTTCATAATAAACTCAGGAAGCGTATGTTGTGTATCAATATCGATAGGGCGAGGATAAGCCGCAGTATGACAAAATGATTGCATTGTTAAATCAGCTGAGAAGCCTAAACAAGCTAAATCTTTAAGCTCATCACGTGTCATTGGGCCTGTCGTATCTTGTGAGCCAACGGTTGTCATTTTAGGCTCACAGTATTGATCAGGGCGTACACCCTCAAGCCCACAGGCTTTACCCACCATTTTTTGAGCAAGTGTATAGCCTTTGTTAGATGATCTTGGTTCATCTGGTTTAGCAAATAATTCTAACGGCTCTAAATTTAAAGCCTCACGAGCTCGTTCAGTTAAACCACGACCAATGATTAACGGTATACGTCCACCAGCCTGCACCTCATCAACCAACACAGGTGTATTTAATTCAAAGGTAGAGATTACCTCATCAGTTCCGCTACGCTTAGCCACTCCTTCAAACGGATAGACATCTATCACGTCGCCCATTTCCATTTTAGAAACGTCCATCTCGATGGGTAATGCCCCCGCATCTTCCATCGTATTAAAGAAAATGGGCGCTATTTTATTACCAAAACAATAACCACCATCACGTTTGTTAGGAATATTTGGAATATCATTGCCCATATACCAAAGTACGGAGTTTGTAGCAGATTTACGCGACGACCCAGTACCAACCACATCACCTACATAAGCAATTGGATATCCTTTTTCTTTAAGCTCTTCAATCGTTGCTAATGGTTTATCGGTAAAATTAGGACGTGGCATTTTAAGCATAGCCAAAGCATGCAATGGAATATCGGGGCGCGACCAAGCATCAGGGGCTGGTGATAAATCATCCGTATTTGTCTCCCCGGGTACTTTAAAGACTGTAACTGTAATCTTTTCTGCTAATTTAGGGCGTGAGGTAAACCACTGTGCATCTGCCCAAGATTGCACCACTTGTTTTGCGTAATCATTACCCTCGTCAGATAACTCTTTAACATCGTGAAAAGCATCAAACATCAATAATGTTTTAGACAAGGCTTTAACGGCTGTAGGTGCGAGTGCATCATCTTTTAATGCAGTAATTAATGGCTGAATATTATATCCACCCAACATTGTACCTAGTAGCTCAACAGCTTTAACCGCATCTACTAAAGGAGACTGTGTTTCTCCACTAGCAATAGCTGCTAAAAAACCAGCTTTAACATAAGCTGCATCATCAACCCCCGCTGGAACACGATTTACTAATAAATCCAATAACTCATTCTCATCTGCTCCTGCTGGATTTTTAAGGAGTTCAACCAAATCAGCCATTTGTTCTGCACTTAACGGTTTTGGAGGGATGCCTTGTTCGGCGCGTTCTTTCACGTGTTGGTGGTATGTTTCTAACATCTTATTATCCTTAAAACTTGAATTACTATTGATAAACATCATTATCTAAACCGTAAAGCGTATCAAGTCTTACTTTTAAATGAAGGGTATTAAAACTATGAAGTCATTGATCAGGCAGTTCCCTAAGCAAGGCATCATTATAAATCTACTCTTATTAGTCGCGTTGGCAAGCTTAATTATAGGTGTCACGTCTCCCTTACTCACTTTAGAAAAGCTCTATTTCTTCGAAAACACTGTTACTCTATTCACTACCGTAACTGGGCTATTAGCGCAAAAAGAATGGTTTCTATTCTTTGTTATTGCAATTTTCAGCCTTTGTATCCCCATTATAAAAGTCGCTAGCCTTATGCTCATCTTGAACCTAGAATATAAAAAAGGCTCATTTCTAGACAAGGCTCTGCATGTTATAGAAACTCTTGGTAAGTGGTCAATGCTTGATGTTTTTGTCGTCGCCCTACTCCTGGTTTCTGTTAAATTAGGCGTACTGGCTAAGGTTGATGTACATTATGGGCTGTATGTTTTCGCCATATCTGTACTTTTAACAATGGGTTTAAGCTTTTGGATCTATCATCTTGCTAAAAAGAGGTTGTAATTGGTTATATATCTAACCCACCCCCCCTGTTTTTCGATGATTTGTATTTTTTAAGCCGATTACAAATACAAATCATCGAGCCGAGCGGAGCGAGACCATGTTGGAGCACCGCGACGACAACCCGATAGGGTGCATAAAAACAGGGGTGGATAATTGGAATTATCTATTTCTTGCCATTTATCCTATTAAGATTAGGTTTAATCAGTTTACATTCCAAATAGTCTCTTAAGTTCGATATAAAACACACCTAATCTTGGCTTTAACCGTCTGTTATATTGCAGGTACAGCGTTAAATTGCTTAAAAAGGAATTAAGGATAGAATTTACATGAAGAAAAGCTCGCTCAGGCTCTCCATTCTATTGGTATTAATCACTACTGCGCTCTGGTTCATTGGTAGTTGGTGGTATTACAGCTGTAAAATTAAAAACACCTGTGGGGGTAATACTATAATTTCCCAAACGATTACCCCTGAAAAAAACACTCCTAGTAAAAATTCTGTCGTTACTGATTCAGGCCCTATTCTTATTACCGATACAGATGGTGATGGCTTAAGTGATGAAGAAGAAGACAAAATTGGCACTGATATACTCCTAGTTGATACTGATAATGACAGCATTCCTGATAATGAGGAAGTTGGCACAAATTTATTCAATCCAATAGATACTGATAAAGATGGCATTATTGACGCACTAGATTTAGATGATGATAATGATGGTTTATCAACTTTAATTGAAGAAAGAATTGGTATTAGCTCTCTGCATTCAGATACTGATGATGATGGTATAAGCGATAGTGACGAAGTTGGTACTGATACTGAAAAACCGCTAGATACAGACGGTGATGGCATTATCAATGCACTTGATAGTGATGATGATGATGATTCATTAGAAACCGCTACTGAGCTGTTACTTGGTACAAACCCATTACTAGCAGACAGCGATGGTGACGGCATATCAGACAGTGATGAAATCGGCGACCTCATGGACAGTCCATTAGATTCCGATACCGACGGCACCATCGATGCTCTAGATACTAACGATAACCTTGATAAAGACGGCGACGGTCTTAGTGATACTTTAGAAGCACAATTAAATACTGACCCTACAAAATCTGATACAGACGGTGATGGCATTAATGATGCTAAAGAAGTAGGTGAAAATACCAAACAACCTTTAGATTCAGATTTCGACGGTATTATTGATGCACTTGATACCGTTAATGACAACGACAGCGACAATGATGGCTTAACAGATGCCCAAGAAGAAAAACTAGCAAGTAATCCCCAAGAAGTTGATTCTGATAATGATGGGATCAACGATAATGAAGAAATTGGCAATAATATCAATGATCCTCTGGATACAGATGAAGATGGGATTCTTAACCTTATAGATACTGATGACGATAATGACGGCTTAGACACAAGTTATGAAATTAAAATAGGAACAAATCCCTTAGATAAAGATACAGACGGTGATGGTCTGAGCGATAAAGATGAACTTGGACAAGATATAGAAGTACTCATCGATACAGATAATGATGGAAGAATTAATCCAGTAGACAATGATGATGATGGAGATGGTTTGCTTACGTCACTTGAATTATCACTCGGTACTGACCCATTAAATAAAGATACTGATATGGACGGTATTGCTGATGATATTGAAATAGGAGATACTGCGAACCCATCTGATATTGATGAAGATGGTATCCCTGATATTTTGGATAGCTTTAATAATCTTCACTACGCAGAAAGCCAAGCATTAGCTGCCGATGTAAAGAAACTACTGCTTGCGGAAGATGTTAAAATACAACAAACATCTGCACCAACAGCACATACAAACAAGCTGACGGTAGAAACCATTGAAGGTACTCAATCTGATGCATTCCAACCATCACGCCTTTATTTTCCATCTAACTCTTCTGCTCCAATAATGACAACAGAAGCATCAGATTATTTTGATGATGTCGTCACATGGATGATGAAATCAAAAGAAAATAACATCATGTTGACTGGTCACACTGATGCAACAGGGCCTACACAAGCAAACCTTGCTCTTGGTATACGCCGAGTCATGGTTATTAGAGAAGTCTTACTCAATAAAGGCGCACCTATGCAACAAATAGATGTTTCATCACGGGGTGAATCTCAACCATTATTTGATAATAAAACCCAAATAGGTCGTTTGAAAAATAGACGTGTAGAAATCGTACCCATACAATAAATATTTAAATAAATTAGAAGATTAGACATAGATAGTATTTCAAATAAAACTTAACAAAAACAGCAAAATTTAGATCAAGGATAAAACCATGTTTAACAATGATGTAACCCAAACTTACACTCAGCAAGATGCCACCCTAGAAATTCTAATCATGTTAGCAGGTGCTTTTCTATTGGGTTGTTTACTTTGCTGGTTAATTCGTAAACTAATGGGGTTTGATAATCAAAAGTTAGTAATTAATGATTCTAGCCAATATTCTCAGGTGAGTTATAGCAAACAAGCAGCAACGACATCTGCGTTAAAACCACAGTCTTTAACAGGTAGTAGCCCAAAAGTTTCGACTGTTAGTAAAAAATCGATACCCACACATTATTCAACGCCTCGCATTGATGACCTCACAAAGATCAGTGGTATAAATACAGAAGTAGAAACTGAATTAAGATCTAGAGGTATAAAATCTTATACTGATCTACGAGATAGCAGTAAACAATCCATCATAGATACATTAGCGACTGAAAGTGGAAAACATCTATTAGAAAAAGAAGCGCAAACATGGCCACATCAAGCTAGTTTAGCCGCGAAAGGTGAATGGGAAAAACTCAGTGAATACCAAGTCTTTATGGATCGCAGTCAAAAAACTGCTGAAATAATCAAACAGCAATCACATGATAACCAAACTAAAGTATCTGACTCAAATGATGATTTGAAGATAATAGAAGGAATAGGACCAAAAATTGAAGAAGTTTTAAAGAGTAATGGTATTAGTAGTTTTAGAGACTTAAGAATGTCAGATAGAGATACACTGAAAAAACATCTAGATGATGCAGGAACACGTTTTAAGATGCATGAACCTCAATCATGGCCCCATCAAGCGGGTATGGCTGAAAGGGAAGAATGGGAAGAGTTAAAGATATATCAAGAGTTTATGGATGGTGGCCGTGAAATTCCTTCAGAATCAGCTTTTTCTCAGATTGATGAGCCCGTCAAACCATTTATTGATGATGTTGAAGCTGAATATAATAAAGAACTCGCTCAAGGTAATTTGAACAATGTTTTAAAAGAAAATAATGACCTAAAGAAAATAGAAGGTATTGGCCCAAAAATAGAAGAAGTCTTGAATAAAAATGGCATATCTACATTTGAGAAACTACACACAACAGATAGAGATACCCTTAAAAGCTATCTAGATAAAGCAGGACCACAGTTTAAAATGCACGAACCAGAGTCATGGCCACATCAAGCAGGCATGGCAGCTACAGGACAATGGGAAGAACTTAGAATTTATCAAGAGTTTATGGATGGAGGACGCGAAGTACCATCTGCTTCAGCCTTTTCTTCATTGTCAACTTTGAAACAAGGCTCACCAACAACTCCATCGTTACACGTAAAAGAAAGTCCTAGAAATGAATATGATGACTTCAAAAAAATTGAAGGTATTGGGCCGAAAATTCAGGAATTACTTAATGATGCGGGTATCAAAACTTATGAAGATCTAAATAATACTGACAGTGTATACATCAAAAAGTTACTCGATTCTGGAGGTCCACAATACAGAATGCACGAGCCAGAAACATGGCCTTCACAAGCTAAGTTAGCATTTGAAAATAATTGGGAAAAGTTAGAACAATACCAAGAAGAAATTATCAACAATCGTATTAAGGGATACAAAAAATAGTTAAAACTTGAATAATTAGTATCAATTATTATACCGTTTAACATGTAAATACACACCGTTCTTCATCTAATCAGCTTAGTAGTGCTGATCATAATGACAGTACTACTTGTTTAGTTTGTAGCCATTTATAGTTCTACTTATAACTTAAACTAAGTAGCACGGCTTCTGGATATAATGATGAAAAATACTAGCGATAATTATCACTACAGTAACAATACTGAAAATAATAATTCTACTATAGTAAATTCTTTACGATACCAATCTCCAGTATCGAAGCAAGAATATAAAGTTGATCATGAGAATAATTTGCATATCTGTGAAAAATCAATATTAAAAGATAGAAGGGATATTGTTCCTCTTGATTTGATGAAGCCTCAACCAATCATAAAAAAACATCTAGATAAAGACTTGATGATATTAGCTCTCATGAGTGCAGTAGTAAGCGGATTTTTCTTTGTATCTGCGATATATCTGGGTCACTTATGGACAGTTGGATTTGCTATTGTCTTTTGGTTATTTGGTATAGGATCAATTGTTGCAGCTCATAAAAACCGTACAAAAACTTATCAATATCAATTTATAAATTCAAACTCACCAATATTCATACTGCGTGAACCGTTTAATAATAAAACGCAGGTAAGAAGGTTCGTAAACGCACTTAATAAACGAATTACTGCTGTGAACATAAAACCCAAAAATAGTGAAATTGTTCAATTAGTTGATGATAAACTTTTTTCAACACTAGGTTCTAATAAAGAAAGAGGAATGAGTGTAGAAGGAAAATTTTCACAATACATTAAACACTTAGATTTTTTGTTTAATCATGGCGTCGTTGATGAAGTTCTTTACAAAAAACTCCAAGAAAATATAAATAATAAAATTACAGACAGTGAAAACCGCTTCCTGACAGAAGAAAGGAACGGTACAGATATTAGATCATATGGGAATAACATCATTAATTTCCCTATTTGTCAATGAGCATCCAAAATTGACCCACATAGGCATCGAATATTGACCCACCCTTGGGTTGTTTGTTAATAAGCATGCAAAACTGACCCACTTTAGGGGTTAATTGGCATCGAAAATTGACCCACCTATTTGTAGTTTAATACCAAGCTTTAGCTTGGAGA
>Ga0256839_1004779_pt1 | contig 12965 bp, 9 predicted proteins | sample 354166metaG_FD_185968 | JGI IMG/M metagenome (GOLD analysis project Ga0256839, IMG submission 185968) | Hydrothermal vent microbial communities from Mid Atlantic Ridge, Atlantic Ocean - 354-166 | ecosystem: Environmental > Aquatic > Marine > Hydrothermal vents | place: Atlantic Ocean: Mid... | reverse complement strand
GTGCATTAAACCCCAGCAAAACAATCGAAGAAGACATTGCTGCATATTTTGAAGTGAAAATGGATTTTGGAAAACTGGAAGTGATTGGCGGGGTACGTTGGGAACGCACAAATCGCAATGCAACAACGATTTCAACGCCGTCAATCAGGTTGAATGTACCAGGATTTGTCCGCGAACCAAGGGATACATTTCTGGGAGCAGGTCTGATTGACTTTACCGATGTTGGCGGAACGGTGGATACCATCATACCAAGGCTTATAGCAAATTATCGTCATTCTGATGAATTGGTTGCTAGATTCACTTATTTTAAATCAACCGTTAACCCCAATTTTCGTGTTTTAAGTCGCCCGACTTCGGTGCTTCTTGATTTACGTGACGGATTTGGCAGGGGAACCATACGTGAAGCCAATCCCGACCTGAGGCCAACAAAAACCGATAACTTCGATATAGATATTGCCTATTATTTCCCGGATTCGCCGGGGATATTGCGGGCCGCTTTCTTCTATAAAAAAGTCAGTAATAACTTTACCAGTGTTTTATTGGCAGATGACGGCAGTGAAAGTGTCAGGGCCAGAATAAACGAAATACTGGCACCGCTTGCCGCAACGCGTCCGGATTTGCTTGATTTCCCCGAAGATTCTGAATTCTTCCTGAACCGGCCGACCAATGGCGAGGGGGGGAATATTTATGGTGTCGAGGTCGAGGCCATACGCCAGCTGGATTTCCTGCCTGGCTTCTGGAGTAATTTCAGTGTGCTTGGTAATGCCACCTATACCGGTGGTGCCATTCCCAGTCTGGTCAGCGCCCGCAATGATGACGGAGAGCTAATTTCATTATCTATTGATGGTGTTTTGGAGGGGCAATCCCGCTGGTCCGGTACCACATCCCTGGCATATGAACAGGGCGGTTTCTCAGGACGTCTGATTTATACCTTTCAGACCATATCTGTACGCCTATTTGATGAATTTAACTTAAATAGCGTGACGCCCAGCTTTTCCACCCTTGATTTACGAACGTCTTACCGGTTCGATTTGGGCGGAGCACAAATGGAAGTGTTTCTGGAAGGCGATAATCTGTTGAAAGGCTCTGCGGACGCTGATGTACGTTCAGCAATTGCCCCGACTTTTACGGGCGGTTCAGCGGATTTCTTTTATCCGCAACAATTACAATATAGCGGTGGACGCAGCATCACCCTTGGCATACAGGCCAGATTCTAAATCAATAAGGAAAACAAGCAATAATGTTTAGTAGAAAAGTAAAATTACCATACGTGGGGAGCCGCTCTTTTTGGGCGGCTCTTGCCATTTCTTTGTGTCTTGTTTTTATGGAAGAAAATTTTTCTGTTCAGGGCGCCATTGCACAGGAAACGGATGAGGGAAAAGAAGAGAAAGAAGAAAATAAAGAGGATTGTGAAGGGGATGATTGTGAAAAACCGAAATCCAAGAAAACAAAAATTAAATCCATAGAGGAGTTTACCAAAGATAAAGAACGCAAAGACGGCCTGTTTGCTTTCTATATTGACCCGGAAAACGGTGATACCTATATGGAAATCACCATAGAACAGCTGAATAAAAACTTTATTTATTTCAACTACGCACAGAATGGCACGTCAAACAGGGCCTTCCCCGGTTTGGGCGAAATTCGGGAAAATGCCGTTATTTCCCTGCGGCGTCATTTTAATCGCGTTGATTTTTTCCGGGAAAATACGGATTATACTTTTGATCCGGATAATGCGCTGGCCCGCAAGCCGGAAAATAATAATATTTCCCCTCTGATTATGACCGCCAAAATTGTTGCGGAAAATAAAGATAAATCTGTTTTTATCATTGATGCCGGAAAAATGTTTAAAGGCAATGGATTTATTCAATTGGGTGGCAAAAAAAATGGCACACTCAGCAAGGATAAGTCATCCATATTAAGGGTTCAGAGTTACCCCGATAATGTCAATATAATCTCAGAATATATTTTTGACAACGCCAAGGCCAAAACAGTCGCCGGTAGTTCTCTGACCGTCACGCTTCAGCATAGTTTCCTGACCATGCCGGATGATGGTTTTGCACCACGACGGGATGACCCCCGCATAGGGTTCTTCACCCAGCGTAAAACCAATTTAACCCGGCTTGAGGGCTTGCCCTTTGATGATGTGATAAAACGCTGGCGCCTTTCCAAGAAGAATCCGGACTTGCCATTATCAGACGTCATAAAACCCATTACATACTGGATTGAAAATACAACACCCCATGAATATCGCAACCTGATTACGCAAGCTGTGCTCGCCTGGAATCCGGCTTTTGAAAAGGCCGGCTTTAAAAATGCCATCGAGGTCAAGATACAGCCTGATGATGCCACATGGGATGCGGGCGATATTCATTATAATGTGATCCGCTGGATTTCATCCCCTTCTCCCCGCTTTCTGGGCTATGGACCAAGTTTTGCAAATCCACTCACCGGAGAAATACTTGGTGCTGACATTGTATTGGAACAGGCCAATATAAAGCGCGCAATCATGTATGACGAAGTTTTTAGCCTTTCAATGAAAGAAGGGGAAATGTCCGGATATGAGCTTTTTCAGGACGGCTGCACGTTGGCTCATGGCATGCAATTCGAAAGAAATTTTGCCCAGCTGTCGTCTGTTGCCTCTGATCAGGATCAGAATAAAATCATAGCGCAAGGGCTGTATTATGTGGTTCTGCACGAGGTGGGGCATACTTTGGGATTGACCCATAATATGATGGGCAGCTATTATCGTACGCTTGGAGACTTAAATAACAAGGGGCAAAATCTTGTTAATTCCATTATGGATTATCCGGCTGTGAATATTGCCCCGAAGGGTGAGAATCAGGGGCTTTATTTCCCCAATGAACCGGGGCCCTATGATGAATGGGCTATTGTTTTTGGCTATGATTCCCGTTTGGAAAACACAACGCTGCGAAAGAAACATCTTGCCCGGTCTTCTGCGCCTGATTTAAGATTTGGTAATGATGCGGATTCGATGGCCAGAACAAATCTGGGCATTGACCCACGTGTGAACGTCTTTGATTTGTCAAGCGATCCTATTGGCTTTGCCATTGCGCAAAGCCAGCTTGCCAATGAGACGCTTTCCACTTTGCGCGATGATCTGGCAAAGGAAGGGCAATCATGGGATAACATATATAGGGCTACGCGTGTTTTGCTTAACTTCCGTAAGCGATCTGCAACGACAATTTCCCGCTATATTGCGGGCGTTTACGTGGATCGGGCCTTCGTTGACCAGCCAACAGATTCCGGAGCCCCCCTTGTGCCTGTGGAATATAAGACAAAAAAACGTGCCATGACCGCATTGAATAAATATCTCTTTTCACCCAATGCTTTCGTATTTTCCGAAGAATTAATTCAAGTTCTTCAACAGCAAAGGCGTGGATTTGATTTTGCCAAAGGTCTGACCCGTCAAGACCCCCTTGTCCATGCCTGGGTCAGGTCTATTCAGGAGGAGATATTATCGTATCTTCTCAACCATCGGGTATTACGCCGACTGACAGACAGCGGTTTATATGGTAATGAATATTCTGCTAATGAGATGCTGCGTGATTTGACCGACCATATCTTCAAGGCGGATTTAAAGCATGAGGTGAATTCATTCCGGCGTAACTTACAAGTTGCCTATGTGAAACAGGCCATAGAAGTATTTAAGAGTAGTCATCTTGATGCCATTTCAGAAAGTGAATTGCTTGCTGTGATATATTCTGTTAAAAAAATGATGAAAAGTCATGAACGGCGCGGGAGTGAAGGCACGCGTGCCCACCGAAGCTATATAAGATATTTGATCAAAGAAGGGCTTGATGAATGACTTCCAGACAAAAAATATGACAAAATTCGGCTCCAAAGCTGCTACTGCCACCGATGGCCAGCTATCCTTGTTGATGGCCACCTACAGCAGACCGCTTGAGCGGTTCTTTCGCCGGCGGGTGCGGGTGCAGGCGGAAGTGGATGACCTTATTCAGGAAGTTTTTTATCGTTTGATACGACGACATGGCCAAAGTGAAATTGAAAACCCTCAGGCTTATTTGTTTCAAATAGCGGCAAATATCCTGCGGGATCGCTTTCGTCGAGAACAGAAAACACGTAAAGATGACCATCAGCTTTTTGATGAGGCTCTTCATGCCCATGAAGATATCTCTCCTGAACGTATATTAATAGGTCGGGATCAGGTAAGATTTCTCAAAAATGCCATGTTGGAGCTTCCTGAAAAAACGCAAAAAATCTTTATATTGCAAAGATTTGAAGATATGAAATACCATGAAATTGCCGTCCATCTTGATATATCTGTCAGCACGGTAGAAAAGCATATGATGAAAGCTATTAAACATATAACGGGAAAGGTGGAATAAAATATGACCCGTCATTATCCCAACTTACCGAATGATAACATTCATGATCAGGCCTGCCATTGGCATGTGATCCTGCGATCTGACACTGTAACGCGAGAAGACCAAAGGGCCTTTAGTCTTTGGATATCACAATCAGGGGCGCATCAGAGAATCTATGATGAGATTACCCTGTCTCTGGAATCCCTTGACAATATCCGTCATGACCCGGATATTAAAATGTTGCGTATGGCGGCCTTGAAAAAACCAGAATATAAAAAGAAATATATGATAGCCGCTATTAGTATTGCCGCGACAATGATCCTTGGGATATTGACCCTGTCCGGGCTTCCCTCGCATTATCCTGCCCCTGATGCTTTAGAAGAAATAAAAACATCCGACATGCTGGAAACGGCGATTGGGGAGCGTTCTACCATAAAGCTCGCCGATGGATCTCTGGTCGATTTGAACACCAATACCAAGATACGTACGCATTTGACCGCAAAACGGCGATTGGTCATACTTACCCACGGGCAAGCTATATTTGAGGTAGCAAAAGATATCAAGCGCCCCTTTGTTGTCATAGCCGGTGATCAAAAAATAACCGCTATTGGTACCCAGTTTGAAGTCCGAACCGATGACAAGGGCACGTCCGTAACGCTTCTGGAAGGCAAAGTTCTGATCGATGAAATCAGGATAAAAACAAAGAATATAAAAAATTCACCCGCCCCCGTTGAATTAACCCCGGGAGAACGTTTTGTCGCCCCTACCAGCAGCCCTCCTATTGTTGTAAAAATAGATTTTGATAAGGTTACCAGCTGGCGGCAGGGACGCGTGGATTTCGAAGATGAACTTCTGGCCGATGTGATTGATGAACTTAACCGCTATTCAAAACATCAGGTCGTCCTTGGTGATAGCAGCCTTGGAGAGCTTAGAATAAGCGGAAGTTTTAAGACGGGGTCTTTTGACAATTTCCTTGCTGCCCTGGCAGTTGTCTATCCTGTCACGATAGAGCGCCATAGCAAAGAAAGCATCCTGCAATGGGAAAGAGAAGAAAACGCACTATAATAATTGGAAAAGGGTTTGTTTTTAAGGGGCTACATCGGGGCTAACGCCAAGAACAACGAGTATATTCGCACTTATTCTCATTCCTGCCTGCCAATTCCTTATTTTGTTTTGCTGAATCCTTAACTCGTTCCCCTGCTCACGGATGAGGTCGAAGGCACTTACGACACCTGTCTCATATTGAACTTGTGTGGCCCTGGTAACCCGTTCTTGCGCTTGTTCTTGTAGCGTCTGGATTTCAATTTGTCGTATATTCTGTTCTTGAGAAGTTAAAGCATTTTCCACCTCTGACAAGACGGACAAAATCACGCGCTGGTAGTTAAGTAAACTCTGTTCCTTTACAATCTGGCTTCTTCTAAGGCCTCTTTTTCTATTACCATTATCATAAATCAATGCTGAAAATCCTGCCGCTATTTGTGAGAAGAAAGCATTTCCTGTTAATAAATCCGATAAAGTGATTGACCTAAAATTTGCTGACCCGCTGAGGCTTAAGTTAGGGAGCCACGCTTTTTTGGCGGTATCTACGGATATATCCGCTGAACGAAGACTGTTTTCTGCAATTCTTAGATCTGGTCTTTGCCTTAAGGTTTCCGCAGGAAGAAAAGGTTTTAAGCGGGGAATGGGCGTCATTATAAAATCCCGTGGCAACAGTTTAAATCTTTGTGGTGATTGTCCTAATATTATAGAGAGCGATCTTTCAAGGGAGAAGCGTCTGGCAATTTGTGCTTCCAAATTACTTTTAAGGCTTTGAATGCTAACGTCTATCTGATCAACGTTTAAGCTTGTTATAACGCCTGCGGATAATCTAACCCGGGACAGGTCTCTTTGTTTTTCCTGAATAAGAATTTGTTCTTTTTGTAATCTGATTAATTCGTCTTGAGCACGAAGATCAAAATAAAGAGCAGTGATGGTTTGCGCAATCGTAATTTTTGAAGCGATCAGGTTTATTTCTTGACTCTCTAATGCTATTTCAGGTTGCGAAATGCTATTTTCAATGCGTCCCCATAAGTCAACCTGATAACTCGATGCGGCCCCTAATAAATAGCTTTCACTCGATATCCCAGTATTTGTATGAGAGAGATTCGCATCAAATCTCCCTAAAGAAAGAGAGGGCCTTTGCCCTGTTTTTGCTTGTTCTAAACTTATATGCGCATTTTTCAATCTTAACCGTATGTCTCTCAAGGTTAGATTATCCAGAAAAGCTTGTTTAATCAGATATGTTAATCTGGGGTCGGAAAAATCATTCCATGATAATGAAGATATATGTGACTCACGTGATTGGGTTTGCCATGTCTCTGGTACGACGGCGGAATGTATTTTAACAATATTTTTATAAATCTCGTGATCAGGGTCAGAGAAATTTTTATTATATCCGCAACTTGTCAAAAGACCGATCATCAAAATCACTGAAAATATTTTGAATAACAACATTAATACGGCCTTATTTTTGCGCTGCGTCATTTGACACGCTCGGTTTTTGGTTCTTAAATTTAGCAAGCACTGTTTGACCCAAACGGAAAGGAAGCGTGTCAACATCGACAATTACGTCAACTGTATTACCCCCCTGATTATCTGATAATATCGACGCAAAAACATTGCCGATATGGGAAACGCGCCCCTCATAGGTTTGTTGACTGTTATTTTCACGAGATATGACGACATCCTGGCCTATAAACACTTTATCAATATTGCTATCGTCAAGTTTGAGCCGGATATATTTTGGTGCCTTTGGAATAATTTGAAAGGCCGTTGAAACATTATCCGCCGACACACCAATACCTGCATTCACAGATATTGTCAGGATTTGACCATCCACAGGAGACGTAATCTGCCTCTGTGCCAAGTTTATTTTTGCCGTTTCAAGGTTCGTAAGCAGGCCGTCCAGCGAGCTTTTATTTTTTTCTACAGTTAGCTTCGCCCGTTCAAATTGATCTTTTGCGTTATCATATGTTTGTTCAGAAATGGCCCCCTGATCAAATTGAAGTTTTGCGCGGGTTAATTCACGATTTTGAATGTTTAAGTTTAATTCATCAAATTTTTTCTGAATAAATGCATTTTCAATAGCAATTTCAGCAGAACGAATTTTAATTTCGTCGTCCCGATCATCTTGCACGGCAAGGAGCTGTCCTTTTTCCACATATTCACCCTCTTTGACATAGATCTCTGAGAATGTTCCGGTTCGGGGCGCGGATATATTTATAATCCCGCCTTTAATATTAACAATACCCCGAATGATGAGTGAATAGGGGATTTTCGGGGGGGGTAATATGGCCATGGAATCGGCACCCTGGCCGCCTTTACCCTCCATACTGAAAATATACGCGCCAACCCCAATCAATATGATGACAAGAGCCCACCCCCACAAACTTTTTATAAAATTTAGCCAAAATCTCATTTTATTTTTCCACCATATTATCACTGATAATTTTACCATCTTCAATTTCAACGATCCGGTCAGCAAATGCAGACAAACGGTCATCATGGGTGACGCAAAACACCATGGCACCGGTCTCTTTGGCTACTTTTCTGAGCAGCCCGGCTATATTGGATCCGGTTTTTCCATCCAGAGCCGAGGTCGGCTCATCACAAAATATCAAATCCGGGCGTTTGGCCAGCATCCGCGCGATGGCAACACGCTGGTTCTGTCCGCCTGATAATTCACCCGGTTTGCTGTCAAAGCGATCAGAAAGCCCGACCAGCTCCAAACATTCAAGGGCTCTTTCCCTGGCGATTTTGTCAGGCACATTCATCAATGCCAGCATTGTGATAATTTGCTCTAGGGCCGTAAGGGCGGGAAACAACCCGACTTTCTGAAAGACAAACCCGCAATGGTTGCGCCGAAACCGGGTTCGCATTGGTCTGTTCAGGGTCCATATATCCTGCCCTAAACCGGTTACCTTTCCCGCATCCGGCTTTAACAGACCGCTGATAGCGGACAAAACGGATGATTTTCCAGACCCTGACGGCCCTTTGAAAAGCGTCATTTGATGAGAGTAAAGGGTAAACGTAATATTATCTATCGCCACAATCGGTTTAGCCGGTGTTTGATAATGTTTCGATAATCCTGTTACCTTTATGACTGCCGATTTTGTCATTGTAATTGTGTTCTCTTTTCAAGCGTTGTTATGACGTAACAGGATACAAGTCCGGCAAATAAGGCGATCACCATCATAAGGGCCGCCACAAAACCGATTAAAGCCATAGATAAAGAAAACTCAACGTTAAATGCTGAAAAAATGGCCTGCATGACAAATGCTGCGCTGAGGGCAACAGCTGTGCTTAAGGCCCCCAACCAGAACGCCATTTCCAAAGCGACCAGTTGAAGACTGAAAATACTCACCCCCTGGGCTAAAAAAATGGCAAATTCATCCTGATAGGACAGAATAGACGCCCTCAGGGTTTGAGTGGCCACCAAGGCACAGACAAAAATAGTGAAAAGTGCCGTGATTAAAAAGCTTTTATTTTCACGACTATTTAACAGCAATCCAAGGCCTGTTTTTGCCGCAAGTTCATCTGGTGTTGTCACGATGACGGGCTGTCCTTTAAACATCCCGCGAATCTGTGCCGCGACGGTTTCGATATTCGCCTGATCATGAATACGTATCAATAGTGCCATATCTCCATATAACATCATAGCGCCATACCCCGATATGATCATTGGTTCTTTATTGGTATCAATATTTACTAAGGTTGCAGTATTTGAAGATATCACCATAAGGGCAGTATAATCAGTCTTGATTCCGGCTATCCCAGCCACACGTATAGGCTGTTTTTTATAAAAAAATTTCTGTCCAAGTCCCACATTATGTTTCTCGGCAAATTTTTGCGTGACAACCGCATCGCCGGGGATTGCTATATTTTTTAACAAATCAACCGATAGGTTTAAAGGATATACCAACGGAATTTCATCCGGCGGGACAGCGATAACCAAATCACCTCCCCTAGGGCTATTATCTACACGAAATCGATGATTGAAAGAATTATATCCGAAAACCTGTTCAATATCAGGATGGGTCTTTAAGATATCATATATTGTGGCAGGCACACCCTTCCACAACGGCGCTGCAAAACTCTCTTTTGGTGGCGCGTGATATAGAACAAGATCAGCCCGAAATTGACGCTCAAAGGCCCCCATAGATTCCCATCGCCCCAAAATACTTCCAAATTGTTGAAAAAACAAGATGCCGACAAGGGACAAAATAAACACCGTGCTGATGGATTTTTGCCAATTATACTCTATATTTTTTTGCGCCAGCATCTATAATTTACCCTAATTACCCGCTAAGGTTCAAATTGCCCTTTAAGTGTATCGTAAGCAATTTCATTCAACGCCCCCCATGGTCACAATCATACCATATATATTTTTCATGAAAGCTGCTCTTCCCAGAACTCTACTATTACTTAAGACTCCAACTATGAAAACTTCCTCATCCCTTTAAGAAATAAATATCAGAAACACATATAACCAGACAAAATTGACAGAATAACCATTAATTTACATAGTAATCTACCACTATTGACTGGTTAACTTTATTATACCCATTGATCTAACCCGCCAAATATGTCATATTACCCATAGAAATGATGTTTAATCAGACAGAGTTGGCTTGTTATGAGAAATGATGTATCAGACGAGGCTTTGTTACGGCAATTGGGAGAGAGGCTTCTTCAACATCGCCTGAACCGCAATATAACGCAGGAAGCATTGGCAAAGGAGGCGGGCGTATCTGTGCGTACGATCAATCGTATGGAGCGCGGGCAGTCAACCCAGCTGTCAAGCTTTATTCGTTTGCTGCGTCGTCTTGATTTGCTGGATAATATGGACGCGCTTGTACCAGAGCCGGCGCTAAGCCCGATACAGCAAATAAAATTACAGGGGAAAAGCCGCAAACGCGCTTCTTCGACGGAATCTGTGGCGGAATCTGTGGCAGAATCTGTGGCAGAATCTGTGAAAGACGCTGACGCGTGGACGTGGGGGGATGAAGAATGACGAATGCTGAAGTAAAATTATGGGGCAAGACAATTGGCGCGGTCAGCTGGGACAAGAATAGTGGGCGCGGAAATTTTGAATATGACCCGGCCTTTGCCAGCAGCGGTATCGAGGTGGCACCGTTTACCATGCCCCTTTCCAACCGGATTTATACATTTCCGGCGCTCCCGACCGAGACATTTCATGGCCTTCCGGGCTTGCTCGCAGACTCGCTGCCAGATGATTTTGGCAATGCTTTAATCAATGCCTGGCTTGCCAGAGAAGGCCGGACTCCTGAGAGCTTCGATCCGGTGGAACGTCTTTGCTATACTGGAAACCGCGGCATGGGGGCGCTGGAATACGCGCCCGCGCAGGGGCCCGCGCCGAACAAGTCAAAGGCGATTGACGTTGATACGCTGGTAAAACTGGCCAGTGAAATTTTAACCAGACGACATCAGCTTGAAGGCTCTTTTGCCGTGCCGGATCGAGAAGATACGTTGAATGAAATTTTACAAGTCGGTACGTCGGCGGGCGGGGCGCGGGCCAAAGCTATTATTGCCTGGAACTCAGACACAAATGAGATCCGCTCAGGGCAGGTAAAGGCAGATAAGAATTTCACATATTGGTTGCTGAAATTTGATGGTGTCTCAGGCAATAAAGATAAAGAACTTGAAGACCCCGCCGGATACGGCTTGATTGAATATGCCTATTATAAAATGGCAACAGAGGCAGGCATACGCATGATGGAATGCCGTCTGTTAAAAGAGAATGGTCGCAGCCACTTCATGACCAGGCGTTATGATCGCTCAGACAGTGGCAAGAAAATTCATATGCAATCATTTGGCGCGATAGAGCATTATGATTTTAAGAAGGCCGGGGCTTATTCTTATGAGCAGGCTTTTCAAACCATCCGCAAGCTTGGCTTGGGAATGGATGATACAGAAGAACAATTTCGTCGCATGGCCTTTAATATCATTTCCCGTAATCAGGATGATCACGTTAAAAATATTGCCTTTTTGATGAATAGGGCGGGCCGCTGGTCTTTGTCACCTGCTTTTGATGTTACCTACAGCTATAACCCAAGCGGCGTCTGGACGGGCAGTCATCAAATGTCGATGAATGGCAAACGTGACCTATTTGACATAGAGGACTTTCGGGCTTGCGCCAAACTTCTTTCAATGAAGCGGGGGCGGGCAGAAGAAATATTAAATCAAGTCCAGACCGCCGTGTTAAAATGGCCTTATTTTGCAGATGAGGCGGGAATAGATACAGTAACCCTAAACAAAATCTCCAAGGCTCATAGAACGGATATTCTGGCCTGATATTGCTCTAGATATATAATTTTAAATCCGGGTGATTTTTAGTCTTAACGCATTGCTGACAACAGACAGGGATGACAGGCTCATGGCCGCTGCGGCAATGATCGGGGACAATAAGATGCCAAAGAAGGGAAATAATATGCCCGCCGCCACCGGAATGCCCAGACTGTTATAAACAAACGCCAGAAATAAATTCTGTTTGATATTCCGCATGGTGGCGATTGATAGCCTGCGGGCGCGCACGATGCCATTCAATTCCCCTCTTACCAAAGTAATGCCGGCAGTTTCCATGGCGACATCGGCCCCGGTTCCCATGGCAATCCCGACTTCGGCCTGCGCCAATGCCGGGGCATCATTGACCCCGTCCCCTGCCATGGCGACGATAGAGCCTGATGCCTGAAATTCTTTGATGATGGCGACCTTGCCTTCCGGCAATACATCCGCCCTGATGTCATCAATACCCAGTTTGCCGGCCACGGCTCTGGCGGTAATGTCATTATCACCGGTCACCATCACAATATGAAGCCCCTGCTCCCGCAATAGCTCTAACGCGGCAGGCGTGGTTTCCTTTACAGGATCAGCAACGGCCACCAGACCCGCCAGTTGATTATCAATGGCAACCATCATCACGGTTTTGCCCTGACGTCTCATATCTTCGGCCAGACGGGCCGTTTCCTGTATTGAAATACCCAGCAGCTCCATCATTTTAGCATTACCCAGAGCGACGCTGCGACCCTCAACCAGACCTTTCACGCCCTTACCCGTCACGGCTTCAAAATCTTCAATATGGGGCGACATAATATCCCTACCCTTTGCCCCAGCGACAATGGCCGTCGCCAAGGGATGCTCACTTCTGCTTTCAAGACTGGCCGCAGAGGAAAGTATTTCCTGTACGGTAAAGCCACTCATGGGCAGCACATCAGTCAATAGAGGCTTGCCAATGGTCAAAGTTCCCGTTTTATCAACGATCAACACATCCACTTTGGCAAATATTTCCAGTGATTCTGCATCTTTAATCAGAACGCCGGATTGTGCGCCCCGTCCCATCGCCACCATGATCGACATGGGTGTCGCAAGGCCAACAGCGCAGGGGCAGGCAATGATCAATACGGAAACAGCGGCAATGAACCCCATGGCAAAAGCAGGTTCCGGCCCAAAAAGATACCAGACCCCAAAGGCAACAATGGCGATGATGACAACCGCCGGAACAAACCAGCCGGCAATCAGATCAGCATATTTCTGTATGGGGGCCCGGCTTCGCTGGGCCTC